>Ga0163110_10002121_pt1 | contig 10205 bp, 8 predicted proteins | sample CRUFie1St17metaG_FD_108703 | JGI IMG/M metagenome (GOLD analysis project Ga0163110, IMG submission 108703) | Marine microbial communities from the Costa Rica Dome - CRUD Field 142mm St17 metaG | ecosystem: Environmental > Aquatic > Marine > Oceanic > Photic zone | place: Costa Rica: the Eastern...
ATCTTTAGGTAGCTGCTTGATAAGTTCAACAACACCATCTGGGAGTTTTCTAGCTGCGACCAGTTCAGCTTTCAATGCGGCTAATTCAGTTGAATTGGGAAGTTTTCCTCTATGCAGTAAATAAACTACTTCCTCGTAAGTGGCTTTTCCGGCTAATTCGTTAATATTATATCCACAATATATCAGTTCGCCATCCAATCCACGAACATCACTCAATTTTGTGGTTGCCGCAATAACCCCGTCAAGGCCTTTGTTAGCTGCTGTTTTTTCCGTATCACTCATATTATAACTGATCTATATCTCTTATTGGCCGGACACATTAATTTAAACGGGTTTTAAGCGCAATCGGAATCAGTAGATGTTATCAATCTTTAGCACCGCGGTAGACGCATCGGGCTGTGCAGGTTTCTGCAACCTCTACTGCAGATAAAAGTGGTAATTTTGGCTGTAAACGCTCCCAAATCCAGAGGGCCAAGTTTTCACTGGTCGGGTTTTCTAACCCTTCTATTTTATTGAGGTAATGGTGATCTAATTGTTTCCAAATTGGTTTAAAGGCAGATGAAATATCGGCATAATCCATTACCCAGCCGAGCTTAGGATCGCATTCGCCTTCAACAACAATTTCTACTTTGAAACTGTGACCATGTAATCGATTACATTTATGTCTCTTTGGCAGATTGGGAAGATAATGTGCGGCTTCAAATTGAAAAGTTTTTCTTAGTTCCATAATTAATTAATTTCAAGATCGGTCCAATTTATTAGATCTCCTAAGGGGGGGCGTCCGTCGTGCCTCCAAGTTAATGGAGGAAGCTGCATCTTGCCCAAAGGGCAAATCCGAGGGACTCCCCATTGCCCAAAAGCTTGGGCGTATTCTCGCAATTTAGCTTCACTTGCAGCTATGCCAATAGTTGATATATTATCTCGGTAAGGCTCCAATATATGCATAATTTCTGCAGGATTCTCTATAGGTTTGATAAAAATAAATCTGTTAAGAGGTGATGATTGAAACTGTTTTTCATCCTCTTGTACAACTGTCCAATCGGTGGAGTCTTTACTCTCCCATAGCATAGCTCCAACATTATTTTCTGATCGAATTTTATAAAAGCGTCGTATGTTATTTATGTCGGTATCTTCTTTTTTAGAGATTTTCCCACGAGGTGTAGTCATGTTGCGTTTAGCCAGTTCTTCTGCAAGCATTTCTGCGAACTGATCGGGTTTCAAGTTTCCAAGTTCTTCAATATATATAACTTGAGGAGAGAGGCAGCCTTGCTGATTCCATGCGATCACATCATCCGCGGCACGAGAGATTATCGTTTGTGTTCCCATCACCTCATTCGCGAGTTGTTCCACGTAGCCAAAGCTTATGCGGTTGCCATAGCCAATAAACTTTTTGTTCAACGGCAGATATTTCCGTACTGATTCTAGGGTGCTATCATTACCGGTGGCTAAGATACAGTCAGCTTCATTGTATAGTTCGCTTTCAAGTTTTTCGTTGCCTCCTTTCCATTCTGCTATTTCAAGCGCTGAAGCAAGTCCTGGGTCGACGTAATGTAGAGAGTGTCCAAATAATCGGGGGAGTAGTGACTTTCCAGTAGCGCACTTCACAAACTGCGCTGAACGGAGTAATAGTCCAAAAGCAATCGATTGAAATATTGGTACAGGTAAGTTTCCTGGAGCTAATTGCGCAATGAGTTTTGGCCCATGTACCATTGCTAGTGAACGGCCTGAAAGACTTCCATATGATTGAAGTCGGGTTGGGTCACCAATTTCTTGATTTAGTAAGCTAAAAAATTTTTCCTGAGTCCATTCTTTAAAGCATGCGTCCAATCCAGCTGCGAGTACCTCGCGAGGAAAACCTGTATCTTTTGGATCGGCAGCAAGGGCTAATTTTCGCAACTTGTAATCAGGTGATTGCCAAAGTGCAGCAGTCTCAACTAATTTCGAAATGATTGTTTCATTACCTATTTGTGCCAAATACTCATCCCGATTGTATTTTAGGGATCGACAGGCCTCTGCGATCAATTTGCCGCCTAAATCTGCGTCTGGTTTATCCGCCAGATAGTAATCTAATGATTGATCAAGCATTGCTTAAATTAATTAATGAAAATCCTTTAGGCTTAGCAAATAGTTTCAGCGCAAGATCGTTGAATTCCTTGTCATTAAATGATGCTATACGCCGATATATACAAGCTATTTGTACATTGCAGGTGCCGGTCAATGATGAAAAGCATGTCATGCGGTTTTTGAACAAAATGGCTGGTTTTCCGCTACAGCCAATTTCGAAAAATTAAGGGCGAAGTGCTCTAATAGCAACAATTGGTTTTGTCAGGTATTCCGGCATGTGTTTTGATTTTGCGCATGAAAGATTTTACGCTTTCCATAATGTGTGGTGTGATGGTTATTGGTTTAATAGGTTGTGGAGAATCATCTCCTGCAGATAATCAGGCTGGCATAACCGAAGAGACCAACATTTCATCAGGTGAGATTTCAATATCTGTTACCCCAACCACAGACATTCCGTCTTCAAAACAGGGTGCAATATCTGTTGATACTTCAAAACCTGCAGCCACATACACTATTAAGCCAGCTCAGTCAGGAGAGGTTTATGCTGATGGTAAATTAAAGGAAGAAGGAGAAGCTTATTTTCTTGATGACTCTCCATTTAATGGAGACTTTATTGACCATCATGATAATGGCAAAAAGTCTGTAGAAGGTAAGTTTTTGAATGGCAAACAAGAAGGAGTTTGGACCTATTTTCATAAGAATGGTAGTCGTTTTAGAACTGGAAAATATTTGGATGGTCGCGCCAATGGACAGTGGGTTATTTGGCGTATGGATGGCTCTAAATGGTCGGAAAAAAATTATGTGAATGGCCAGTTAAATGGTATTGAAATTCGTTGGCATGCTAATGGTAAAAAGCAGTCCGAGACTCAGTGGGGTGGCGGGAAAGTTTTATCCAAAAAAGAATGGGACGAATCAGGTGTGTCCAAGCCTTAAACGCATTGCTTATCAACGGCTATACTATAGGTGATGAACCAGAATTGCAGAGCACTATTCGAGGTGCGCGGCTGGTGCAAAACGGTTCGGTATTAAGCGAGGTGCTTTCGGAAGCTGGCCCCACGCACAGTGTCTTTGATGTCCTAGCTGCCGCTATAATGTTAAATAAAGAGACTCGAGTTGGGATATTGGGTTTTGCTGCTGGGGGAGTAATTGCGCCACTTCGTGCGATGAATGGGCGGCAGGATTTTTATGGCGTAGATCTTGATGAAGCAGGATTTAAGTTATTTGGAAAAGTTTCAGGTGATTGGCGTGGGAATCTCATGTTTGTCAAGTCGGATGCGGTTAAGTGGTTGGGAGCTCAACAGAAGCCATTCGATGTATTACTCGAGGACCTTTCGATTGGTCAAGATGGGGATGTGTTTAAGCCGGATGTTTCAATCGATGTATTACCTGATTTGATTCGTTCCAAGCTTAAGCCAAGTGGAATAGCAATATTCAATCTGCTTCCATCGAATGATCGGACATGGGCTGAAATGATTCGGATCGTGAGCCATTCTTTTGAGCATGGGCTTATAATTACATTCGACAGTTTTTACAATAAAGTCCTTATTTTGAGTATTAAACCTTTAAGTAGTACGCGTAAGATTTCCCGTCTTTTACGAAATTTTTTATCTGGTATCCAATCCTCAATTTCTCGTGATATTCAAGTGCGAACATTGCGTATCATGAAGTCATAATCCCGTTTGCGCTTAATGACGGTTTCTGACATCTTAGTGCCAGTTATTTTGAACAATGGTTATGCGTTTTCTTATTAGACAAAACTTTATGAATCGAGCTGCCTTCAAGTTGCTCATGTTGGTATTAATCGGTTATACAGTTTTAATAGGCGCTCAGGAAAATCAGACCTTGATTCCAAAGTGGTCACGTTTTCAGGGAGAATTAACTAGCCTTAAACAATATGATAATCCAGCTCGGGATTTACAACTTAAGGCAGTATTCAATCCTCCTGTAGGTGATTCAGTTTTAGTTGATGGCTTTTGGGATGGTGGTAATGATTGGAAAATTCGGTTTATGCCAGATATGGCTGGAAAGTGGACTTTTAAGATTACCTGTTCAGACGAGAGCAATTTGGGTTTACATAATCTTGAAGGAAGTTTTCTTTGTACTGCGCCTGTTCCAGATAATGTATTAAGTAAAAATGGACCTATAAGGGTTTCACGATCGCGTACTCATTTTATGTATGACAATGAGAGCCCGTTTTTTTGGATGGCTGACACGGCTTGGAATGGGCCTCTCAAATCTAACGAGTTTGACTGGAAGAATTATCTTGAGGAAAGGAAGCGGCAAGGATTTACGGCGGTTCAATGGATTGCAACTCCATGGAGGGGTTTCCCAAAAGGAGACTTGGCAGGTCAAATGCCTTTTTCGGATAAAGAGAAAAAAAGAATTAACCCAGAGTATTTTCGACGCTTGGACAATCGAGTAGAAGCGATCAATCGGGCAGGGTTGATTAGTGTGCCTGTTTTATTTTGGGCTTCGGGTGAAGAGGATAACTTGATTAATTCTCTGTCGGATGATCAGGCTATTTCTCTAGGTCGTTACATGGTTGCCCGTTGGGGAGCAAGTTTTGGGGCATGGATTCTTGGAGCTGATGGTAATTACTCTGGAGCTGATGGTGATCGTTGGAGAAAAATTGGTCAGGCTGTATTTGGAGATCGCCGCCGCGCCCCTGTGTTCATTCATCCAAAAGCTAAAAGTTGGATTTTTGAATCTTTTCGTGATGAGAAATGGTTGACTGCTATCGGATATCAAATTGGTCATGATATTAATGATGCTACAAATAATTGGATACATAACGGCCCCCAGACACGTGATTGGGATAAGCTTCCCCGTCGTCCAATCGTGAATCTGCAGCCTCCCTACGAGTGGCAACCTAGCAATAGCAAGAATCTACCTATTTCTTCAAATCATGTTCGTCGTGCATTATACTGGAGTCTTCTTAGCACTCCAACAGCTGGGGTTAGCTATGGAGTCGCGGGAGTTTGGGGATGGGACAATGGGGTCGATCCGACATTTGGATATGCTAATGGCGGGGTGCCACCGGATTGGCGTGAGTCGTTAACTTATGAAGGAGGGAAGCAAGTCGCTCATATAACCAGTGCATTTGAGTCTGTTGACTTTCATTCACTCCGACCTGATCCCAATGTTCTTATCGATCAGCCTGGAGATGACTCAATTGCCAGTTATGTAGCATCGTCAAGTTCTGCAGATGGAAACCTTGTTGTTGTATATACTCCAGTTGAAGCAAGACTGAAGATTAATGTGGAGAAATTGCCTTCTCCCTTAATTGCTGCATGGATCAATCCTCGAACTGGAGAACGAAAAGACGTTCTAGCGGTGTTGCGTGGATCTGCTTTGGAATGTCCAGCTCCTGGTGATGGTGATTGGCTGTTAATCTTAAGAGCCAAGCAGTCAGTTTCTGAAACTTCGTTACTCCGTTAGTCAATGCATCCGCTCGCGGAAAAAGTGAGCGAAATAGCTCGGATGCAAAATCTTTTTCCGGGATCCGGGAAAATTGTTGTTGCTGTTTCTGGAGGGCTTGACTCGATGGTTTTATTGGATTTGTTGGTTTCGTCTAAGTTAAATATTAAAAACCGTTTGATTGTTGCTCATTTTAATCATCAATTACGAGGTGCAGAAAGTGATGCGGACGCGGTTTTCGTGGAGGAATCAGCTAGATCCTATGATCTGCCTTTTGAGTTAGGCTGTGAGGATGTTTTCCTTAAATCTCAAGAATTAGCTGGGGGGATAGAAGCTGTAGCACGTGAATTGCGCCACAGATTTTTTGTATCATTATCGAACCGATTAGGTTGTAATACTGTTGCCTTAGCACATCATTTAGACGATCAAGTAGAAACTTTTTTTATTCGTCTTTTTCGTGGTGCGGGGAGTTGTGGTTTGGCCGGTATGTCGGTTCTATCCTCTTCTCAATTGGATCCTGAAGTGAGACTGGTACGCCCACTGCTGGAGTTGCGGCGTGTTGAACTTGAGGCTTATGCTCAGGAGCTAGGAATAAACCATCGCGAAGATGAGTCAAATAATGATACTCGATTTTTACGAAACAAAATACGTCATGATTTATTACCTTATATATCTGAGCATTTCAACCGATCTATCCACCGTCAAATTATCAAGACGATGGGGTTAGTCGGTGATGATTCTGATTGTATTGATGCAATTGCAATTAAGTGGTTATCTAAAGAGAATACAGTCTTCGATGAATTATCAGTTGCTGTGCAAAGGAAAGTCTTGCAGCGGCAATTATTTTCAAAAAGTGTAGAATTGTCGTTCGATTTAGTAGAGTCGCTTCGAACCAATATTGATAAAGCTATCGAGGTTTCTCCCGGTAAGCGATTATTAAGGAAAGCAACAGGTAGGATTGAATGGTTGCCGTTTATGAATAAGCGAGTGTTTTCAATTGATCGATGTGAGATTGATTTATTTGATCAAAAGGATGAGATCGAATTTAGTGGAGTGAAATTCTGGTTTGAGAGGATTTCAGGTGGGTTGGATAAATTTTCTGAGCTTGGTCAAAAAAATAACAGAGAGGTGTTTGATGCAAGGTTGATTGGAAACCGTATTACATTACGACATTGGAGTCCTGGTGATCGTTTTCAGCCGATTGGCAATACTGGGGAAAAGAAGCTTCAGGACTTGTTTGTTAATCAGAAAATTCCATTGTCAGAGCGTCATCGACGTGCAATGGGAGAGTCGTATGATGGTCGTTTATTTTGGATTAATGGATTAAGGATTGCAGATCCCTTTAAAGTTACGGAATCAACGACTGAGTTGCTTATTTTCCATTGGAAAGAATAGAAGTATCCCAGTCTTTCCAGACAGGCTCATAGCCTAGATGGGAAATAGTCTTGGCAACGGTTTCAGGGCATCTTTCATCCGCGATATCAAATTGGCCGGTGGCTTTAGTTCTCGATCCTTTATCATTTTCGCTTAGTTCTTTTATGTTGCCGCGTTTAGTATGGCGAATTTTGTCTTTGCCAGCTCCTGTATAACCTCCTGGTTCAGTGTGGCTACCAGCGCTCATACTGGTGATGCCTAGTGGGATTAGTTGGTTGCGTAGGTTTGCTGATTCTCGCGTAGAAAGAATTATACCCACATCGGGTAGAAATAATCTTAATGCACATATGGTTTGAACTAAATTTTGGTCGTTAAAGTTATGCAATGGTTGAAATTCTCCAGCGCAAGGGCGAAGTCTTGGGAGTGAAATGGTTAGCTGGGATTTCCAGCATCTGCGGAGTAAATAGTCAGCATGGGCAGCGAGGCAGATTGTTTCGTATCTCCAATCGCTTAGACCATAAAGTGCGCCAATACCCAGTCTCCGAAATCCGGCAGCGTGAGCTCGTTCTGGCGTTTCTAGTCGCCAGTCAAAATTCCTTTTAGGGCCAGAGGTATGCATGTTGGCATAAACTTCTTTATTATAGGTTTCCTGATAAACCACTAGACCCTCGGCACCTGAATTAACAAGTGGGACGTATTCTTCTCTTTCCATGGGGCCGACTTCTAGTGAAATTGAAGGTATTTTGCTGCGCAGTGCCGTAACGCAATCAGCCATATAGCCGCTAGAAACAAATTTTGGATGTTCCCCCGCTACTAGCAAAATATTACGAAATCCCTGTTTGGCTAAAGCGCTAGCCTCATTGACTACTTCATCGATTGATAGGGTTACGCGAAGTATAGAGTTATCTCGAGAAAACCCACAGTAAACACAATTGTTGATGCATTCGTTACTTAAGTAGAGAGGGGCAAAGAGACGAATAACTCGTCCAAAACGTTGTTGAGTTATCCGATTTGAACGATTAGCTAAAAATTCTAATTGTTTTGTAGCGCTAGGGGACAGCAGGGCGGCAAGATCTGTCAGATTTAAAATATTTTTGGTTAAAGCTGCAGAAACATCCACCTTTGAAGCCTCCTGTGCCTTTCGGCAAAGGTTTTCAATGGGCAACTGGTTGAACTGCTCTACAAAACTCACAGGCACAAGTTAGCTAAGAGACTACGATTGGCCAAGCGTAGTTGTTTTTTTTGTGTAAAACTAATAGAGTTGCGTTAGGAGGCTTAGATAAGAATATATGTTCGGTCTTGGAAAAAAACCCCCAAATAATAATGGAGAAGAGCATAGATATTATTTACTCCCTGGTATGGGACGATCCAACCGACGTCGTCACCAGTTAATTTTCTTGTGGAGTATTATCGGTGGCATTGCGGGGTCAGTCTTAATTGGGCTCGGTATTTGGTTGATCAATCGATAATAAGAATTAATTCTTTAAGGCTTTTAATTCTTTTCGAAGGAGTTCTGCCATCGGAGCGACCGTGTTTCGGCTGAGGTCGAACCGAATATTGCAACGTTCAAACAATTCCGGTAATGGCCTGGACCCTCCTAGTGCTAGTGCTGCTTTGTAGTCGCTTAAAGCTTTGGATCTATTGTTCTTGGAATTAGCCCAAACCTGTAATGCACCGAGCTGTGCAATGCCATATTCGATGTAATAAAATGGGTGAAGAAAAATGTGCAATTGCTTATGCCAAAGCTTGGCCTTGGCGGGTTCGTAGTTTGTCCAGTTAACTTTTCCTCCAAAGCGATCAATAAGGTTGCTCCATGCATTATCGCGTTCTTCTACAGAGTGGTTGGGATTGAGGTAAAGCCAGTGTTGGAATGCATCAACGGTTGCAATCCAAGGAAAAACAAAAACAATTCCTTCAAGGTGAGCTATTCGTGCACGACGAGCTTCTTCTATGCTGTAAAACTCCTCGAGAAATTCACTTCCGAGTAATTCCATAGCCATTGAAGCAACCTCGCAAAACTCGATGGGAGCATGTCTGTATGAATGTAAAGGTTCATTTTGGCTAGCCATTGCATGAAATGCATGGCCAGCCTCGTGAAGCAATGTCTCAACATCTCGCTGTACGCCAACAGAATTCATAAATATAAAAGGCAATCGAGATTCATCGAGCGAGCATTGGTAGCCGCCCGGAGCTTTACCTTTTCGGTTAGCTAGATCGAGCAAATCAAGATCTTGCATTATTTGAAACCAGTCCGCTAGATTTCCATCAACTTGATTGAAGATGGCTTGCGATCGATCTATTAAATCCGATACTGTTTTGAATGGTTTAAGAGGTGGGAGGCCTTGTGGATCGGTTGCTGTATCCCACGGCCTTAGTTCTTTAATTTCCAGCGCCTGTAAGCGCTCCTCTTGTAGTTCTCGAAGTAAAGGCACCATTTCCTCTTCGATTGCATTCTGAAAAGAGATGCAGTCGTCTGGCGAATAATCGAATCGACCAAGTCGTTTATGTGCGTAATCCCGATAGTTAGGAAAACCTGCATTTTCACTCATTTGATTTCGGATTTTTGCTAAATCATTGAGGTGACCATCAATTTTTTCAGCCTCATCAAGTCGGCGATTGGCTACCAGCTCCCAAGCTTTCTGCCTATGCTTTCGATCGGTTTCCTCGAGATGCCGATTCATTTGGATGAGTGTTTGTTCTTTGCCTTCAAATTGTACTGTTAGGCTTCCAATTATCTTCTGATATTGTTGGCCAAGTTTTGAGGTTTTAGTTTCGAGTGAAACATTTTCCCTGTGAAACAACTCTACTTGAAGTTCGGTATCACGAATGAATATATCGTAACGCTGATTTTTTAACTGTTTACAATTAGGATGCTTGGTCAGCTTTTTTGCTAAGCGAAAGTTACATTGCTTTTCTTCTGGTTCGATTTTTTCGACGAACTCTAGATAAGCTTTTTCAGCATTCTTATCTTCTGTTTGACAAGTCATAGCTATATACCGTTTGGATCCTTCTTCGGCGATTGCGGCAGATAGTTCTTCCCAATTGAGAATTACTTGTTCGATTTTTTCGGTAGTAGACGCTGTCTTTAGTTGTTCTTCGAGCTGTTGAAATAAGGGCTCGATTGCAGTCCAGTCTCCAATATTGATGTTAGGAGGAACAAACTGCCGTGGTGTGTGGATAGAGATTTTTTCAAACATTAAATTGTGGGAAGAACAGTGAGGGTAAAAACAAAAAAAACCCAGCAAGTTTAGTTTATATAGTTATTTTATAGCATGTATTGGCATAAAAATTAACGAGTAACGATATTATCTAAATCAGGATTAAATTGTTGTGCAGCCGTGATCTTTGTG
>Ga0163110_10002128_pt1 | contig 10196 bp, 9 predicted proteins | sample CRUFie1St17metaG_FD_108703 | JGI IMG/M metagenome (GOLD analysis project Ga0163110, IMG submission 108703) | Marine microbial communities from the Costa Rica Dome - CRUD Field 142mm St17 metaG | ecosystem: Environmental > Aquatic > Marine > Oceanic > Photic zone | place: Costa Rica: the Eastern...
CAATCGCTCACCATGTCATTAATGCCCGCTCGTTCAATACCGTCGGCTAACAGCGCTGCCACCACAGGAGAGCGTTCAATTAATGTCACGTTACACCCAAGGCTTGCCAGAATAAACGCATCTCTGCCAAGGCCGCCTGTAGCGTCCACCACACTAGGTTGAGCGTCGCCTTTTAACCCAACGGCTTTAGCAACAAACTCCTGTTTGCCGCCACCGTGTTTGCGTCGATACTCAAGCGCATCGGATGCAAAATCGACAAATACACCACCGAGTTTTGGATCATCCGCATCTTTTAACGCTAGGTGCTCAATCGATAACTCTAAATACAAACCGCTCGTCACCTTTTTACTTAACGAAAAACCCCATTTTTCAGCTAGCTGAATAGCTTTGTTTTTGCCTTCACCGTAAGTACACACCAGCGGCAGTGAAGTAGAAGAGTCAGTCATAGTAATTAAGCGTTTCCGTATTTGTCTTTATAAGGTAGCCAACGGTTGATAATGGCGTTAGCGAGCGTGGGGTGATCTTGCCACATTTGCACTGCCCATTCTTGAATTTGTGGAATGAGATAAGCATCCCGCGCCAAATCGGCAATTTTTAAATCCGCCAAGCCTGTTTGTTTGGTACCAAGTAGTTCACCCGGGCCGCGAATGTCTAAATCTTCCTGGGCAATGACAAAGCCATCGTTGCTGTCTCGAAGCACGCCCAAACGCTTTTGGGCGACTTTACCCAGCGGCGGTTGATACATTAGCACGCAGTGGCTCGATACACTGCCCCGCCCCACTCGGCCTCGCAATTGGTGCAATTGAGCTAATCCAAGGCGGTCGGCGTTTTCAATAATCATTAAGCTTGCATTGGGTACATCCACGCCCACTTCAATAACGGTTGTCGCCACTAACAAGTGCAGTTCGTTATCTTTAAACTGCTTCATCACCGCTTGCTTTTCTGCGGCTTTCATTCGACCGTGCACCAACCCCACTTTAAGCTCAGGCAGGGCAGCTTTTAGGGCTTCCCACGTGTCTTCTGCCGCTTCGCATTGCAACACTTCCGACTCTTCAATCAGGGTGCAAACCCAATAAACTTGGCGCTTTTCATGAACGCAATTCTGACGCACACGTTCAACGATTTCTTCTCGACGACTGTCCGGCACCACAACGGTTTTGATGGGTGTTCTTCCCGGTGGCAGTTCATCAATAATCGAGGTATCGAGGTCGGCATAGGCTGTCATGGCAAGCGTGCGCGGAATCGGGGTGGCCGTCATGATCAGCTGATGCGGGAAGCGATCAGGGTTATCCGCATTACCGCCTTTTTCTCGAAGCGCTAATCGTTGGTGCACGCCAAAGCGATGCTGCTCATCCACAATTATCAGCGCCAAATCATGAAACTCTACATTTTTTTGAAACAGCGCATGCGTGCCAACAACCATACGGCTTTCACCGCTAGCAATATTTTCTAGCGCCGTTTGTTTTGCCTTGCCTGTGACCTTTCCTGCTAACCATTGAACGCTGATACCAAGCGGCTCTAGCCAAGTTGCAAAGTTCTGAGCGTGTTGCTCTGCCAGTAGCTCTGTGGGCGCCATTAATGCCACCTGATGCCCCGCTTCTATGGCTTGCAATGCGGCAATAGCTGCCACCAACGTTTTTCCGGAGCCTACATCCCCTTGAACTAAACGCATCATGGGCGTGGGCTTGGCAACGTCGGCGGCTATCTCTTCAACCACGCGACTTTGTGCCCCTGTAGGCGTAAAAGGTAATTGCTCAAGCAGCGCGGGTACCCATTTTGTCGACGCGGGGATTTGTGCGGCAAAGTGTTGATTAAGCTGGTTTCTAACACGCAGTACACTCAAATTCTGAGCCAGTAATTCTTCGATGATCAAACGCTGTTGCGCGGGATGCTTGCCTTCTTCGAACAAGGTGAGTGATATATCCGGCGACGGGTGATGCACCGTATGAAGCGCTTCTCGTAGGGTTTGTTGATGTCCTTCAGCGTCCGGTTGATTTGAAAACGCACCATTGCGATTTGATTGAGTAAAACCGAGCTGCTCAACATGATGGCTTGCCAGTAAATCGGCTGGTAGTAATTCGGGAAGATGTCCCTTATCTAACCATTTAAGCGCTTGGTCGATAATTTTACGTAACGTGAGCTGCTTAATGCCTTCCGTGGTTGGATACACTGGAGTTAAGCTTTCTGCCACCTGCAAGGTATCATCGTCTTTCATCACCTTATATTCCGGGTGAGTCATTTCAAGCCCGGTAGGTCCGCGTCGAATCTCGCCAAAACAACGTATTTTGGTTCCGGGAATCAGCTGCTGCTTTTGCGCTGCCGAGAAATAGAAAAAGCGCAGCACTAACCGAAATGCACCGTCACCGATGGTTACCACCCACATGCGCTTTTTGCCAAATTTGATATCGCTACGCTCAACAATACCTTCAACACTCACATGTTTTCCGGCTTGCAAATCTTGGATGGGATAAACACGCGTGCGATCTTCATAGCGCAAGGGGAGATGAAACAGCGCATCTTGGATAGTAACAATACCCAGGTTTTTTAATTTTTCTGCGACTTTGCCCCCCACTCCATTTAGCTGAGTAACGAGGTCTTTTCCGAGCGATGGCATGCAGTAAGTTTTAACTCACGATCTTATTATTTAGGCTTTATGTTACCGATTTATACTGAATATAAAACCAGTAGCGGCAAAAAAATAAAAAAGCCAGCATCACACTCGGTGTTTGCTGGCTTATGAAGGTAGCGATTTAAGCAGTCATGTTAAGCGCTAAAGAGGCGCTAGCATCACCGCAAACCCTTTATTTAAGATCAGAAATCAAGGCAGCTTGATACAGCAATTCTGAGTCTAATCTTACTGTGAAATTAGGGTTAATGTACTGGAAGTGGACTTTACCTGATGTATCCACCACGTAAACCGCAGGGACAGGCAAGGCAACACGAGACGTGCCATTAATATCAACAAACTCTACGCCCAGCTTATTGCGATATTTGTCGGCAACGTTATCGCCAAGGAAGAAGCCGATACCAAACTCTTGGGTGGTTTCAAAGTCGCGATCCGAGAAGATTTGAACCTTGAAATCCTGACCTGAGCCTTGTGCGCTTAAGCGCTCTGGGCTATCTGGCGACATCGCGATAAGTTGGTAACCTAACTTCGTCACCTTATCTTCAATATTCTTCAAATCAGCAAGCTGTGCATTACAGTAAGGGCACCAGCCGCCACGGTAGAAAATGATAATAGAAGGCTTACGCTTGATTAAATCGTGAAGCTTAACAGCCTCACCCTTTGGCGTAAAAATAGTGGTATTTGGAATGTTTTGTCCATTAAGGATAGGACGGACCTCATCGGCACTATTAGCGATTTCTCGCTTCATATCACCAGCGTGAGCAAAGCCCGTAACACTGGCAGCGATCACGATAAAAAGTGCAATCAGTTTTCTCATCATTACTTCATCTCAAAAAATAAATTTAATTCAGCACTTGGGGGAGACCTGTTTTCAAAACAGTCACTTTCACCCAAAACCTAATAATTCACTGCAAAGTGGGCAATTTATTCTGAGCGGTAATAATTTTCAACTAATCTATGAGATTAAAATCCAAATCTTCTTCATCGAGTGCGGTTAACGCCTCGGGAGTAAGCTGCATTTTTTTCCACCAATCCTCGCTCGCAACCACCTCACCGGCTTCATTAATTTGCGGATACGCCAGCCCTTTTTTCTGACAGTGTTTCCACAGTGTTGGGTGCCCGCGTTCAAATAACAGCGCTTGAATTGCATCTTCGCTTAGCGCATTGCGCGGATGAGTGTATAAGCCTGCTAACTCTCGTTGGCGCTGCGCCTCATACAAAATAAGCGCGGCTGCAACGGATACATTCAGCGATTGCACCATGCCCAGCATCGGAATAGTAATGCGTTTATCGGAAGCGGCAATCGCAGTGTCTGACGCACCTGTTTTTTCCTGCCCAAGAATAATGGCAGTAGGCTTGGTGTAGTCGATTTCACGAAAATCCACGGCATCATCTGAAAGATGCGTCACTAACACTTGCATATCTTCTTGCTGGAACGTCGTCACCGCATCTGTGATGTTATCGTGAACCTGACGCTTAACCCACAAGTGGCTACCTTTGCTTGTGCCCCGGCGAATCTGTGCTTTTGTATCCCAAATCACGCTGAGTTTGTGTATGCCCGCAGCGTCGCACGTTCTTAGAATGGCCGCCACGTTGTGGGGCTTGTGAACATCTTCTAAACACACCGTTAAATCGGTTTGGCGTCGGCTTAATACTTCTCGAATTCGGCGATAACGTTCTGGAGACACAACAATTTCTTACTTGGTTGGCGGTTGGATAAGACGCCTTTAAACAGCGTTAAAGGCGTTAAAACGTGCTTGGATACAAAGTATCCAGCAAATAGAAAAAACGGGGTTACGGCAGTTCAACGATTCCGTCGATTTCAATTTGAGACCCTTTTGGCAAACCTGCAACTTCAATAGCCGCGCGCGCAGGGTAAGGCTCATCAAAATACTGTGCCATAACTTCATTTACAGTCGCAAACTTACCAAGGTCAGTGAGGAAAATGTTCACTTTGGCCATGTCTTGGATGTTGCCACCCGCCGCTTCACACACTGCGCTTAGGTTTTTGAAGACTTGGTGCGCTTGCTCAGTGAAATCATCAGACACCATTTCCATTGTTGCTGGCACAAGAGGGATCTGACCTGACAAATAAACTGTGTTACCGACTTTTACCGCTTGGCTGTACGTACCGATAGCTGCAGGCGCGTTATCTGTTTGAATGATACTTCTGCTCATAAGAGGTTCCTAAGTTGATTGCTTGTTTTTACTGTGCCTAGAGACCGATTGCACTTCAGGCATGGCGCGAATTTTACGCACAATTTTAGAGAAGTGGTAACGGTTCTTTGTGGTTAGTTCCAAATCCACATAGTAAATATTGCTTTCTTTTTCTTCCGTTTGCAGGCCGATGATGTTGGATTCGCAAGCTGAAACGCTATTTGTTAGCGTAGCTAACGTACCTTGGTGATTGATGAGTTCAACTCGAATCGACGCCTTAAACTCACCCGCAGCATCTTCTGCCCATTTCATCGGCAATACGCGATGCGGCTCTTCTTTCACCAAACGACGAATATTACTGCAACCGACTTGGTGAATCAGCATTCCCTTACCTGGGCTAAGGACCGCGATGATTTGATCATCCGGAATAGGGTGACAACAGCGCGAATACGACACCAATAAACCTTCTGTGCCTTGGATTGCCACATTGGTTTTCTTGTCGCTAAGCGCATCACTTTTGGTGTCGCTGCCAATCAAACGACGCGCCACAATGGCACTAAGCTCATTACCTAAGCCAATATCAGCCAACAATGAATAGAAGTCATTATGTTGCGTTTCGCCCACCACGCGTTGAATATCCTCTTCTGGGATATCATCGAGTTTGACTGGGCCTAACGCATGGCGCAATAAACGAGTACCCAGCGTTACCGCTTCTTCAGAGCGCTGCTTTTTCAGGAATTGACGAATATGGGCACGGGCCTTGGCGGTAACCACAAAGTTCAACCAATTAGCGTTTGGATGCGCCCGTGGCGATGTGATGATCTCAACCGTTTGGCCGTTTTCCAGCGGCTTATTAAGTGAGTAATTACTTCTTTCTACCTTTACGCCAACACAGGCATTGCCAATGTCGGTATGCACCGCGTAGGCAAAATCCACTGGCGTGGCGCCCATCGGCAACTCAATAATTTTCCCTTCCGGCGTGAACACATAAATTTCATCAGGGAATAAATCGGCTTTTACGTTATCAATAAATTCGAACGAAGAACTGGCGCTTTGTTGAAGCTCTAATAAAGACTGCATCCACTTACGCGCACGCGTTTGTGAAGTGGTGGACTGATGACTGTCCGTTTCTTTATAGCTCCAATGCGCAGCAACGCCTTTGTCTGCCATTTCATCCATGTCGCCTGTACGGATTTGAATTTCAACAGGAATACCATGAGGACCAACAAGAGAGGTATGCAAAGATTGGTAACCATTGGTTCTTGGAATCGCAACGTAATCTTTAAAACGCCCTTCAATGGGTTTGTACAAACCGTGCATAGAACCCAATACGCGATAGCAATTGTCTACACTTTCTACCACCACCCGAAACGCATAAATGTCCATAATTTGGTTGAACATTAGCTCTTTGTTTTTCATCTTACGATAGATGGAATACAGGTGTTTCTCGCGCCCAATTACCTCAGCCTTAATGCCTTTTTCTTGCAGGCGACTCACCACTTCTTCACGGGTGTTTTCGATGATTTCTTTACGATTGCCCCTAGCTTGTTTCACTGCTGAGCTTAACGCCCGATAACGCATCGGGTGCATGGCTTGAAAGCCTAAATCTTCAAGCTCATTTTTGATTTCGTGAATACCAAGACGGTGGGCAATGGGGGCGTAAATTTCGAGGGTTTCGCGGGCGATGCGACGGCGTTTATCAGGACGTAAGGAACCAAGGGTGCGCATGTTATGGGTTCGGTCCGCGAGTTTAATGAGGATGATGCGTATGTCTTCGACCATTGCCATCATCATTTTGCGGAAGTTTTCTGCTTGCGCTTCCTTCTTGCTGCGAAATTGAATTTTATCGAGCTTGGAAACCCCTTCTACCAATTCGGCAACCACTTCACCGAATTCGCCGGCTAAGTCTTCTTTTGAATAATTGGTATCTTCTATTACATCGTGCAACAACGCACCCATGAGGGTTTCGTGATCCATGCGCATATTAGCTAAGATCCCGGCTACGGCAACGGGGTGTGTAATATAAGGATCGCCACTGGAGCGCATTTGTCCTTCGTGAGCCTGCTTCGCCAAGACGAACGCGGCTTCCACCCTTTTAACTTCTTGTGGCGGAAGGTACTCAGTAATTTTTTGTTTTAAGCCTTCAAAAAGATACACGTGGGAATATGCGGATGTTTGTTGTCTTGCTTAAAGCATACGAGGATTTAGGGTGCTTGCAAAGGCTAAATGCCGGATAAAATCGGCATTTAGCAAATTCTTAGCAAGGAGAAGAATTATTGGTCAGATAGGATGTTACCAACAGAGGCGAATTCTAGCTCTTCTGCCGCTTGCTGCTCTTGTAATTCAGCCACATCCATTGACGCTGCCGTTACTAGGCCTTGTTCAATTTCACGTAACGCTGTTACGGTAGGCTTATCATTGCTTACAGGTACAAGAGGTTCTTTGCCTTCTGTCGCGATTTGACGAGCACGGCGAGCTGCCACCATAATCAAATCAAAGCGATTACCCATTTTATTAACAGCATCTTCTACGGTTACGCGTGCCATGCAATTCTCCGTTGATTTTTTAATCTATACAAAAAAGGTCGCGTAGTTTACTCATTATTTAACCAATAGCCAAGTAAAAACCGACGCGATTCTCGATAATATTCTATTTTAACAATTCGTCAAACAGCGCCTTTTGACGAATAACCTGACGGCTTCTTTTCAGCCTTTGGCTTACAACGATAGATTCAATCTCGTTTAAGGCGTGGTTGAAATCATCATTGATCACAATGTAGTCAAATTCATTGTAGTGCGATATTTCAGCTTCTGCCTTTGCCATGCGCCCAGCGATGACTTCCTCACTGTCTTGCTGACGGTTTGTTAAACGCTCCAACAAGGCTTGTTTGGAAGGAGGGGCAATGAAAATGGTATTGGCATCGGGAATTTGTTCTTTTACCTGACGCGCGCCTTGCCATTCAATATCGAGAAAAACATCAATACCATGACTAAGCGTGTTCTCAATGGTTTCTTTGGATGTACCGTAAAAGTTGCCAAACGCCTCTGCCCATTCAAAGAACACGCCTTTATCGATAAGCGCTTTAAATTCGTCGCGGCTCACAAAGTGATAATGCACGCCATTTTCTTCGCCCGGTCTGGGCTCGCGTGTGGTATGAGAAACGGACACTTGTAGTGTGTGTGATGAGTGGGTTTTATAGCGTTCCAATAGCGCTTTAATTAGGCTGGATTTGCCTGCTCCCGAAGGGGCTGAAAGAATGAATAAATTGCCAGGCGTAGTCGACATAGTTACTTTTTCGTTTTACATCGTAATTCAAAACATCCCTCTATGATAACTTGCATTCATCTGGATGCGTAGTAAATTACAAACAGACCGAGCAAGGTCCGTTAATCAAATTGTTTACAAGCCCGCCTAAACAGGAGAAACCATGTCGGCTGAATTACTCCCATTTGTCGAAGTGAACCCAAAAACACCACATAATGCAGTCGTGATCTGGCTTCATGGTCTTGGCGATTCGGGTAATGGATTTGCACCCATTGTGCCGCAGCTTAACTTACCAGCAGAAAGTGCTATTCGATTTGTTTTTCCTCATGCGCCAATTCGTCCAGTAACCATTAATAACGGCTTTCAAATGCGCGCTTGGTACGACATCAAATCGCTCGATTTTAAAGACCGCGCAGACAAAGCAGGCGTGGAAGAATCGGTAAAAATGGTAGAAGCCTTAATTGATTCGGAAATCGAAAAAGGCATTCCTGCAGAGCGCATTGTATTGGCAGGTTTCTCTCAAGGTGGCGTTATCACCTATCACCTTGGCACACGTTTACAGAAAAAAATTGCAGGCATGATTTGCCTTTCTACTTATATGGCAGATGGGCCGGAACAATTTACAGAATGGTCGGACGTAAACAAAGACACCCCCGTTTTTGCCGCTCACGGTCAATTTGACGATGTGGTGCCCATTCAATTGGGCAAAGCCGCCTATGACAATATGAAGAGCAATGGTTTTGCGATTTCGTGGAAAGAATACCCAATGCAACACAATGTGTGCTTGGAACAATTGCACGACATTTCCCGCTGGCTACAAACCCAATTGGCTTAGCTCAAAAATTACTCAAAAAAGGTTTAATGCAGTTTTAATAAAGGTATCGTGCCATGCGTAATTTACTCACTTTAATACCGGGAGTTATCGGCTTAATCCTAAGTGGTTTTGCTCAAGCGGATGTGGCACGAAGCCAACTCACTAGCGCCATCGAGGCAAGAGAGCCTACCGACGATTTATTCGATACCGTGGTAGGAACACCCGGCGCAATCACCACTGTTTACTTCTTTAATCACCTAACCAATATGGACGGTGAAACCGTGGTGCACAAATGGTTATTAAACGGCGAAGAAAAAGCCGTTGTGACACTCCCTATTGCGAGCAATAGCTGGCGAACCTATTCCAGTAAGCGTTTAAACAGCGTGCTGCAAGGCAATTGGGAAGTACAAGTTTGGGTTGATGATAAAAAGCTTCAATCCCACGAGTTTACATTTCAAATTAGAGAATAAGGCCCAAGCGGGTATTTCCTTTCACCACAATTTAGTGACAAAATATTGCATTAATCAGTGTTGAAGTACGCGACATGCCCAACCCTACGTTTTTGGGCGTTATCTTTTCAATTTACACAACAAAGATAGAGCAACCGAATGAGCAAAAGGACGATCAGAATTGCCACCCGAAAAAGCGCATTAGCGATGTGGCAAGCAGAATACGTACAAGCAAAGTTGCAGGAACATCATCCTGACCTAACCGTAGAATTGTTGCCGATGAGCACACAAGGCGATCGCATCTTAGATTCTCCTTTAGCCAAAATTGGCGGAAAAGGCTTATTCATTAAAGAGCTTGAAATCGCCATGCAAGAAGGCCGTGCAGATTTAGCGGTTCACTCGATGAAAGACATGCCGGTAGACTTACCCGATGGTTTTGGCATTCACGCCATCTGCCCGCGCGAAGACCCACGCGATGCGTTTGTGAGCAATACCTATAATAATTTAGATGAGTTGCCTCAAGGTAGCGTTATAGGTACATCAAGCTTGCGCCGTCAATGCCAGATTAAAGCGAGCCGCCCGGACTTAGTCATTAACGATCTTCGTGGCAATGTGAATACACGTCTCGCTAAGCTAGATGAAGGCCAATTCGATGCCATTATTCTTGCTTCTGCCGGGTTGATTCGCTTAGCGATGCCTGAGCGCATTCGCGCCTTCATTGAGCCAGAACAATCCTTACCCGCAGTAGGGCAAGGTGCTGTTGGCATTGAATGTCGTAATGACGATGCACAATTGATTGAGATCTTATCGGTTTTACATTGCCAAGAAACGGCAACTCGCGTGACCGCAGAGCGCGCTATGAACGCTAAGCTACAAGGCGGTTGTC
>Ga0163110_10002132_pt1 | contig 10187 bp, 10 predicted proteins | sample CRUFie1St17metaG_FD_108703 | JGI IMG/M metagenome (GOLD analysis project Ga0163110, IMG submission 108703) | Marine microbial communities from the Costa Rica Dome - CRUD Field 142mm St17 metaG | ecosystem: Environmental > Aquatic > Marine > Oceanic > Photic zone | place: Costa Rica: the Eastern...
ACAGTGACGACGTGGTTCTCAAGCTTCACACGGCGTTATTTGGATATGTACCTATTGTGCTGAGTGACCCCAAAAAACGGTCGTATTACAGGCGGCCGTTTTTATTTCATATCAGTTTGTAGATGCTTTCAAAATGTCGACCGGTACAATGATTTCGTGACGTTTATTCCACGGTAGGGTAAAAGGCGAGTCGTAGCCCATATAGCTAGGTTCACCATCAAGCTCAATATTATTGTCTCTAAGGGCTTTAAGCAGTTTATTCGTATACTGCTTCTTATCGCTGTCCTTGTTGAAACCTGAATAACGAATAGCGGCTACCGTTCTCGCTGGTACGGTAACCAGCGATACATCTTTGTGCGTAGGCACAGGAGCGCTTTTAATGTCATACTTGCTGGGCAAGAAAAACATCATTGTTTCTGAAGATGAAACTTCGACAGGAGAGGTCATTGCAATTTCTTGAGAGCGCTTTCCAACTTCTACGGGGGACGTCATTGATACATTACTACTGGATGTATTCGGCTGTGATCCATTTTTGTGTTGATTGAATAAAATTTCAATATTAATCAACAATTAAAAGAATTCGTTAAAAACGTCCTCAAACTGTTCCCCATTATTCAATCTTTCTAAGCCACTATACATGTCCTTTGGGTTCATTGACTCTACAGCTATTAGTGATGCTTGATAATACTTTACATTGGTGTTTGGGAAGTCACTAAGGTAAAACACCGACTTAATCTTAGCTACGTCATCATTTGTCACATTAATGTTTTCTGATAAAAATGGCTTTCGGTAATCTGCTTTGATCCCTGTGCCTTCAATGAACCAAGCAGGTAATTGAGTTAGTTCAACAAACAAATTTGTTCTATGTCTGACCTCTGCATGAACAAGTTCATGAGCTATTACATCAGTGCTCAGTCCTTTGGGACCTAAAAATATGCATTCTCTGAATAAACCAGAGTTTTGCATACCTGTGGGGTTAAATCCGAACTTGGCATATTTTGTTTCGGCTGTAGCAATGATTCTAGGGTTGGAAGTGGGAGTACCATAGATATCCGAAACCCTTTTAAATGCTGATTCTACAGCATGAGACAGCTCAACTTGCTTCGAAGTGTCGATACTTTGATCAACATAAAAATCTGGTGACACTTCATTGAAGTGTGTTACCCCTATCAGTTCGCAAGCAATGGCATCTTTTTTAAAGTAGCCAAATGAAGCTATAAAAAACGTCATAAAAACAATGATCAATATCTTAAGTATCTTCATTAAAATTCCAAATATTTATAGTGCTAAAACGACCCAGCTATCGTCTTTTTGTGACTGCTCCATTTGCCTAAACCAAGCAATGTAATTATCAAGATAATCAGTACCCACCCCATTAAATTGCCTTAGCCACTGTTTCAAGCGCATCATCCAATTGTTTAGTGTTTGTATGTGGTAGATACCATCTATAACTCTTTGATTATCAATAGCTATAAGGCGTTTATGATCAAGTTCAAAAGGAAGGTTCTTAACAATGGTTTGATAAGACAAATTGCCATCGGTACACAATACACTCTCAGGCGTTAATACTGGTGCTAGTGATTTCTCCAGATCTTCTCTTGTGTTTCTTTGCAAGACGCAGTGGGTGACAGCACCGTTGCGATCTAATGCAAGCATAACTGGTACTTTAGGTATGTCATGGCTCTTAACACCACGCTTACGTGGAGGTCTTTCCAACTGGCGTTTACCCTTGAACGACTCGTTGATAAAGGTTTCATCGGCCTCAATGATCCCATGAAGCTCTGAAGGCTTTCTTTGTCTTGGTTTAGATAATAACTGATGCCGCCAACGCCAAGCGGTTTTAACATTAATACCTAGTTCACTTGCTGCTTCTCTTATCTTGGCTGTAAACCACATGCCTTCTGAATACTGGTGCCATTTATCTTGCTTTTTCATACCAGATAATGGCGTACCAGTCAGTGAATTAAAAGTTCGTTCACAAGCTTTGCATTTGTATCTCTGCTGTCCTCGTGCTGTTGTTCCGTATTTTGTGAACTCATGGCTACCACAATGAGCACATTCGGCTACGCCCTCCTCATGCACAGCAATAGTTTTACCTACATGATTCGAAGAGATCATTTCTTCGATGTGCTGTCGGAGGCGTTTCAACTGAACAAAAGTTAGATCTTCTAGTGTTGCTTGAAGATTAGCAAACTGAGTATTATTCATAGGCGCTCCTAACATAATTTGATTTACTTAGTATAGCAAACCAACACAGAAATGGACCAGCGCCATGTATTCTCACCAGAGATATAATTAAAGAGTAGCTGAAATGCTCCGTTATCTTCATTTCCACTAGACATTACGCCTAACGCTTCATTGTAATGCCTCACTTCAATATCTTCATCAAGGGTCTCGATAATGGAATAGGGAAGGGTTTCTGTATCTTTGTAATATGATGGCTCAGCCTGGATCATTGTTGACACCAATAAAGTAGTAATGAAAAGAGGCAAGCGAAAACGGGAAAATATCATTCTTTTTTAGTGGTTTGTTACGAATAGTCCTTATACGAATTAAAGCCGATTAATGCTCAGTTAAACGCTTCTAAAGTAACTATCTATGCATTCCTAAAGTGTGCCAGATTAATTGTTAGACACAAAAAAGGGGCTAAAAGCCCCTTCTTAAAACAGGTTTGTAAAAAGCGTTACACTTTAAACTGTCTGATAGACTGTTGTAATTCTTCAGCAAGTCTAGCCACTTCATGGCTAGACTCAGACGTTTGCTGTGCTCCAGCTGTCGTCTCTTCAGCGATACCCACAATAGTTTCAAGCTTTTCGCTGATCTCTTGTGACACCGTATTCTGTTCACGGGCAGACTGCTCAATTTGAGAGCTCACGTCATGGGCTTTGTGAACGGCGTCAGAGATGATATCCAATGCCTGTGTAGCCTTTTCAGTTTGTGCCACACACGCCGCAGTTTGCTCTTTACCTTGATTCATCACCGATACCGCTTTTTCAGCACCCGCTTGAAGCACTTCAATCATTGCGTTGATTTCTTGTGTCGATTCTTGAGTTCGGCTGGCGAGGGTTCTTACTTCATCAGCAACAACCGCAAAGCCTCGACCTTGTTCACCAGCACGCGCTGCCTCAATAGCAGCATTCAAGGCGAGCAGGTTGGTTTGATCTGCAACACCACGGATAACGTCTAAGATGCCACCAATGCTTGCGCTGTCTTGATGAAGCTTATTGATAACGTCTGCCGCTTCTTGAACGTCACGAGATAAGATCTCAATGGTGTTCTTATTCTCTAGTGAGATTTGGCGCACGTTCTCAGCCTCAGCATCCGCATGGCGAATTTGACTTAGTGTATCTTCAGCGTTTTGCACAACCAGCTGCGACGTAGAGTGCATTTCTGTGGTTGCTGTTGCTACTTGGCCAATTTGTGATTTCTGATCCTGAATTGAATGCGTCGTTTGCGCCGTCACTGCAGACGTTTGTTCTGAGGCGGCTGCCAGCTGTTCAGCACGAACGTTAATGGCTGTAATGAGCTCCTTCAGGTTTCCAATTAGCGTATTGCAGTTTCGGGCTAAAAGACCAAATTCGTCTTGCGCCGAATCGTCTAGACGGTGAGTAAGGTCACCCGATGAAGCCACCGTCAGAAGTTCATTTACACGATAAAGCGGACGTGTGATTGCGCGAACGGTCACGTAGCCAATAAATGCTGCTACTGCAATCGAGATAATAACAACCACAATAACGAACGTGTTGCCCGTCGCAATGGCGCCGTTAACCTGACTTTCTACATGTGACGCTTTCTTGTCTGCAAGATTGAGCAGGTTTTCTAGAGCGACAACCGCTTGCGCGATATTTGAGTCTGAAGCGTTAAGCGCTTTTTCAGCATCATTTCTGCGCTCTAGACGATCAACATGAAGCTGAACCACGCCATCGTTAGCTTTAATCGCATTGATTGCGTTGTTAACCAAGTCGTTAATATCATCAAGAGTACCAGAATCATCGCGGCCGCCCGCAGTTTGCATCATGTCGCTTAATTGCGTGACCACTTTCTCGACAACCAAATCAACTTCGTTGCCTAGCGTCTGTGAACGAACCAGTGTCTCTGTTTTAATGTACTCGTATGAAACCGTTAGCAAAGAAAGCAGCGACGTCTCAAGTTGACTGCCGATTTCTGCCGCACGTCGTAGGTTAGGGTCGCGCTGAACAGCATCTAAGTCTGAGAAGTCTAGAAGGTAGGTAGATGCATCGTCTGCGTTGTCTTCAGCGTCACCCAGTCTGTCTTGAATTGTGTTGCGTATATCAAGATACATTTGGTGATTTTTGTACATCGCTTCAACATTGGTGATATATGCTTCATATGACTCACGTACAGTATTCAGCGTGCTCTTTAGTTCAGGCTCGTTATTAACGGCCTGCGCCAGTTTCTTATATTCACTCTCAAAGGTGTCTTTGGCAGAGTTAAAAGACGCTCGTTTGTCTTTTAAGCCATTTAGATCTTCTTCGATGTAGCTCTCGAAGGTAAGTCGGCCCATATTGAGAAAGCTGGCTTTAAGTGCATTGCTGCCTGCTACTGTGGGTAATGCAACGTCATTTACTTCTTCCGTTGCTGAGCCTATTGAGTTGAGGTTATAAAGTGAAACAACACTAATGACGATCAGAAGTGCGCTAATCGCTACAAATCCCCCGATTACGCGTGTGGCTACCGTTATTTTCATCGGAACTCCTGGATGAGTGTTTTTTATTTTTATCCCTAACGATATTACCCGTCTCAGCAAACAAAATATAGCGATTAAAGAAGCTAGTTTGCTTAATTACTGAGTAGATAATGAGACATTATCGTTACTATCGTAAGTAAGTGTATCGGCTACAATAACTTAATGTTTATTTTATTTAGCACTTAAGTGTAGAAAGTTTAACTGGTAATACCAGTTGATGGGTAAAATTATACACGTAAATATGTGCGAATTGGATAATTGCGGAGCCAGTAAACTCTGGTTTTAGGCAGAAACACTCACAAGCGAAGCGGAGTTCAGGTTTAGCAAAGTCATGCTTTGCCCCCAAACATAGCCTGTATCTAAGCCGATAAATTGATGACTGTTTGTTTGGCCCGACAGAGCTGCCCAATGCCCAAATACCACTCGTTGATCGTCACCGAGCTTTTTATTCTCTACTTCAAACCATGGTTTTAACGTGCTACTAGTGCTGTGGGATACTGCGCTGGGATGAGATTTGTTATCAAAATCGAGTGTGCCATCGGTATGAACAAAACGCATGCGCGTACACGCATTCACAATAAAACGCAGTCGCTCATCACCCTTAAGTTTATCTGACCAGTTGTTGGGTTTATTACCATACATTTCTGAAAGAAATGCAGCGTAATTGTCGGATTTTAGGATGTTGCTAACTTCGTCACTAAGTGAAACGCACTCATCGATAGACCATTTAGGATAGAGTCCAGCATGCACCATTACTGATTGCTCATCTAACTTCATTGCCAACGGGAACTGACGCAACCAGTCAATAAGTTCGGCCAAGTCTGAAGCATTAAGTAGAGGCTCTAATTTGTCGGATTTTTTTGCTTTGCGGATGCCGTTTACAACGGCAAGTAAGTGAAGGTCGTGGTTTCCTAAAACACTGCTAAACTGGCTGCCGAGAGACTTTAAAAAGCGCAATGTGCTCAAAGAATCTTCTCCTCGAGCAACTAAATCACCTACTGCGAGTAGCGTATCGTTTTCTTCGTCGAATTTTACTTTATCTAACGCGCGACGAAGACCATCGTAACAGCCTTGTATATCACCAATGACGTACGTGTTACCTTGCGACATAGAAACCTTAATGAAGAATACTTGGAATGGCTAATCGGAAAACGTCGATAGGAACGCGAAAACGCTCGCCGCTCTCTAATTCCATTACATAGTAGCCTTCCATATTCCCAACCGGTGTGTCAATGACAGCGCCACTGGTATAGTCAAAATGCTCGCCCGCTTTCATGATAGGTTGCTTGCCTACAACCCCATCACCTTCAACTTCTGATGTCTTGCCATTTGCATCGGTAATTTTCCAGTAGCGACTGAGTAATTGCACCGTATGGTCGCTATTGTTCTCAATCGTAATGTGGTACGCGAAGGCAAATTGCTTTGAATCTGACGGAAGATGGTCGGGAAGGTGACGGGTTTTCACCCGCACCTTAATATCAAGTACATCCATAGAGAACTTACTGCTCTTGTTGGTGCTCTTTTGCCGACACAGCGTTTGCTATTGTGGCAAAATCGTTAAGTGATAATACTTCTGCGCGAGAGGTAGGATCGATACCTAGCTCACGGATCTCCTCTTCACTTAAACTGTCTTTCAGCGAGTTGCGAATGGTTTTTCGGCGCTGGTTGAACGCTTGTGCACAGACGCGCTCAAGCGTATTTACAGACTCAACGTCTACTGGCGGAGCCTGATGCGGCACTAGCTTCACTACTGCAGAATCAACCTTCGGGGGTGGCTTAAAGGCACCTGGCGGAACATTGAGTACCGGAATGACGTGGCAGTAATACTGCGCCATAACGGAAAGCCTGCCGTAATTCTTAGAACCTGGTCCTGCTGCCAAGCGGTTTACCACTTCTTTTTGAAGCATAAAATGCATATCTTCTATGCAGTGAGCATGATCAAAAAGGTGAAACATTAATGGTGTCGAAATGTTGTAGGGCAAGTTACCAAATACGCGAAGCTTTTTGTCTTTGACTGGCATTTCTTTAGAAAGGGCGCCAAAGTCCATGGTCATTGCATCTTGTTCAATAACCGTTAGCTTATTGCCGTTAAATGGATGGTGTCTCAATCGCTTAGCAAGATCTCTGTCTAGCTCAATGACTGTGAGTGCATCTACTTCTTCACAAACAGGATCTGTTAATGCGCCTAAACCGGGTCCAATTTCTACCAGGTTTTGTTCATTTTTTGGCGCGATGGCCGCAACAATCTTGCCTATCACGTAATCATCGTGAAGGAAGTTTTGTCCGAATCGCTTTCTGGCCGTATGGCCTAAGTGTGTTTTACTCATTGTTGATGATGTGCAAGCTCGATGGCTTTTTCCAATGCTTTTCTGAAACTACCGGCGTCGGCTTCACCTGTTCCTGCTAAGTCTAATGCAGTACCGTGATCTACCGATGTACGAACGAAAGGTAACCCTAGCGTGATATTCACTGAAGCCCCAAAACCCTTATATTTTAGCACGGGTAAGCCTTGGTCGTGATACATAGCCAGCACTACGTCAGCATTTTCCAGATATTTGGGTTGAAATATGGTGTCTGCAGGTAGAGGGCCTGTGATCTTTAAGCCTTCTTCTCTTAGTTCGTTAAGCGCCGGAATGATGGTATGAATTTCTTCAGTGCCAATGTGACCATCTTCACCCGCGTGAGGGTTCAAGCCACACACATAAATGTGAGGTTCTTTAACGCCAAACTTCAATTTAAGGTCGGTGTTGATGATATGAATGACCTTATGAAGACGCTCTCGGGTGATAGCTTTCGCTACATACTCAAGGGGAATATGCGTGGTGGCAAGCGCTACATTAAGACCTTCAGTTGCCAGAAGCATAACCACATCAATGGTATTGGACTGATACGCAAAAAACTCAGTATGACCGCTGAATGATACCCCTGCTTTGTTGATAATGCCTTTGTGTACGGGGCCGGTAACGACGGCGTCGAAGTCGCCATCCATATTTGCCTGACACGCCTGGCGCAGAGTTTCTACTACGTATAACCCGTTTTCGCTATCAAGTTCGCCTGGCGTAACGTCAACGGATTTATCTATTTGCTTTATAAACAACGAACCCGCATCTTGAATTTGCGGGTTAGTGGCATCGTAATCGATTAGCGTTAATGGCAGCCCCAAGGCGCTTGCTCGTGCTTTGAGCATTTCGCCATCGGCAAACACGACAAGCTGCGCTTGCCATGCTTCCTGGGCCAGTTTTATGATCAAATCTGGCCCGATACCTGCCGGTTCTCCCGGCGTTATTGCTATTTTAATTGGTGTACTCATGAATAACTTATTGTTACGAGTCGACAACTTCTACGTAAGCGGCATCACGCATCTCACGTAACCAGTTCTCGGTTTCCTCTGAAAATTTACGGTTGAAGATAAGCTGGTAAGCTTTATCTTCTTTGCGCTTATCGGTAGCGTCATCAATACGACGTTCAATAAGCTGAATTAAATGCCAGCCGTGCACGGTACGAACAGGTTCACTAAATTCTCCAGGCTCAAGCTGTGCAAGTGCGTCTTTAAACTCAGGCACGTAATTATTTGGATCCGACCAGCCAAGCTCGCCACCGCGAAGGGCTGAACCAGGATCTTCTGAATGCTCTTTAGCTAGCTCTGCAAAATCAGCTTCACCATTTTTCACCTCTTCCTTGAAGCGGTTTAGCATGGCTTTAGCTTTGTCTTCGCTAAGAATGATTGACGGCTTAACAAGAATGTGGCGAGAGTTTACTTCTTCCACCGTGACTTTCTCAATACCGCGCGTATCTAATACTTTTAGGATATGAAAGCCTGCACCGCTTCGAATAGGACCAACAAGAGCATCTTTGTCTTTGTTTTGAATAGCTTCAGCAAAAAGCGTCGGCATGGCGTTAATGTTAAGCCAGCCCATGTCACCGCCTTCGAGCGCTTCGTTACCTGATGATGACGCAATGGCGATTTTAGCAAAATCAGATCCTGACTCTAATAGTGAAATGACTTTGTCTGCACGCTCACGTGCCGATTGAATATCTTCATCTGTAGGCTCTGGCGGGAAACCAATAAGAATGTGACCTAAGCGATATTCAGCTTGAGTAGCGCCTTGCTGTTCCATCAGGTCAATCAAGGTTTCAATTTCTTGAGGTGTAATATAAACACGGCGACGTACGTTAGCACGGCGAACTTCACCCATGATAACTTCTTCGCGAATGTCTTCGCGGTAATCATCGTATGCAATACCTTCTGCCGCTAATTGGGCACGAAGTTCTTCAATCGTTGCATTTTGATTCGCTGCAATGTTGCTAATGGTTTGCTCTAACTGTGGATCGCTAATGCGAATACCCATACGCTCTGCCATTTGAAGCTGAAGGCTCTTAGTGATTAAACGCTCAATGGCCTGTGTACGAAGCGCACGATCTGACGGTAGCTGTTGATTATTAGCTTCTGCTTTGCGTTTAACGTCTTGTACAAGGGCATCAATTTCGCTTTCAAGCACAACACCTTGGTCAACAATTACGGCCACGCGGTCAAGCATGACCTCTTGCGCAACACTGTTAAACGAGAGTAGGGCACCTAACATCAATGCACGGATAATGAACTTCATACACACTCTTTTATTATTGGTTGATTGCATTTAAGCGCTGTAAGCGCTCAACTGCGGGTTAATTTAAACTATAAGGCTGACGATAGCCAAACATACCGTCTTGAAGCATGCTTCTTTGGGTACCAGATGACCCGATGCCTTTGAAAATAAATTGTAGCGATATTCCAGAATCAAAATCGTCTGTTGTCTGTTCGCCGCTAGCATTGTAACGGTTGTTCAGACTGCGCTGCGCAACTAATCGCACCGCCCAACAGCATGACTCATACTGGATACCTGCATAGGTTTCTACACTTCTATTGCGTTCAAGATCTCGGTAAGTACGGCCAACCCACTGCCAATTTTCAGAAATAGGCCAGCTTGCCGAAATACCAATTTGATCTATGGTTTCACCACTGAGATCGCGAACATAGCGATGACTTAATTGAATAAAGCGCGAATCATCTTTGCGGTATTCAATACCCACACTGCTTAAGTCAACTTTGTCTGTGTCAGTGGTCACTTGCACATCAGAATGGAAGAACCAGTTTTTATTAAAGCGCCAATCCACTTCAGCGGCGAGCGCTGAACGATCTTGATTCTTGGTTGCCGCAATGACTTTGTTATCTTCAAGGTAGAATATCTGACCCACACTAAGAACAAATTGTTCCCGATTGTTTTTATCCAACATGCGTGTGGTCGCGCCAAGGGTGATTTGGTTGTTATCGCTTATTCTATCAAGGCCAGTAAATTCCTGACCTCTAAACAATCCTTCAACGTCGGTTAACAGCGGCGTTGAGTCATAGAATCCAATCGCAGTTTGGTCTTCATACGATGTATAAAGATATTGAATCTTTGGCTCTAAAGTCATCGACATATCGTCGCTGAACCACGAT
>Ga0163110_10002135_pt1 | contig 10181 bp, 13 predicted proteins | sample CRUFie1St17metaG_FD_108703 | JGI IMG/M metagenome (GOLD analysis project Ga0163110, IMG submission 108703) | Marine microbial communities from the Costa Rica Dome - CRUD Field 142mm St17 metaG | ecosystem: Environmental > Aquatic > Marine > Oceanic > Photic zone | place: Costa Rica: the Eastern...
AAGTTAATTTTTTCAAGGCAGAACTCCACTGCTCCCAATACACTTTATCAAACTCATCATCATGATTGCCAATATACCCATCTATTTCTTCCATTAAAAAGAATGTAACTCTTTTATGTATATCCTTGTTATTGTTATTAAAAGAATAGAAAATGTCTTTTATCTTAACTTTTATTTTAACTTTCAAACCTGTTTCTTCTTGAACTTCTCTGACGGCTGTTGTTTTTACATCCTCTCCTGTATTAGGTTTCCCCTTTGGTAAAGCAATTAGTTTTTCTGAAAACCTTTCGCATAAAATGACTTCAAATTCGTTATTATTTTTTCTAATAATCACTCCGCCAGATGACCAAACATCAGGTTGTAAATGATCGCTGTAAATACCTGTTCTTTTCAACTGTAGTCTTCTCCATTTTCAAGACTATCAACATATTTAGATGGGCACCTTATTGATAAAGTATCTGTCTTAAAAATACCATTTTCGTCCATACTTCCTTGAATAATTATTTCAGCATTTTCATTAAAAAATATTTCTCCAATTTCTCCTGAATAAGAAACTGACATTTGTTGCTCTGAAGATTCATCTGTTATTGAAAAATAAGCTGTAAGTCCATCAGCAGATCTTCTAAATGAATTGGGTACTAGTTTGCCAATAATACCTAAACTTGATTTGCTATTTGCAGTTTCATTTAAGGCGTCCTCAACACTCAAATAATTTGTCGTTGCGGAACTGAAGCTTGCGATAACAAGATAAACAACTGAAATTGTTATTGCTAAAAAAGCAATAATTATTTTAAATCTAGAAGTTACAAATTTTGGAGCTGATTGATTTGGATTGTTATTGGATTTTTTATCCATTTTGTGAAGACTTTTTTATTCTTCCATTTAGAATCACAAGGTAACCAAAAAACGCTACCCAAGCTACTGCAAAGCAAGCAAAAAGAAAATTAAGATTTCCAGAAACATTTCTTTTTTCCATATCAACTATTTCTTTTGCTACTCCTTCAGTATGCAGAATTGTTATTGGTGCAAATCTTTCTTGGAGGTCTTTAAGTTTTGAAACTACTAATAATGAGTCATCATTTTGATTTCCTACCCATCTATCTCCAGCAATATTTTCTAGGCCATATTCTGTTGGACTGTCACCAGACTTAACATCTATATTTACAAATTGACCATCATTAGTCATAAGAAGAATCCCTTCTAGGTGCCCGTCATCATCTGCAGATATAGCATTTATTACTCCAGAAATTAAATCATCATGGCTGTCTGCAAGAACGCTTGTAGGAAATATAAAAAATACTAATAATAATGAAAAAATAACCTTATACATTTTTGCTCCTTAAAAGATTACTTGTTTTGTATTGAGTCCAGACTAAACCGACAAATAGTAATGTTGCAGTTAAAACGCAAGTAAGTAAAGTTATGACCATATCTCCACTCAAACTAGATTCTTCAGTAGCAAGTGGCCCAACAACAGCTTTTGGATGATTTTGTTCCCATATTTGTGCAGCATAATAGATTATTGGGCTATCAATTGCACCGATTATTGCTATAACAGCAGCAATTCTATTTCTTGCATTGCCAGGAGGAAAATAATTTCTGAAAAGTAAGTAAGCACAATAAATAAAGAAAAGAACCAGCGCTGTTGTTAGTTTTGCTTCTCCTGTCCACCATACACCCCATACTGGTTTTGCCCAGACTATTCCGGAAAATAGCATCACTACTGCAGATACTAATCCTACTTCAGCTAAAGATTGAGATAAATTATCCCATTTATCGTTCTTAGTTATTAGAAATAATATGCTAGTAATTGCTATAGCAATTATAGCGACCATTGATGCCCAAGCAAAAGGGACATGAAGATAAAGTATTCTTTGAACTTGACCCTGATTTATTTCAGTAGGAGCCCAAAGAAAAATCATCCAAATAGATATTAGAAAGGCTATTCCAGTAGTTATTAAATAAATTTGTCTAAACATAATTTTAATTAAAGATTTATATCATTCTTCAATAATTTTTCCAAATAAATATGACAATAATGTTAAAAAAATTATATCAAAAGATATGCCCACGCTGAGCCATGTTTGAAAATTATTACTTAAATTATTTGATATTTCATCGTTTGTTATTGCAATTATAAACATCAAAAGTGGAATAATTATTGGAATAAGAAGCATTGTTAGCAAAATTTCTTTACTCGAAGATTTTGATGATATGACTCCAAAAAATGATCCTACAACTGAATATCCAATATTAAATATTAATGATGCAATTAGTATATTTACGGTAAAAATATTCAAATTAAATAAAATTGATGAAACTAAAAAAACTATAATTTCTGAAATGGTTATAAAAATAAAAAAAGCAATTGATTTAGAAAATAATATTAATTCTGAAGGTATAGGCATGACAATTAACGATTGTAAGGTTTTATTTTGTTCCTCATGATAGAAAAATTTAACCATCGCAATTGATCCAGCAAAAATAATTGAAGACCAAATTATTCCTGCTCCAAAACTTTGATTTATTAAAGAATTATTTTCCGTCGTTAATGCAAATATTGTTATTATCACAAGTGCAAAAAGGCAAATAGTAATCGTTGTTTCTTTTGTTTTAATTTCAATATTTAAATCTTTCTTTATCAAGATTAATAATATTTTGAACCAATTTGCCATTTTAAAATTTTAGATTTATTTTTTGACTTGAACACTCATTTAAAAATTTTTCTGAATGTGTACTAAAAAGATTAGCTAAACCCTTCTTTTTTCTGTCATTAAATATATTAGATATTATTTCTATACCTTCATCATCGATATTAGATTCAGGCTCATCTACGAAAAGTATATCTGGTTCGTTAAGCAATGATTTTCCAAAACTTACTTTTCTTTTATTTCCATTCGATAATTCCATTACAGGAGTTTTTAAATATTTTTCAATATTTAGTAATGAAGAAATTTCTTCAATAATATTATCTATATTTTTTATTCCAAGAATTTTTGAATAAAATACCCAATTTTCTTTGACGCTTAACTGAGGGTAAAGCATATCTTCATGCATCATAACTCCCATTCTACTTTTAATCACAAGAGATTCCTCTGGTGAATCAAAAGTTTTGCCCATAATTTCAATGATGCCTGAATCAGGCTTTAATAATCCGCAACATACTTTAAGTAATGTGGATTTTCCAGACCCATTTTTTCCAAAAATTCCAACACTTTCTCCATAATTAATTTCTACTGAAAATTTATTAATTACAATTTTTTCTTGATATGATTTAACAATATTATTGAGTCTGAGTATTTTTTCTGAATTATCTTTCATAAGTTACAATATTAATTCATATAAAGTATATTTGTAATTTTAAAAGGAGAAAATTTTGCAGTTTGGTAGATTTAATTTAGAAAAAAAGAACTTTTTTGGATTTGTTGATAATAATGAAGTTCATGAATTAGATAATAATTTTCTTTATCAAAACCAAAAAACAGGTAATAAATTCGATTTAAATTCAGTTAAAATTTTGCCACCAGTAATTCCAAATAAGATGTTAGCGCTTGCAAAAAATTATGGATCTCATCTGCAAGGCGAAACTCCTCCCAAACAGCCCGAACCATTTTTTAAAACAACATCATCATTGATTGGCCCAAATGATGTTATTCAAATCCCAAATGATTCTGAAAAAGTTGATGCGGAATCAGAACTTGTTATCGTAATTGGAAAAGTTGCAAAAAATGTCCTGGCCGAAGATGCTTTTAATTACATATTTGGTTATACATGTGGTAATGATGTTAGCGCAAGAGATTGGCAAAAAGGTGACAAGAGTTGGTGGAGAGCAAAATCATCAGATACATTTTCCCCAATTGGGCCATTTATTGTAACGGATATTGATCCTGAGAACTTAGAAATTAATGGATCAATAAATGGTGAAGTAGTCCAAAATTGCAATACATCTGAAATGATTTGGTCGATACCAAAAACAATGGAATTCATTACAAAGTATGTAACTTTAGAAGTTGGTGACTGTATATTTACTGGAACATCAGGAACTGCAGGACAAATTAAAAAGGGTGATGAAGTTGTTGTTGATATTGAGAAAATAGGAAGATTGAAAAATACTTGTAATTAGTTAGTTATCCTAATATCAATAATCCAATATGAAAGCATATAAACTCCAGCTATTGTCAAAAATAAACCAAAAATAATCGACGAATACCTTCTAAAAAAATTATTTATCTTGCTGTAAGTATTGACTGAAAATAGTGTTGATAATGTAAGAAACGTAATTATAGACAACATACCAAGCGAATAAAAAATAAAATTAACTATAATATCCAAAAAGCTATCATTGAGTGTTTTGGTAACTATTGAAATAAAAATAGGTAAGGCACAACCTACTGAAACAAGCCCATAACTAATACCAAAAAGTACATAGGGGATCATCCCTCTATTTTTTGGATTTCCTATTTTATTGGCTAATCGCATCAATGATGAATTAAAAGTTTTTTTGTTTAGAATTTCGCCTACTCCAAAATAAATTATTAAAACAGACATGAAAATTGATAAAAAGGGTATTACTTGCCCAATGAGTGATTGAGAAAAATAAATCAATATTGATATAACAATGAAGAGAACAATAAAACCTGAACCTACTGAAAAAATTACTTTTAAAGAGTTATTAATCTTGTTAGAAAAATTTTGAGAATTACTATTTTCTTCACCGTTAACATACAAAGCTAAATAAACAGGAAGCATGACAATGCCGCATGGATTTACTGCTGCTAAAGATCCAGCAATAAAAGAATATCCAAAATCAAAGAAATCAAGAAAGTTTGATAGAACATTTGAGGAATTACTCGATAGATTTAAAATTTGCTCTAAGTACGATGCTTTTGAAGTATCAATTACAACACTGATAAAAGATATTGCTAAAGCAATTACCAAAAAAATTATTGTATGTTTGTTTATTATTTTGTTCATAATTCAAATATTATCCTAAAAATAACTAAATACTTAAAAAAACTTATACTAAATTAGATTAATTGTGCTATACTCCACATCGGAGTTTTTAGAAAGCAAAGAATAATTGGAAAATTTACTTAAAGAAAATGAAATAAATTTAAGAACCTTGTTTGAGGCTGGGGTTCATTTTGGCCATCCTACAAGAAAATGGAACCCTAAAATGGATAATTTCATTTTTACCAAAAAATCTAAATCTCACGTTATTGACCTTGAAAAGACATTAGTTCAACTAAAAAAAGCTAGAAAATTAATAATTGATATTGTATCTGAAGGTGGGCAATGCATGATGGTTGGTACTAAACTCCAAGCTTCTTCAACCATTAAAGATGAAGCAATAAGAAGTGAAAGTCTTTTTGTAAACCAAAGATGGCTTGGCGGAATGTTAACAAATTTCTCTACTATGAAATCAAGAGTCGATACTCTTAAAAATATTGAATCAACAGTATCTGCAGCTGACAGTAAAACAAATACAAAAAAAGAGCTGCAAGTTTTGGCAACAAAGGCTAAAAAATTAAAGAAATTTTTCGGTGGTCTTGTCGGTATAGAAAAACTTCCAGATGTTATTTATTTAGTTGATACTGAAATGGAAATTAATGCAGTAAATGAAGCAAAAAAACTTGGAATACCGATAATTGCTATTGTCGACACTAATAGCGATCCAAGTGGAATAGATGTTCCTGTTCCTGGAAATGACGATGCATTAAGATCTATTCAATTAATAACAAGCTATATTTCTGATTCAATAATTATGGGACGAGAAAAGTACAGTCAAAAGCTTGAAGAAGAGGTTTTAAAAAAGAAAGAACAATTAAAATCTGAAAAATAATTTAGTCTGGAGCTTATCATGGATATAGATGTAAAAAAGGTTAAAGAAGTAAGAGAAAAAACTGGCGCTGGTATTATGGCTGCAAAAAAGGCTTTAGAAGATTCTGGTGGGGATGTGTCAAAAGCTGAAGAAATATTAAAAGAACAGGGTCTCTCAAATGCAATGAAAAAATCTGGTAGAGAGACTTCTGAAGGTGTTATCCAATCTTATATTCATGCAGGAAATAAAATTGGTGCAATGGTTGAATTGAAATGCGAAACTGACTTCGTTGCAAGAACTGAAGAGTTTATTGAATTAACTAAGGATTTAGCAATGCAGGTTGCTGCAATGAGTCCAGCTTATATTTATACTGATGACGAAGGTGCTGAAAATACTCCACCAGAAGATATTTTGATTTCACAGTCTTTTATTAAAGATCCTTCACTTACTATTGAAGATATGGTCAAGTCAATGATTTCAAAAGTTGGCGAAAACATTAAGATTTCTAAAATTGTAAAATTCGATTTATCTTAATATGTCAGGATCATCAAGAACTGTTCTCCTTAAGTTAAGTGGAGAAGCACTTGTTGGCTCAAAAAAATTTGGAATTGATAAGAAAATCCTTGATTATTTGGCATCTGAAATTCATGAAGTAAAAAAAGAATTTACGGAACTAAAACTTTCCCTTGTTGTAGGTGGAGGCAATATTTGGAGAGGTGCTGATTATGAGAAAGTCGGAATGGACAGATCCGTAGCTGATCAAGCTGGAATGCTTGCAACAATGATAAATGGTTTGGCTATTCAAGATTCTTTGGAAAAAATAGGTATTCCGGTAAGGACAATGTCTGCTCTGTCAAATCCATCTGTATCAGAGTTGTTTATCAGAAGAAGAGCTCTTAGGCATCTTGATAAAGGGAGGGTAGTAATTTTGGTGGGTGGAACAGGTAATCCTTACATGACAACAGATACTGCTGCAGCTCTCAGGGCCCTTGAGATTTCTGCTGATTTATTGATGATGTCAAAAAATGATGTAGATGGTGTTTATGACTCAGACCCTAAAAAAAATCCTGATGCAAAAAAAATAGATAATATTTCTCACCTTGATGCATTATCTCGGCAAATTAAAGCTTTAGATAGCACTGCATTGTCAATGTGTATGGACAACAAAGTGCCAATAAGTGTTTTTAATATTTTCAACAAAGGTTCATTGTCAGGTATCCTAGGTGGTAAGAAAATTGGAACACTTATTACGCATGACGGGAAGGAAAAATTATGAATGACAAGGAATTTTTAGAAGATTTATCTTTAAAAATGATGATTTCAGTTGAACATTTAACAACTGAATTAAGTTCAATGAGAACCAATAGGGCTCACACTGGGCTTGTTTCTGGAATTTCAATTGATTACCACGGAACAGCAATGAAATTGTCAGAACTAGGCCAGATAAGTGTTTCTGATGGATCTATGATACTTATACAATTATGGGACAAAACAGCCATAGAAATGGTCTCTAAAGAAATTGAATCTTCAGATATTGGAATAAATCCGAGTATTGATGGAGATACAATTCGTCTTGTTGTCCCTCCATTGACTGAAGAAAGAAGAGTAGATCTTGTGAAAATTGTTAAGAAGAAGTCTGAAGATGCAAAAATATCAATCAGAAATGTAAGAAGAAATGCGATGGATGAAATTAAAGATTTAGAAAAAAATGGTGAAATATCTCAAGATGATAGTAGAAGAGTCCAGTCTGAAATACAAAAAAATACTGATAAAAGTATTGATGATATTTCTCAAATTGCTCAAAATAAAGAAAACGAGTTAATGGAAGTCTGAAAAATTTTGGATAATAATTCCAGTAAAATTTTAAAAGATAATATTCTAGAAATTTTTAAATCAAGCAAATTATCTGTCCCAAATCATGTAGGTATTATTATGGACGGGAACAGAAGGTGGGCTGCAGAAAATAAAAAACCAGTTTTTTTTGGGCACAAAGAAGGTACCAAGAATCTTGAAGCATTAGTTGATTTTTCAATAAAAATTGGAATTAAATTTCTTACTATTTACACTTTTTCAACAGAAAATTGGGATAGACCAAAAATAGAAGTTAATTACATTACTAAAACATTATTATCTGAATCATTAAATGAAAATTTTGATAATTTGCATAAATTAGGTGTCAAAATAGTTATTAGGGGAAGTGTAGACAAACTTGATAAAACTCTAAGAAATAAAATTATAAATGCCCAGAAAAAGACTCAAAAAAATAATGCTATCTCATTAGTAATTGCATTTGATTATGGTGGGAGAAATGAAATTGTAAATACTGTAAAAAATATTGTTTTAGATGATATTGCTCCAGAAAAAATAAATGAAGAATTATTTAATAAATACATAAATAAAGATGATGTTCCTGACCCAGATTTAATAGTTAGAACAGGCGGAGAATATAGACTTAGCAATTTTTTAATTTGGCAATCTGCTTACAGTGAATTTTACACATCTGAGGTTTTATGGCCTGATTTTACTGAAGTTGATTTTTTTGATGCACTTAAAAATTATTCTTCAAGAAACAGAAAATTTGGTGCGGATTGATGAAGCAAAGAGTATTTACATCGATTTTATTGCTACCGTTACTATTTTTTGGATTAATTTCTGAAATATTTTTATTTGCGTTAATTCTTTCCATTTGTTTTGTAGTTGTTTCTGAAACAAATATGAATTTAACTGGAGGTGAGAAAAGATTCAGAACTACTTTATATAGTTTAGCAATAATTTCTAGTTTCCTTTTAATAATAAGCACTTTAAAATTTTCAATATATTTCCTTATTTTAATTTTAATTTTCTTTATAATTTCATTAGCCCTAAATATATTAGGATTAAAGAAATTAGATGAGAATATTGATATCTCACAATATTCTTTTAGTGATAATAGTAATTTTGAAAAAATAATTTTAAGAGAATCTTCTTCAATTTTTTATTTACTAGGAATAATATCTATTTTTTTTCTATACCAATCTTACGATGATTTGATGTGGATATTAATTCCATTGATAACTGTTTTTTCTGTAGATACTTTTTCATATTTAATTGGTTCAAAGTTTGGAAAAAGAAGAGTAGCACTTATTGCAAAAATAAGCCCTAATAAAACAATAATAGGATATTTTGCCGGTCTTTTTTTTGGTGGCTTAACCTTTTTTATTTTAAATATCTATTTTGGAAATATGTTTTCAAATTTAATAATTTTAATTTTTATGTCCTCATTCATACCAATAATCTCAATTATTGGTGATCTTTATGCTTCTGGAATAAAAAGGAATTTTGGAGTAAAGAATTATGGTAATATTCTCCCAGGTCATGGTGGTTTACTGGATAGATTAGATTCAGTAATTGTTACAATTGTTTTTATGAATTTAGTAAAGGTTCTTGATATATGAAAAAAATATCTATTTTTGGTTCAACTGGATCAGTAGGTACACAATGCTTAGATATTATTTCTGAGTTCAAAAATCAATTTGAAATTATTTCTTTAACTGCTGGAAAAAATGAAGACAAATTACAAGAACAAATAAAAAAATTTAAACCTAAATATTATCTTTCTGATTCTAAAAATAATTATAATGTTGGAAAGAGGATAAATACATTTGAAGAGTTGTTAGAAATTGATGATTCAGATTTAATTGTTATTGCACTTTCTGGCATCTCAGGCTTTAATCCTGTACTCAAATCAATAAACCAAGGAAGAAGTATTGCATTAGCAAATAAAGAATGTTTAGTTGCTTGTGGAGACTTGCTTGTAGAATTAACAAAGAATAATAATTCTCAAATAATTCCACTAGACAGTGAGCATTCAGCTATTTGGCAATGCTTGAAAAATGAAGATATAAACTTTATAGATTCAATAGTTTTAACTGCTTCTGGAGGTAGTTTAAGAGATTTACCTTACGAAGAAATGTCTAAAATTACACCTGAAAAAGTACTAAATCATCCTACATGGGATATGGGAAGCAAAATAACAGTTGATTCGGCAACTTTAATTAATAAAGTTTTTGAAGTGCAAGAAGCAGCACATCTTTTTGAAATAGATCTACAAAGGATTGAAGTTGTTTTTCATAATGAAAGTATCATACATGGAATGGTGAACATGGTTGATGGGAATACTATTGCTATATTATCTAAACCTGACATGAAAATTCCAATTCTATATGCACTTTTTTATCCAAATCGAATGAAAAGCAGAAACATAGAAAAAATAAATTTAAACAACATAAAAAATTTATCTTTCAGAAATTACGATGAGAATAAACTTTCATTCTTTAATTTCGGTATAGATGTAATTAATAATTCAAAATTAGGACCCTCT
>Ga0163110_10002137_pt1 | contig 10178 bp, 4 predicted proteins | sample CRUFie1St17metaG_FD_108703 | JGI IMG/M metagenome (GOLD analysis project Ga0163110, IMG submission 108703) | Marine microbial communities from the Costa Rica Dome - CRUD Field 142mm St17 metaG | ecosystem: Environmental > Aquatic > Marine > Oceanic > Photic zone | place: Costa Rica: the Eastern...
AGACGAGGCAGAGTCAAGCGGCGTAAATCTTGCTCATGGGTTGGTATCTGGAGGAACAATGGGTATTTTTCTTGAGGAAGTTACTCAAATTGAAGAGGTTACATCTGGACGTTTCCCCGACCCTGAGCCAAGAAGGGTTCATCGGTTAGCACAGCGCCATAGTCGTCCTGTCTTCTTCATTGAACCAGAATTGGATGATGAGGATTGGGAAGCCCATATGATTGCAGAAGCAAAAGAAGTATCTCGATGGAAGAAATTACTCGGTTTGGTGACCGTTGGCAAAAAGTGGCGTAAAAGAGTCAAAGTGAATATTTTTGAAGCCGAAAAACCCCCAAAGGGAGTAACTGCGAATCTTTCCTCTGCTGCAGTGCTTTGTGCAACATGGTGGGATTTGAACGAATGGTTAATCGGTGAAAACATCGCCAAAGCCAGAAATGAAAGATTTGCCTCCCGTCTAAGAGGTGCTCTAAAAGAGCTTAGAACTGAATATGGCAGTGGTGCAGTATTGTTAGTGCCATTATTCCTACCTTGGCGTTATTCCATCCTAGATGAACTTACTAATCTCCCAGATGTAGAGGAGAATTCATCAAACAAGACCTCTAGGCTGAACACGGAGGAAGAGTGATGGCTGTAGGTGGGGTTGATGTTAGAGTTGAAAATCAACTGGTTAGATTTGTCCCAAAGTCACCGGTCAATCATGATGCAGTAGTCTCACAGCTAGCCGGACAGAAAAATGGTAATATAGTTGTCAAGGCTCTGGAAAAGCCTCGTGCAACTATCATCATCGATGAAGAAGGAAGAATTGTAGTTCATGGTACTCATAGGGTTGAGGCTGCACGTGCAGCAGCCAAGGAATTATTGCTTCGGTTAGGTCTCGATGAATCTGGTTTGCAAACTGAATTGGGCCCAGTCATTGCTTCATTTAATTTTGAGTCCGGGGTTAATGTTGAGGCGATGGATAAAGAATTTACTGGAGGTTCTGCAACTTATGACCAACGATTAGGCTGTGCGGTTATCCAAGATAGCCGACACAATTTGAAGTTATATGTTTGGCCAAATGGAAAGTGTGTAGCTAGTGACGCCAGACATCCAAATATGGTTGCAATGTCTGCAGTTTTCTGGAAAAATCAACTACAAGAAAACAATCTCTTATTGTGAGTGGTATAATGATTAATCAAGGACTTGCATGGCAAGGACCAATTCTTGACAACCATTTCCATCTAAATCGCAATGGCCGGTACCTAGATGCTGCTAAGGACTTCAAAAATGCCGGTGGAACTAGCGTTGTTCTCGTCCATTGTCCGGATTTTTCAGCCCCACCCACGACCAAATTGGGTCACCGTGAATCATATCAAAACACGATTAGTATGGCTGAATCGGTTAGAAAAGAGGTTGGTCTAGGCGTTCGAGTAGTATTGGGTCCACACCCAGCCGCATTTGCGCACCAATTCATCAATTGGGTCGAGGAAGACGGAAATAAGGGTAGGGAGAGAGCAATGCAAAATTACCGAGACAGCATTGACGAGGCAGTAAAATTCTATCATGAGGGTAAAGCACACGCAATTGGAGAGGTTGGAAGGCCTCACTGGGAAGTTTCAGACGAGATATGGGATTTGTCTAATGAACTGCTCCTTGATACAATGAAATTCTCTGCTAATGACGGCTTTGCTCTACAGCTACATGTTGAGGGCGAACTAGAATCAACCTATGCAGATATGGCGGCAATGGCTGACAAGGCTGGTTTGGCAAAAGATCGCTTAGTAAGACATTATTCGCCACCGAATGTCAAATCTGAGATAACTCAAGGGCTTACACCCAGTGTCCTAATTGGTAAAGGGGCTCTTGAAACATTGATGGATACAGCAGGGAGCAGTAGCCATGGCTTCCTACTCGAAACCGATTACATGGATGATCTCCGCAGGCCAGGGGCAGTACTAGGTCCAAAAACCGTGCCAAAGAGGACTCAGCAATTAGTTACAGCAGGGATAGATGAAGAATTAATGTGGCAAGCTCATGTCGACTTGCCTAACCGATTGTATGGTGAAGAGTAGACAAAAACGGGACATTTTTCCATCACATTCATGAATAGAACTCACCAGCGTGGTAATGGTTGACTATGAGGGGCAGAGGTCTAGCGGTTTTGATGGTCGTAGTTTTTCTGATACCTTTGTTGCCTGCAACAGGCGCTCAAAATCCTATCTTTGGAGTTAATTTGACCTGTGAGGACCCAGCAGAAATGGATGTTAGTCCAGCAGGATATGAGCCAGTCGAAATGGTCTGTACAATTGAGAATACCGCCACAGTTGGAGCAACTAAAATTGAAATTACCAATGAGTGGAATGGCGGTGCAACAGCAGATATGATTGGTGCTACTGGCGAGTATAGTGTTGAAGCAGGTGAATCAGAAGAGTTCACAGTCACCTTCAGCGGCTCAACTAAGCAGCCCTCCTCCAATAGTTATGAATTCGAAATTTTTGCAACTGTGACTGAGTGGAATTCAATACCGTTGAATGAGCCATTGCCGAGAGAAAATGACTCCTTCCCGGGTAGACTGGAAATTGCGACTTATGGAGCAGTTGAACTGCTATTGTCCGACACTAGAACAAGAGAAGTAGAATCTGGTAATGAATTTAGTATAACCTTCCAATTTACAAATAAAGGCAATGATAACGATAAGGTCAGGGTTGATTTAGCAAATCTCGCTGAACTAAAACAAGCTGGGTTCACCTTCATTGGGTCAGAATTTTTTGCCGAAGATCTAGCTATGGGATTTACTTCAGAATCAAAGGAAATAAAGATTTTAGCTCCAGATGATATCGGATCAACCTCAAAATTTGATCTAAGATTCCAAGCAAGTAGCACCAATGACCCAACTGCTCCCTTAAGCGAAATAGTCGTCCCTGTTTCAGTAGAATCTAGCCAATCCTCTGGTTCCTTAACCAGTGGAATTAGTGAGGTTGGTGAAGATGATCTAATTCTATACGGGGCGATAGCAGGAGGAGTAATTCTCCTGTTTTTGTTGTTGGGAGTTGTCTCTCGTTCAATTAAGAAAAAGAATGCAAAGCAGAATGTGGAGCAAGAAGCGGCAATTGAATTGGACGAATCTGAACCTCCAACTCTAAAAGATGAATTTGATGATTTATTGGATGATCTAGACGATACCGATTTAGAAACCGACGAATTTGATGATTTATTGGATGAATTTTGATTTAGTATAGCGTTTGGCTATACTTTTCAGCACCCATATTTCGACATTTTCATCAACTTTTGATGGTAACAGTCAAAGAGCGAGTGTGGTCTGCAACACTTAGTATAGGTGGCCACGCAATGTTGAACCTCAGTGGAAAGACCGCATTTGTCTTTGGAGTTGCAAGTGAAGATTCGATTGCTTGGGCTATTTGTAAGATGTTAGCAGAGAGTGGTGTCAACCTTTATCTTGGCTATCAGAAAAGATTCAGAAGCCGGATTTTCCAGTTGAAGGACAAGTTGCCCCAAATTGCGGGATTCTACCCTCTAGATGTAGCAACAGATGAAGCTACTAAGGAATTCTTTGATGCATTTAGCAAAGATAATCCCGGAAAGAAAGCAGATATTATGATTCATGCAATAGGGTTTGCACCACGGACATGTTTTGATAGACCGATATTATTTGTTGAGGATCAAGACATTAATACAGCAATGACAATTTCTGCTAATTCTCTACAAAGGTGCCTTAAGTTTGCATTACCACATCTCAATCCTAATTCTTCGACAATTACTCTTACCTACGCCGCCTCAAACAGATTCGTCCCATCATATGGCATTATGTCTATGGCAAAAGCAGCATTAGAATGTTGGACTAGAGAACTCGCCTGCCATTTGGGGCCCGAAGGCCACCGGGTAAATGCGATTTCATCAGGGCCAATTAGAACAATTGCTGCATCAGGAATCCCAGGTTTTGAGAACATACTGGACCATGTGGAAAAGAATGCACCACTTAGGAGAAATGTTAGCCAAGAGGATGTTGCTGGAGCGACTCTATGGTTAGCAAGTCCTTTGTCCAGCGGAGTAACTGGCCAATGTATCTATGTCGATGCAGGGTATTCCATTACTATGGTGCCAGAAACCATAATGAATAATTGAGGTGATTATTTGAAAATTACAACAGCAGATGGAAAAGTTGCTGAAGGTTTAGAGCAGGAGTTGTTTGAACCAATTGCTGTAATTGGACTTGGTGCACTAATGCCAGATGCCAAGGATGTTGACGCATTTTGGCAAAATATCCAGCAAGGTAAAGTTAGCATTAAGGACGTAGAGCCTGAAAGATGGCCTGGAAAAGTAGAAGACTTTTGGAGAACAGGCGGCCCAGGTAATGTTGAGGAAGGTTACACCTACTCAAAAATCGGGGCATTTGTGGAAGGCTTCGAATTCAATTGGCGTAGGTGGCGTCAACCGCCTGGGACACTTGGGCAGATCGACCCATGCCAATTATGGGCAGTTGAAGTCTCAGCAGCAGCACTTGAGCAGTCTGGCTATGATGGAGAATCAAAAGATTTTGACCGTTCAAAATGCGGGGTAATCTTTGCTAACGCCTTAGGTGGAGAAAACCGCAATCTATCAAACATTAGAGTATGGTCTAATCATACAAAGAATGTAGCATTGAAACATGGCCTGCCACAAGCAAATGCCGACGGTTTTCAGGCAGAACTGGTCAAGCATAGTCCGAGAATCGATGAAGATACCATGCCTGGCGAATTAGCCAATGTTGTATCAGGTAGGGTTGCTAATTTACTCAATCTTCAGGGTCCAAATTACGCTACTGACGCAGCATGCGCCTCCTCTATGGCGGCGATTTTGGATGCTTGTAGGTTATTGCAAAATCGCCAAGTCGACCTAATGCTCGCAGGTGCTTCTGACCGAACAATGGATCCAGCAACCTTCGCTAAATTCAGTGCCATCGGTGCATTGTCGCCAAGTCATTCAACGCCTTTTGATGCCCGAGCAAATGGTTTCGTAATGGGAGAGGGTGCTGGAGCTTTGGTACTGAAAAGATTGTCCGACGCTATTGAGGATGGCGATACCGTTCACGCAGTAATTCGAGGTGTTGGAGGTTCATCAGATGGACGTGGTAAAGGAATCACTGCGCCAAGTCAAAGAGGGCAAATTCAAGCAATTGCCAGGGCATACCAACAAGCTGGATATGACCCTTCCACTGTTGAATTGGTGGAGGCACACGGAACCTCAACCAAAGTTGGTGATGCAACAGAATTATCCTCATTATCTACTCTGTGGACTGGTTTATCTGGCGGAGACCATGTCGCTGTTGGTTCAATAAAGTCGCAAATAGGCCATCTAAAAGCGGCTGCAGGAATTGCCGGCGTAATGAAGGCAGTACTTGCACTTCACAACAACACTATCCCTCCTTCTGCAGGATTTATCACTCCAAACCCGACAGTTGATTGGAATAATATTCCATTCTATGTCCCGACAGGCGCCACTGAATGGAAAAAGCCAGTAGCACATCCACGTCGTGCGGGAATTTCCTCGTTCGGTTTTGGTGGAACCAATTTCCACATTGCTCTAGAGGCTTATGAACCGGATTACCATCATTCTCTTATCAGCGAATGGGCGGCAAAAACATCAGATGTTTCAAGCAAACCAAGTCACATTGCGTCAATTTTAGATGGTAAAGCAAAACCAAGTATGACTCATGATGAACTAAAATCCATTGAAGGAGGATTGTTATTACTTTCGTCAAATAGTGTCAAAGGACTTTCCAGTAAATTAGAACAGATTTCCTTTGAAGGTCCGTCTTTCGATGAAGACCCATGTGGTATAAGACTCTCAAGCGAATTATTCAAAGCATCAGATTTCAATAAGACGGATTCGCATAGGATGGCAATAATTGCAACAAAATGGGAAGATTTCAACAAACGTGTGGCACTGGCGATTAAGGCAATCGATGATAAAGCCAAGTGGGGCTTTTTACAGTCACAAGGAATTATGGTTACTGATGAGCCAATACTGCCACCTGGAGCCAAAATTGCCCACATGTATCCTGGTCAGGGAAGCCAGTATGTTGGCATGACCTATGATTTGTTCAAGCGATATACTTCAGTCCAGAAAGTTTGGGAAAAATCTGATGAAACTATGGTTGATGTGCTTGACGGCGAAACGCTATCTAGTTTTGTGTTGAGAAGTAACTTGACCAAGGAAGAATTGGTTGAGTCGGAACATAAACTCAAGCAGACAGAATACACTCAGCCAGCAATGCTGACCGCAGATTTAGCAATAGAAAGGCTACTGAATGCTCATGGCCAAAAGCCAGATATGGTTGCCGGACATTCTCTAGGCGAGTATGCTGCTTTGATGTCTTCGGGGATTTTGAACATGGATGGAGCGCTGCGCGCTTCAGCAGCAAGGGGCACAGAAATGGGCTCAGTGCAAATCGATGACAAAGGTCTGATGGCCAGCGTAACTGCGCCATATTCAGAAGTGGCTAAAGTATTAGATGAGACCGAAGGATATGTTATTGCAGCTAACAAGAACTCACCAAAAATGACTGTTATTGCCGGAGAAAGTGAGCCAGTTAAGGCTGCAATGATGGCGTTTGAAGCAAAAGGATTCTCAACAACTCAATTAGCGACATCTCATGCATTCCATTCCCGTATCGTAGCTCCTGCTAATGAACCACTACGCAGATTCTTAGAAACACTGGAGATTAACTGGCCACAAATACCGATTACTGCGAATTATGATGGAGATTTTTATGATACTGTAGGTGAAGATTCAAAGGAAGCGGTGTTAGAAAAGTTAGCACCTCAGATGGCTTCTTCTGTTGAGTGGACCTCGCAAATGGAAAAGATGTATGAATCGGGTGCTAGGGTCTTCGTTGAGGTTGGACCAAAGCGTGCTTTGACAATGTTTGCAACTCAAATATTGGAGGGTAAACCGCATCTTCCAATAATGACTAACCATCCAAAACAGGGTGGAATTGCTTCGTTCCTTGGCGCGCTAGCCGGCATTTATCTTGCAGGCAAAGATCTGGATTGGCCAGACTCTACATCTGCAGAATTATCTGAGGCATTCAGAGCAGGCCCAATTGAAGCACACGAGTCATTGAGTGCTGCAGTAAATTCCACACCAATAACTCAGGCCACCAAAATAGTCTCGTCACCTGCTCCGGCATCAGTGACTCCGGTCGAAACCCAGAAAGTAACTGCTCAAGTTTCAGTTTCATTAGATGAAGCAATCGCGAATTATGTAGGAGATTGCTTAGCGCCAATTACCGGCTATCCGGCTAAATTTTGTAGTGGCATGGTTAATCTTAGAACTCTTCTTGGCCTTTCAGATTCACAAATCAATCAAGTTGTTGCTAAGATTGCTAAGGATTGTGAGGTAGATTCAGAATATGATGTGACCAAAGCAGAGGTTGCTGCAGATCTCTCTCGGTGGATTAGAACCCCTCCTCAATCATACATGACCAGACAAACCTCCGCAGTTTTACCATCTGCAGGTCAAACTCATGTTCCAACCATGAATCAGTCAACCGACCCTATAGTAGTCAGTGGAATCTCTCTCGGCTTACCTGGCGGTGAGAAAGTATTCTCTGACGATGTATTCGAGAGGTTAGTCAACGGTGAAACATGTATAACAGAAGTTACTAATGAATACAAGCAACGCTTACTGGACAAGAACATAGTTCGCCTAATTAAGGGTAGAGATGGTTCAGTAAATATGGAAAGAGCAACGGAATTTAGCGATATTCCACAACTAGCGGGAGTAAAGGGTGCGTTTGACCTCGCTCAAGAATTTGGCATCGATGCAAAGGTGGTTATGGCTTGGGATATAACAACTCAACTTGCTGTTGCCTCAGGTTTACTCGCACTGCGGGATGCAGGAATTCCACTTACACCAGTAGAGCAAGTTGGTAAGGGTGGTCTGCGGCTTATTACCAACTGGCAAGTTCCTCAAGTACAAAGAGATCGCACAGGTATTGTGTTTGCTTCATGTTTCCCCGGACTACAAATGGCGATGAAACACGCCAAAAACAACGGAGATGATGGTGAAGGGCGATTTGACCGTAGATTCTTATTCCAGACCTTGAATATGGGCCATTCTCAATTTGCTCAATATACAGGAATTAGAGGGCCCAATACAACGGTTAACCTTGCATGCGCCTCAGCAACAGCAGCATTCGGTGTGGCAGAGGATTGGATAAACACAGGCAGAGCCGACCGCGTAGTCATTATTTCAGCGGATGATGTCACAGGGGACGATTTATGGGAATGGATTGGTGGGGGCTTTGCCGCCTCTGGCGCAGCCTCAACACACAATGTAGTCGAAGATACAGCATTACCATTTGACAAAAGACGTAATGGTTTGATTCTTGGAATGGGTGCGGCGGCCTTCGTTATAGAGAGAAATTCACAAGCCAGTGAAAGAGGCGTGCAACCAATTGCTGAATTGTTAGGTACTAAAATCGCTAATTCAGCATATCATGGCACCAGGCTAGATGTTGAGCATGTTGCTCAAACAGTTGACAACTTTATTGCTGAAATGGAAGTAAAATGGAGTATAGACCGACATAAAATTGCCCCAAACACCGTTTTCTTCTCGCATGAGACTTACACTCCTGCACGCGGAGGTTCTGCACAATCCGAAGTCAAAGCATTGCGTAGCACCTTTGGTAATAGTGCTGATAATTTGGTAATTGCCAACACCAAAGGATTCACCGGACACCCAATGGCGGTGGGTATTGAAGATGCAAGCATGCTGTATGGTATGCTTACTGGAAGAATTCCCCCAATTGCTAACCACAAAGAAAACGACCCAGAGTTAGGTAATTTGAATCTATCAAAGGGTGGCGATTATCCTAACCTCGAGTATGGTTTGAGATTTGGAGCAGGATTCGGTTCTCAAATTGCTTTGTCATTAGTTCGTAAATGGGAGATTGATGGTGAAAGAATTGACGGTAACAAATTCATGAGATGGATTTGCAATCTTGCAGATTCTAACGATGTTGTTTTACGTATCTTGGATGGCAAGTTGGTATCTTATGTCGATGGTAATGAAAATCTTCATGGCGGAATCAAAGGCGATATATGGCCGGTAACTGAAAATTACGAAGGGCAAAATCATGTTGGTGAAGCGGAGCCAGTTCCTCAAATTGCTATCAAAGAGGTCACTGAGGTAGAAGAAGCCGTACAAACTACTGCCCAAGAAATAATTTCTGAAGCGCCTCCAATGACTCAAGATTCCGTTGAAGGAGATGTTGTTGACACAGTAATTGAGGTTGTTGTAAAACACACAGGTTATCCTGCAGACTTTGTGGAATTGGACCAAGATTTAGAAGGTGAACTCGGAATCGACACAGTAAAGCAAGCCGAAATCATGGCAGAAATCCGCAGTAGATTCAATCTACCCGTTGACGAGGACTTTGTCCTTGCTGATTATCCTACTCTCAATCACATGATTGGATACATTGACCAAATGACTGGTGGCGTCAAAACTCTCGTAGAGGCTGCGGCTACACCAGTAGTCGCAGTCAAGGAAATAGTGGAAGAAACCTCAGATGCTGCTAGTGAAATTTCACTGAATAATGAGTCGAATGCTACTCCAGTAGATGATTTAAATCTAGTACAGACTGTAATTGATGTTGTTGTTGAGCATACGGGTTATCCAGCCGATTTCATTGAGTTAGACCAAGATCTAGAAGGAGAGTTAGGCATTGATACGGTAAAGCAAGCCGAAATAATGGCTGACATCAGAGCTAAGTTTAGTCTTCCAGTAGATGAGGACTTCGTACTTTCAGATTATCCAACTCTCAACCACATGATTGCCTATATACAAAGGATGACTACTGGCGAAGTTTCAGTCGCTCCAGCGGCACCAATTCCTGAGAAGTCTCCAGAAATTGTCACAGAATCATCACTGCAACCAACAGCACCAATCTTGCCAGTTGTTTCAAGTAATGACGAAATAGAATCAAAATTAATTGAAGTTGTAGTCAAACACACAGGATATCCGGCAGATTTCATTGAAATGGACCAAGATTTAGAAGGAGAATTAGGAATTGATACAGTTAAACAAGCCGAAATAATGTCTGAAGTGAGAGATATATTCTCTTTACCAGTTGACGAAGATTTTATTCTTAGTGACCATCCAACTCTCAATCATTTTACTGCATATATTGTCAA
>Ga0163110_10002140_pt1 | contig 10166 bp, 4 predicted proteins | sample CRUFie1St17metaG_FD_108703 | JGI IMG/M metagenome (GOLD analysis project Ga0163110, IMG submission 108703) | Marine microbial communities from the Costa Rica Dome - CRUD Field 142mm St17 metaG | ecosystem: Environmental > Aquatic > Marine > Oceanic > Photic zone | place: Costa Rica: the Eastern...
ATTCGCCATGTACCTGTACTCCACCCCGATCCGATTTGAGGATAAGGAGGTAAAGTAAGCGTTTGCGATTCATTACTATCATCACCATCGTCTAACTGTGATACATAATCATCATCAAGTATGATATCCTCATTCGGGTCATAATCATTATCATCCGATAGTACATAAAGAACATATGAACTCCCACTTCCTCCATTGTAGTCAGTATCCCTATCTCCATTATTTTCCACCTGACAGTGAGCCTCTATCTGCATCCCTGGAGCCAATCCTCCAGAGGGTAAAGGCGATCCATCAGGCAGCGTCAAATACTCATTATCAATCTCCAGATTAGGCCCATGCACTACCACATTCCCAATTGTAATAGGATAAGCATATACATTATTTCCTTCATTCGATTCCGATATGTTGTTCAATAATCCATCGGTCTCAGCTAGTATATAATAACTTCCATCAGTAAGCGAACTGGGAATCGAAAAAGAAAAGCTCTGCGTTTGGCTTCCTCCCGATGATAAAGAATTCAACAATACGCCCGATCCAGGGACAACAACATCTGAGCTAGCATCAAATAATTGATCACTTGAGACAAACATACTAGAAATAAAAGTACTAGATACTGCAGTCCCATTATTCTGAATACTCCAATTCACAGTTATATTATCCCCTTGATCAGGATTTTGATCACTCACAGAATGAATTGTAGTCGTTAAATCTGGTAAGTTTGTATTTCCACCTCCCCCCCCTCCTACATTACCAAGAGTTCCTATAGCAATTCCAAACGTACCAGCACGATCATTATTAAACTCCCAGACCCTCACATACACAGTATTCCCCGGGTTCAAATTGGTGAGATAAATACTAGGCATAAAATTAGACCCTGGTACAAGATCATCCATACACGCTATTTGTGTCAAGTTAGTACAACTACCCGTATAGACAGCCAATGCCAAATCAGTAACATTTGACTGAATAATAGTACTAATCAACGCATCCCCATTAGAAGGAACCACAAACGTAAACCATACATCTCCTCCAGCATAACCAGCACTAGGATTCTGCGAAGTAGAAGTAGAGGCACACCCATAAGGTGTTCCTACATTACTATTCGTGGCTCCTACATTGGAAGCCGTCTGATAGTTTAAAGATGTTCCTACCTGTAAAGAAGTAGCATTGCAAGCATTATCATTCGAAACGCTAACACCCCCCGAACTCCCATTAACATTTACAGTTACATAATCTTTATCAGTACAGTTAGTAGCAGGATCCGTAACCGTTAACTCATAAATCGTAGTTTGAGTAGGTGAAGCAATTGGGTTCGATATATTAGGGTTAGAAAGCCCAATAGTCGGACTCCAACTGTAGGATCCCCCTCCTAGTCCTTGTAATTGAGTAGATCCACCATAGTAAATGGTCTTGTCAGTTCCTGCGTTTGCAGTGGGAGGAGGCTGAACATTGACCTGTAACTCATCAATAAAAGCACAATTTGCTCCTATTGTATCGATTAGGTAATAAGTTGTGCTTTGGGTAGGAGAGGCATTCGGATGCAAGGTAAAGGGATTATCTAAACCATCGGGAGGAAACCAGAAGACACTAGTCGGATTAGGTGCCTGAGCATCACTGAAGTTTATGGAGGTACCTACACAACTGGTTTTGTCTGCTCCAGCTGTAAAAGAGGTTCTTGAACTACTACTAGAACATTGCCCAAACCATTTGACCTTCAACGAATAAGAATGTGAACCAACACTCAAATTACTTCCTGTTACTTCTATATAATAATCTGTCGAGAACACGATTTTCTCGCAGAAATTCAGCTCCATAAACCCCGGACTTACCAACTGTCCAGATTCTTTAAGAGCATGATTAGATTTCTTTCTCAAGGCTACATGCATATCTCCCTGCGTTTCATCCCATTGTAATTCTGCCTTCAAATTGCCCTTAGCGAATAAAGCCCCATTTATGGTGACCCCAAATTGATCTACATCTGTATTATCCATACATCCTTGGATTGAGAATAGAGGTTCAGATTGTGATGGATGAAGACTAGAATATTGTGATATGACGGTGTAGTTAGAAGCGTTCTCATTAGGATCATGACAAGTAGGTATAGGGTCAGGGGTATAAGTAACATCTATGTCAAATTGTCCCACATTACCTTCTACACCGTTATACTTGGCTCCATCAATCACAATATAATAGGTTCCTGGTTGAAGGGATGTTGTGGTTATCCTATCATTACTTGCATTTCGTGTTCCTAGAACATCATCAGGGTTAGTTGTCTCCAATAATATTACATCTAAATCAGGGTGCCAGCCTCCTTGAGAACAGCTTTGAAAATTCCCTCCGCCTATATGCTTTTTCCCTGTAGCGTTTGTACAAAAAAAATTCTTGATTTCAATATCGAGTTCACCAGAAACTAATAATGTTATTTTATAAATTTTCTCTGTCCCAGCGTACCATTTGGTAGAAGAATACCCATAAGAAGTCACTCGCGCCCTTGGTTCAGAAACACCATTAATTAACACACTTTCATTAGATTGCTGTGCTGATAATGATGCCGAGAAATTCACTCCATGAGTCCCAAAATCATGTATGCCAACAATATCAATTTCTTCTGAGATAGGTGTACTTGAAATTGTGTTATTAGAATTATGGCTATCTTCTTCACAAGGAGTTCCAGGGTTATTCCCATTTGGTGTTTCTTCAAATCTAGGTTCTAATCGATTAATGGATGCAGCATAATCCTTGTAGTAATCGAAATGGATGTGTTCTCCCGTAGAATTCCCAGTTCCCCCTTCTTTCCCAATAAGATCACCAGTACTTAACCAGTCGTCCTTTTGCACATAAATAGCAGAAAGGTGTAAGATACGCATCATATATTTCTGGCCTTGATCATAAAATTCCAAGACGACTTCATTACCTGTAGTAGAAGCCCACTTTGTATCTGCAACCTTACAATCAATAGGCGCAAGGATATATGCATGATCTGGACTTGAATTTATATGACTATTCGAAAAATCTATAGCGATATAACCATGACCATCACAACTACTACCATTACTCAAACAATTACAGTTAGCCCTATTAGGGTATGTTATAGGAGCAGTAGAAGACGTCCAATTTCTTGTACACCGCCACTCTCCTTCAACAGGAAACTTTAAGCCAGGGCCCACTCCAGCTCTTACTTGAAAATTAGGATTTTTTATCTGCCACCTTAGTTGAGATATGTGCAAGATATCTGGCCCTACATCAACAAGAACAGTCGCATCAACCTTCAAATCATAGATCTTTATTTGCTTACCCCTTACAGGAGGTTCGTCGAAGTTCAAGGATGCCTGATTCACCCCATACGCAATATAACGCTGGTTTGGAGATATAGGAGAATATACTGTATTGAGGTTAGAATGCATATAAGGATCAAGAGGTAACTCATCTAATATTCCTGTCTCAATATCAAGACTCCATATCCGATACTCTACAGCTAGCCCTCCAAAATCATTAGAAAACAAGATTCTAGAATAATCAAATGAGAATCCCAAAGGAATCAAGTTTAACATAGGCTCATTTACCTCACTCAGATAGTCTGCCCTCATAGTAGGTGCAGTAATATCTGCCGAAGGTTCAAAAATAGCATATTCACTTCCCTGATAAACAATATTTCTCCCCTTTAAGGTAATTTGTTCCTTATCTCCATAAACTTGTTGCCGCCCATTTTGATAATAATAATCATCTATATTTATTTCCTCTATACTTCCCATCTGCATACTATACTTCATCCATTTTTCTGCTCCATCCTGAAAAGTAGCCAAGAATAAAAGTTCTTGCTCCGCATAAACAGCACTATCGTTATAATGAAAAGTATTCCGATCAAAAGGTATGTTCTCTTTTAGACATTCGAGATCTTGAAGGCCATAACTTCCTGTCATACACTTAACATCATTGGAGGAAGCAAGCCCTGCATTAACAGAACTTCTATTCTGGCCATAAAGACCAGAATAGAAAGTTAAAGCCGTTAAAAGATATAAAAACGTAGAATATATATAGTTTCTCATGATAAGCGACTCCATTACAAACCTTACATAATAAATCCTAATCCGTAAGCACCATACGCTTAGTCTCCACACGCACCCCATCTACAATTAGCGTATACAAATACGTTCCAGTGGTTAAGGTGCGGCCTTCTATCGTCACCTTTCCATTCCCCACATGAGAAATAGGAATATTACGCAAAGGAGATCCCTGCGCATTCGATATCAACAATTGAGCAGCTTGTGTTCCTTCAGGAATATGATAGTATATATCTGTTTGATTATAAAAAGGATTCGGACGATTCTCAAACAATTGGGCTGCCTGATAGGAGGGAGTATTGTCATCGCTATTGGGGCTATATCCTTGTAGCACTTGGCACCCATCAGTACATATAGACGTCACCAATTCCCTCAATTCTCCTAATTCTTCCCGTAATTGTTGTAGCTCTTTTTGGAGTACATTATTTTGATCTTGAACCTCGACAGTAGCTCTTTCCGTTTTTTGATCAAGCTCTTTTACTGCCTCCACTAAGATAGGAACCATCCCATCATAATTAAGAGCCAGCATACCTTCATGATCTTCTTGTACAAGTTCAGGATATACTTTTTGAACCTCTTGTGCTATAAGCCCTATTTGCTTCCGACTGGTAAACCCTCGCTCAGGATAACTTTCTTGGTCAAGATAGTAGGTACTACCTGTAATATCATAAAGACTTTTCAAATTATTCGTAAGAGAATTTATTTCCTTCTTAAATCGCTTATCAGATGTAACCCAGCTACCAGTACTGTAACTATTACCAGCTGAGTATATAGCATATGTAGCTTCTCCATTACTCACATGCAGAGGATAGCTAGGATTTACTAAACCTATCCCTACATAATCCGTAGGATCAGATAAATATACCTGATCACCATATTTCTGCCATGGAGGATTAAAACTATACAACTCGCCATTACTATTCACTCCCACAAGACGACTAGTCTCTACTTGTAATATGCTAAAACCAGTGCCATGTGATATATATACATAATCATCCTCAAGGAAAATCTCATAAATCCTCCAACTACTAGCGAATTCATTATAATAGTGTATATTTAACGGATTAGAGATGTTTAAGATTTTGAACCCTCCGTTACTTAAAGCAACATATAAAAGCTCATTCCGTATAGCCAAAGCCCCGTAAAGTCCCTGCCCCATATGAAAAGAATTTATTAATATTGGGCTAGCGGGTATAGAAACATCATATATCTCTATCGTTGAGTCACCAGTTGTAATATAAGCCCACTTGTCTCTAACTACTATTTCTAAAGGAGTTTTTCCTAAGTTTATGGATGAAATCAAGCTAGCAGTTGATGGAGTATTTACGTCTACAATCTTTAACTCATTATACACATACTCGATAATATAAGCATAGCCATCATCAACATATAAATCACGAACATTATAGTTATAAGGCCCCAATAATACCGAAGCCATTGTATTTAATGTATTAGCAGAATCTTCTTTAATTTCAAGGAAATCGTTACCTAGTCCCCCATTGTGTATAGTATATATACGATTATTATATATCTCAAAAAGAGAAGCACTCCCATTAAGTACTGTTGTCAAGGTATGATCAGGCATTATCTGATAAACCCTAAAGCTCCCAGGATACGCTTGGGTGTACAATTTATTCTGACTAACTCGCATTTTTGTAATTTCGGAGCTAGGAGTAGTACTATATAATTCTACAGGAGTAAATGGATTCGCAACATTAACGGACTCTAAGTCTCGAGACGAAGAACTAATGTATCTAGAGCAAAAAACAATAGAATCCTTAATACATATCTTAGAACGACCACTGGTGGAAGAGGTGACCCAACTAGACAACACAAAAACTTCTTCATCAGCTACCTCAGGAGGAGTTATAGGCAGTTTCCATTCTGCCTCTCCCTCCGAATTTGACATTAATACATACCCTTCACCCGCCCCTTCAGTAATTTGAATATTCTGTACAGTCAAATTCCCTTCATAATCCAACTTCAACTTTTCCTCATTAAATTGATCTTTCACCAAAAGAATGTCATCAGCAGTATCATGCGTATACAAAGTATCAAAAGCAACCGAACCAGAAGCATGAGGCATATCCAATATAAATTGGGTATTACTTAGAATCTGCTTTATTCTATGCACTTCTCCATTGAGGGTAATCAACTGCCCTTCAACCAAAGAAAGAAGAAAAGTTGTTCCACTTCCTGTCACAACTGTATCTCCAGCGTTAATAAATGCCAAGCCTGGTATCGGGTTCTGGTCTCCGTATGCCCCCTTTACCTCCAAAATAGCCTGTGGAGACACGACATTAATTCCTACATTGCCTTCATACGTAATCTCGTCATTGTTTTGCGTCCAAACTCCTCCTCCCGTTCCTGTCGCAGCTGTAGTCATTTGGGTCCCATCGGGAAAGATGAGTCCATTTCCAGCTCCCATAATATACACATTTCCAGCAACAGATAACTTTTCAGTAGGCGAGGCCGTCCCAATTCCCACATTTCCACTCGTAACTGCCATAGAGACGACATCGTCACTCGTTATTTTGAGCATTTCTGTAGGCCCATTAGGACTCATCCAACGCATGGTGAAATAGGAGTTTGGAAGATTCGATAGATATGACCCATAATCAAAAATGGCTGTCCCCTTATTAATCGTAGGATCTCCTGCAGCAATAATCTGCATACGCGGGGCAAAATCATTGGCATCTCCAGCAATAAACGTCAATCTACTATCTGCTTCTGCTGTTGATATTTGTGTATGTCGATTCCCTCCTGTTTTACCCTGTATAGTTAGTTTATAATTATTAAACGCATCTGTAGCTTCAACTTTGAATCCTGGAAATGCCAATGGAAACGTAGGTGTTAAACCTAGGAGCGCTCCAGGAGCCGTATTTCCTATACCGATAGCACTTCCATCTGTTGTGACGCCTAATACACCTCCACCTTGCATGTAGACTGGATTCTGTGCATAAGTATAGTTACTACATACCAATAAAATAACTGTATGTAGTATTAGTAGATAAGTAAGATTTTTTACCTTCATCGTTTCGTGATGTGTATTAATAATTGTGATCGAAATAAGCGAAATAATAAATAAACTCCTTCGCTTAAAACATACACAATATAGTAATTAATCTTACATTTTTTGTGTTTTGATGTGCTATTGATAAGTTACTTACCAGATTTGTATTTGAGTGTTTGTATAATTTATACCGTTCTATTCCTCCCCCCTCCTAATAGGATAAATCACCTGATCAACAAATCCCTCAGGATACTCCTCATCCCCCTCGAACCCCAGTTCAATATCCCGTCCACTTTCAGGTATGTAGGCCGTTTGGAAGAGATAGTCCCATATACTCAGAGTCAGGCCGAAGTTCATGCCATAGGGGAGGTGTTCGGGTAGTTCTTTGGAGTGGTGCCAGATATGCATTCGCGGATTGTTGAGGATGTATTTGAGGGGGCCATAGCTCCAACCCACATTTGCATGATTGAGGTGCCCAATCAAAACCGAGAACATATGTAGCACAAAGAAATTCTCGATGCCAAAACCAATCATTCCGAGTGGTATATATTGAATGCTTTTATACACAATAGATTCCATCCAATGGAAACGAAGATGTGCAGCAAAGCCCATCTCCTTGACCGAATGATGCAATTTATGAAACTCCCACAGCCATGGAACCCTATGCAACATCCGATGCACATTCCACCCAATAAAGTCGGACAAGACAAGGAAAATGATGAGTTGTAGCCAAGCAGGCCACGAACCAATCTCTATCGCTACTAGATGCCTTATCCCAAATATGGCTAGGAAATCACTGAACAATTCGGCAGCTATATTGGAAAGCGCATTGAAGCCAATGAGGGAGAATAGGAAAAAATTAAAGAACATATAGAAAGCATCCAACCAAAAGTCTTTTCGGATGGGAGCTTGTTTCTTTCGCCATGGAATTGCAATCTCCAATGCCCAAACGGCCAAAGACAGCCCAATCAGCCAATAGAAATAGTTGTTCCAAGAAGGATGCGTAATTTCATACACCAAATAATTCGCGTATCCCCCAAATGAACCCAAGGCAATATGTATGTACTTTTCCATAAGTTCTCCTTTTCCTATGAACGAAACCTTGGTTTCCCCAACTTTGTTTGGGTACAAACGAGGGCTCCGAATGTAAAGATAAAGCTTTCGATGGAGGGATGTACAGAAATTTATATACTAAACAATCATCGAGAAAACAGTATATTGCAATTGTGAAGTCTTTGGTTTGGCGGCTTTAACTTACACAATGTCGAGAACTTCACTCTTTTTTTATACCCTATACAACGCAACCTAGAGTAGAATAATATGATTAATAGGGCTATATATAGTTATACAAAGGTAAGTATTTTGCTTATCCTTGGGCTTTACATGATAAGTGCTTGCAATCAGAGTATTGCGCCTAGAGGCCTCGCGGTAAATCAAGAAAGTACTTCAAAATACGATACAGAACCTACGGATTGTGAGACTAAGTTGGAAAAAGCTTCTAATCGTATTTCCAGTTTGGAAGATACAGTCTTATTGCTGCAAGATTCCTTATTGTCTATACAGAAGGAGTTTGACAAGGGAGGGAAAGCAAAGGATACCATCGTAAATAATCAAGAGTTAAGAAATACGTCAGAGAATGAACAGAACAAGGAATTAACTAAGAGTAATGATGCAAATGTTCCAACGATTCCCTCGGGAGGACGTAACTTCACAAGTCCTATAACCAATACTGAAAATACACTTTATATAGTTGATATAAAAAAAGCTCAATTTGGATTATTCTTAGCAAATGCTAAAGGACAGAAGTATCGAAATATTGGTACATTAAAAGCAGATTTGGCTCGACAAAAACAAGAACTAATATTTGGAATGAATGCGGGTATGTACACGCCTACTGGAGATCCAGAGGGGTTGTACATTGTAGAAGGCAAGGAGTTATTTCCTATAGATATGGAGCCTATGCCTAAGGATAAGTTCCTAAATTTTTATATGGAACCCAATGGAGTATTCCTAATTACTAGTAAAGAAGAAGCCAAAATTGTTAGGAGACAAGATTATAAGTTTTCCAAGGGAGAGGTAAAATATGCGACTCAGTCTGGTCCAATGTTATTGATTAATGGAGCAATAAACAGTTATTTCAACGAAAACTCTAAGAATAAAAAGATACGTAATGGGATTGGCGTAATGGAAGATGGAAGGCTTGTATGTATCATATCCAATGAGCCGATTACATTTTACAATTTCGCAATCTTGTTCAAGGAATTAGGCTGTAAGAATGCTTTATACTTAGATGGAGTAATTTCTAAAATGTATGTTCCTTCAATAGGCAGAATGGATCTTTCAGGAAACTTAGGGCCTATAATCGGAATTATAAGATAACTTGCACGTGGAACAATAATAAGCGAAACCGCTCATAGTGGCTAGTTACAATCCTATAGTGAAGGTATGCATCTCCATAGTGGAGGGTTACATCTCTATAGTGGCTAGTTGCATCTCCATAGTGGAGGGTTGCACTCATATAGTGGAAGGTTGTTGACAAAAAGTGATAGTAATGCAGGCTATAGTGAATGTAAATCCAGTTGTAGTGAAAGTAGAACCATCTGTAGGGAGTATATTTCTGTTGATAGTGAATCTATATACGTGTATAGTCATGCAATTGCATAAAAAAGTGAAAATGCTGAAGCTTATAGTGAGCTTTTGTAAGTCCTTAGTTATTAGGGTTTTACATTGCAATACTTTCACTATAGAAATGTAAGCCTTCACTATGGAGATGCAGGGTGTCACTATTGAGATGCAACTAGCCACTATGGAGATGTAACCCTTCACTATAGAACTGCATACCTTCACTATAGATAGCGAGGGAATCACTATAGGGGGGACTACTTTCACTACAGCCGAATCTATTTCCACTATAGGTTGCAGTAGAATCACTATAGAGCTACGAGCTTTCACTATAGCCTGCAATAGAATCACTATGAATGGCATAGCAATCACTATGGGGCTACACCCCTTCACTATAGCCCGCAATAGAATCCCTATGAGCGTGCAGACTTCCACTATGAAAATCCATTTCTTAACAAGGCTGTTATGGG
>Ga0163110_10002143_pt1 | contig 10153 bp, 8 predicted proteins | sample CRUFie1St17metaG_FD_108703 | JGI IMG/M metagenome (GOLD analysis project Ga0163110, IMG submission 108703) | Marine microbial communities from the Costa Rica Dome - CRUD Field 142mm St17 metaG | ecosystem: Environmental > Aquatic > Marine > Oceanic > Photic zone | place: Costa Rica: the Eastern...
AGATGCTAAATCATCAGATAATACATTAAAAAAAACTGATGAATTTTTACTTTTAAAGCCTATTGAAATAAAGTCTCATTTAGATGACTACGTTGTTGGTCAAGATCACGCAAAAAAAATTATTTCAGTTGCGGTATACAATCATTATAAGAGAATTTCACAAATATCATTAGATGACAATGATATTGAGATCGAGAAGTCTAATATTATTATGGTTGGTAAAACAGGTACAGGCAAAACTCTTCTGGCAAAATCAGTTGCAAAACTTTTGAATGTACCATTTTGTATTGCTGATGCAACGGTATTAACTGAAGCTGGTTATGTTGGTGAAGATGTTGAGAGTATTCTTTCAAGGCTTTTACAAGCTGCAGATTATGATGTTGACAAAGCTAAAATAGGTATAGTTTTTATCGACGAAATAGACAAAATTGCAAGAAAAAAAGATAACCCTTCTATTACTAGGGATGTAAGTGGAGAAGGAGTTCAGCAAGCAATGCTTAAACTTTTGGAAGGGACAGTTGTTAATGTACCCCCTCAAGGTGGAAGAAAACATCCCGATCAAAAAATGATAGCATTAGACACTAAAAATATCTTATTTATTAGTGGTGGTGCTTTTGATGGTGTTGAAAAGCATATTGCTTCAAGATTAAATACAAGAGCAATTGGTTATAAAACAAATAAAGAAAATCAATATAATAAAGAAAATATTTTGCAGCATGTTGCTCCTCAAGATCTAAAATCTTTTGGGTTGATTCCAGAACTAATTGGACGAATGCCAGTAGTCACTCATTTAAATCCACTAGATAAAAATGCTCTTAAGTTAATTTTAACTCAGCCTAAAAATGCATTAACAAAGCAATATATTAAGCTTTTTGAAATCGATGGCATTAAGCTAAGTTTTGATAAAAAAGCTATTGATTTAATTGTTGAAAAAGCTTTAGAGTATGAGTTAGGAGCTAGGGGTTTAAGATCAATTTGTGAATCAGTTATGCTCGATGCAATGTATGAGTTACCATCTCAAAAAACCAAAAAAGAGCTTATTATTTCATCAGCATATGTCAAAACAAAGCTAAATAAGTTAGTACTAAATAAACTAAAAGTAGCTTAATTAATTATCAAAGGATAAGTTTCATCTCCTGCGCTCACCGAAATATCGCAATTACAACCTCCCTCACCATAATCTAAGGTTCTTTCACTGTATATGCTTGGACTAATAGATACTATCCCTTGTGAAATTATGCAGCTGGAGGATTCAAAACAAGACAGATCATATTTTAGTGGATCTGTGATAACAACAGAAAATGAATTATTATTTACAGAATTTCCTTCGGCACTTCCAATTACATGATATAAGTTATCAATATAATCGTATTGTGTTGAATATCCATTTTTTAACTCTTTTGAATATTCACCTGTCAAATTTATAATTCCGTTTTCTGTGTTTAAGCTTAAATTGTTTACTGATAATTTAAATTCCAAATTACTATTTTCATTAAAACCATTATTTTCTAGAGTTATAGTTCCTTGTACTAAATTATTATTTATATAAAAGTCTGTAAAGGTGGTATTAATTATTGCGCCAGAGTTATATAAAAACTGATTGTAAATTATATTTATTTCTCCTCGTTTTATATGGCCAAGATGTAAGAAATTTTCGTCTCCAAAATTTACAATTAGCGTATCTTGGTTGGAAGTATCGTTATTTAAACTTATGTAGTTAGGTAAGTCTTTGGTTGTTTGAGTTGAAATGAAAGCATGCTCTATCTCTCTTTCGATGTCAACAATTGTTTTTTCAATTAGCAGATAATCTTGGCTTGCTTGTAAATTTCTTTGATTTAAATTTTCTAATGTATTTTCATCTTTGCAAGAAAAAATTAGTATTGCTGATGCTAATAGTATATTAATAAATTTAGCTGGTCTAGGTATTTTTTTCATATGTTAAAAAGGTAAAGTCATATTTATGTTTTTCATCTTTCTTGTAAAATAATTTGCTGACTACTTTCCATTTTTTTTCATCAATTTCTGGAAAAAAAGTATCTCCCTGAAATTTGTGATGAATTCTTGTTAAATAGATTCTATCAATCAAGTTTTGTTCTAATGCAAGCTTGTATATTTCTCCACCACCAATAATAAATGCTTCTTTTTCATTATCTGTTCTTGAGACTTCTAAAGCTTCAGTCAAATTATTTTTTACAACACAATCTGCAGCAGTGTAATCTTTATTTCTTGTAACAACTATATTTACCCTATTTGGAAGTGGACGAAATTTGTGAGGTATAGACTCAAAATTTTTTCTTCCCATTATTACATGATGACCTGCAGTTTTATCTTTAAAAAATTTCATATCGACAGGAAGATGCCAAATTAAATCATTGTTTTTCCCAATAACGTTATTTTCACAAGCTGCAACAATTATGGATGTGATCATAGTATTTTTTTTGCTTTATAAATTACATTTCTGTCGCTTAAGTAATTTCTAATATACTCAAAATGAGAACCTAGGTATTCAGGAGGAGAAATTCCAACTTGCTGATATTTTTTCTCTAAAACTAGATTGGCAACTGCGGTACAAGTAAATCCAGTAGTCCTTGCCATTGAGATGGTATTGTCTTGAAATCTGTCCAGAAGATTATATTGATATTTTACTTTTTTTTCATTTTCAGTTCCTTCAATAATTATTCTCATAACAGTAAAATCTTCATCTCCTTTTTTCATTTCCCACTTTGGAAAAAGGAGTTTTGAAGTAAGATCAATAGGCCTAATTTTATTGCCATTAATTTCTACTTCTTCATATGAGAAAAAACCTGTTGACCTTAATACTTTTAAATATTCAACACATCCTGGATATCTCAAAGTTTTTTCAATCATATTTGGAACATGAGCCATAGTCTTGATTAAACTTCTTAAACCATCAGAATTCCAACTCTCTAATGTGCCAATTTCTTCAAACTCTATAAGTTCAGTATCTGAAAGAGCCTCTTTCACAATTATTTGTTTATGTTGAACATATCTTGCTGGTCTTATGTATTCTTCAATTACATCGATTGGAGAAAAAACAGCTTGATATTCGTATGGCCACTCTCTTTTGACAGGAAGTCCACCAACAAGGCACTCATAGTCAGTTATTTTCATACTAATATCGTGATGACCAAAAATTATATTTCCCATTCCAGGAGCAACACCACAGTCCATAACTGCAACTACATTATTTTTTTTTGCTATTTCATCAAGACCAAAGGGATCTTCAGGATAAAAAGAAATATCAACTATATCTTTTTTAGCTTCAATAACATCTTTCATCATCTTATAGCCCATAAATCCCGGTACTGCACCTATCACTAAGTCAAAATCATTAATTAAGTTTTGAAGAGATTTAGTATCTGAAACATCAAGACATACTTTTTTTATTTTTTTTGATGATACTTTATCAAGATTTTTTTCTGAAATATCAACAGATGTAACGTCATGTTTTTTAGATAAATCTAAGGCCATAACACCTCCAACTAATCCAGCTCCAAGAACCACTATTTTTTTCATGATTTATATTTTCTAAACAGCAACTTTACCTTTAATATGTGGGTGATAATCGTAATCTATTAATTCAAAATCATCATACTTAAATTCAAAAATATCTTTTACTTTTTTATTGATGAGCATTTTAGGTAATTTTTTTGGATCTCTTGATAATTGAAGATTTGTTTGTTCAAAATGGTTAGTGTAAATGTGTGCATCACCAAGAGTATGAACAAAATCTCCAAGTTGAAAGTTACAAACTTGTGCAACCATCATAGTAAGAAGCGCATAAGATGCAATATTAAATGGAACCCCTAAAAAAATATCTGCACTTCTTTGATATAGTTGACAGGATAATTTATTTTCTGATACATAAAACTGAAAGAAAGTATGACATGGAGGTAATGCCATATTTTTTATTTCACCTACATTCCATGCACTTACTATTATTCTCCTGCTATTTGGGTTGTCTTTTAATTGATTTAATACTTGCTTTATTTGATCAATATGTTTACCCTCTGGTGTGGGCCAACTTCTCCATTGATAGCCATATACATGACCTAAATCTCCATTTTCATCAGCCCATTCATCCCAAATTCTTACTCCATTCTCTTTTAAATATTTGATATTAGTATCTCCTTTTAAAAACCAAAGAAGCTCATGAATTATTGATTTTAAATGAAGTTTTTTTGTTGTAACACAAGGAAATCCATCTGCTAAATTAAATCTCATCTGATATCCAAACACACTTTTAGTTCCAGTTCCAGTTCTATCAGTTTTAAGCGTACCGTTTTTCATTACGTGTGACATTAAATCAAGATATTGTTTCATGTTTTAAAGAATTGTGCCAACTATTACAGCAGTTAATAACGATGCTAATGTACCAGCGATTAGCGCTAATATTCCTAACTTTGAAAGATCACCTGTCCTGCTTGGTGCGATAGATCCTATACCTCCGATTTGAATTCCAATGGATAAAAAATTAGCAAATCCACACAAAATATAAGTGGAAATAATGATCGACTTTTCTTCAAAAAATTTGCCACTTTCTTTTAGTTCAGATAATGAAATGTAGGCAACAAATTCATTGAGAATTGTTTTCTCACCTAACAATTGACCAACCAAAACCATATCTTCTTTACAAACTCCCATTAGCCACGTTAATGGAGCTAAAATATAACCAAGAATAAATTCAAGAGTGAGACCTGTATATTGTCCATTAGTTATTTCTTTGATTTGATTGTTTAACTGAGTATTAGCCCCGATAAAGTCATTAAGGAAATAATTCACCAAACTTATAAAAGCAATAAACACTAAAATCATAGCACCAACGTTTACTGCTAATTTAATTCCTTGCGTTGTACCAATACTTATAGCTTCAAATGAATTACATCCTAGCTTTTCATTTGATATAGTCATATCTTCATTAATGTTCTCTGTTTCTGGTAATAAAATTTTTGATAAAACAACTGCAGCTGGTGCTGACATTACTGATGCAGTCAGTAAATGTTTAGCAAAGAATAGTTGTTGTTCAGGATCACTTCCCCCAAGAAAGCCAATATAGGCAGCCAGTACACCTCCAGCTATTGTTGCCATTCCTCCAGACATCAAACAAAGAAGCTCTGAAGTTGTCATTTTTTCAATGTAAGGCTTCACAAGTAATGGGGATTCTGTCTGCCCCAAGAAGATATTTCCTGCAGCAGATAGACTTTCAGCACCTGAAAGTTTTAGAGTTTTTTTCATCAAATAAGCGAAGAAATAAACTACTTTTTGTAAAATGCCCAAGTAAAAAAGTAGGCTAGTCAGTGCAGAAAAAAATATTATTGTTGGTAAAATTTGAAATGCAAAAATGGCACCAAATTCATTGCTATTAACTAAAGTTTCACCAAATAAAAATAAAGCTCCTTGCTTTGAGAATTGTAAAACTGTTACAAAGACTGAACTTATCCATTCAAAAAGATTTTGAACAATGGGCACTTTTAAAATTAAAATTGCGAGTAAAAGTTGAATTAGTAAGCCCTTAACAACAAGAGACCAATTAATGTTTCTTTTATTTCTGCTAAAAACAAACGCCAAAATAATTAGCGATATTAGACCAAGAAGGCCTCTCAGTAATTTATTTGTAAAAGATTTATTTTTAGAAAATACTAGTGGTTTATTAGTAAAAACATAATCGATATTATTTTCTGTTAATATTAATTTATCCTCACTATAATCTAACAAATATTCTCTTATTGTATCTGTTGGGAGAGTATATTTAAGAATAATATTGTTCCCATCAGTAGTCCATGTTCCCTTGGCAAATAAACTTTTTTTAGAAATTTTGTACTCAAATGTTTGGTCATTATTAATTTCTAAGTAATCTAGATCGTTAAAATCGGTGTTACTTTGATTTATAGACTTTATTTCTGAAAAAAACCATTTAGAGGAATAATTCAGCCACGCTTGAGCATCATCCTCTGCAAAACATAAAAAAGTTAAGGAATGAAAAATTGAAATGAAAAGTAATCTTTTCATGAGGTTCTTCTTTTTATCTCATCTCTTAAAACAGATGCTTTTTCGTAGTTTTCAACTTTTATTGCTTGTTTCAGAGACTCCTCTAATTCCTTTAATGTATATCTATTAATTTTTTTTTGTTTATCAATAACTTTAGATTTTCTGTCTTTATCGTATGAGCTAATTGTAAGTATTGAAGCTCTTGATAAAATATCCTCGTAGGTAAAAATAGGACATGAGAATCTTATTGCAATGGCTATAGCGTCCGATGTCCTTGAGTCAATTTCAATTTCTTCATTGGTGATTAAATTTTTACAATAAAGAGTTGAGTGAAAAACTCCTTCAATTAATTTATGTATTACCATTTTACTGACAGAAATATTGAACTTTTCTCCAAATGCCTTAAAAAGATCATGAGTTAATGGTCTTTCTGGCTTTTCTTTACTGTCCAATGCAACAGCAATTGCTCTTGCTTCACACCAACCAATTACCACTGGTAATTGTCTTTCACCAACAGTTTCATTTAATAGTAAAACATAAGCGTTATTTTGTGCATCACTTTGTCTAATTGCTGAAATATTTAACTGAATTAATTCCAACTTTAATTATTTCTAAGATTTTTTAATTCTTGTATAAGTTTAGGAACTACTTCAAAAGCATCTCCTATCACTCCATAGTCAGCAGCTTTGAAAAAGGGTGCTTCAGGGTCAGTGTTAATTGCTACCATTACTTTTGATGAATTTACACCAGCTAAGTGCTGAATGGCTCCAGATATTCCAATTGCTATATATAAATTTGGAGCAACTGCTTTTCCTGTTTGTCCTACATGTTCTGAGTGAGGCCTCCATCCAATATCAGAAACAGGCTTTGAGCATGCAGTTGCAGCTCCTAAAGTGTCTGCGAGTTCTTCAATCATTTTCCAGTTTTCTGGACCCTTTAATCCCCTGCCTGCAGAAACGATTACTTCAGCTTCTGACAACGAAATTTTTCCTTTGTTGACATCTTTTCCTGAAACACTTAAATCATTTTCAAGACTTAATGAGTTTTCTTTTATCTTACAATCAACGCTAGATTCCTTAAGATCAAAAGAATTTGGCTTTATACAAATAATTGCTTTTTCTGATTTCAGCTTTACGCTCTCAATAGCTTTGGATGAGAAGGATTGTCTTTTAAATATAGGATTTTTTGGATCATCTAAATGTGTAATGACATTACTAACTAATCCTGCAGCTAATTTAGCTGACAGCCTAGGGGCAATACTTTTAGAGTTAAAAGTGTCTGAAAAAATAATATAGTTTGAACTTTCAGCATTTTCATTTATAATTTGAGCGACAGATTTTCCATCACTTTTGGAAATATTTGGAAAAGATTCAATCATACTTGATCCATATAGACCTAATTTTTTTAGTTCATCTTCAGAGACATTTCCGACTGAAATGGATTTAACTTCTTGGTTTAGTTTTTCTGCTATGTTTTTGGCATAATAAACAGCTTCAAATGTACTTTTTCTAAATTTTCCTTCCCAACTTTCAGCATATACTATTATTGACATATTGTTTTATTTTATTTGTTATATAACTTTTGCAACATTGTGCAGTTCATTTACTAAGTCTGTGATATTATTTTCATCAATCATTTTACAATTACCTTTAACGGGAGGTTTTTCAAACTCAATGGACTCTATTAAAGTAGTTTTTTCTGAAGCTTCAATAACCTCTAACGGTTTGGTCCTTGCAGTCATAATTCCTCTCATATTTGGTATTTTGAGTTCAGATTCTTCAACTAATCCTTTTTGCCCTCCAATAATTAATGGCATTTTAGATTCCAAATTTTCTATACCTCCATCGATTTCTCTTGATAGCTGTATTGTGTCATTATTAATTGTTAATCCATTGCATGCGTTTACAAATGGAATATTTAGCATGTCTGCAAGCATTCCAGGTACAGCTCCGCTATTGTAATCACTTGATTCTTTACCAGCAATTATTAAATCATATTCAGATGATTTAACGTGGTTGGCTATTTCTTTTGCTGTTGAATAGCTATCCTCTGGAGTGTAATTAATTCTAATTGCATTATCGGCTCCTATTGCTAATGCTTTTCTCAAAATTGGTTCAACAGTTTGATCCCCTACACACAAAACAGTTATTGAAGCCTGATTTTGCTCTTTTAAAAAAACAGCTTTTGTTAATCCAAATTCATCATAGGGGTTTATAACAAATTGTATGCCATTTTTGTCGAATTTGGTGTTGTTTTCTACAAAATTTATTTTTGAGGTTGTGTCCGGAACACTACTAATGCAAACTAAAATTTTCATCTTTTTTTTCTTTAATATAAGTATAACAAAACTAAATAATTACATTAACTTTTTCTCCTTTTTTTAAAGTAAAATATGAAAAAGATACTACCAATAAACATTTGTATTATTTCTTCTTAAAACACTTCTTATTGATCAAAAATATTATTTTTGCACCCAAATAAAACCAAAAAAATATACCATGGAAATATTAGTATCATACTTACCACTATTTGGAGTTATAGCTCTTGCATTTGTTTTTTGGAAAAATGCTTGGGTATCTAAACAAGAAGAAGGAGAAGAAAACATGTCACGAATTGCAAGAAACATTGCTGACGGTGCAATGTCATTTCTTAAAGCTGAATATAAAGTATTGTCAGTTTTTGTTGCAGCAGTTGCAGTTTTACTATTTTTTAAAGGATCAAATGAAGAGGCTTCTCACGGACTAGTTGCTGTGTCCTTTATAGTAGGTGCAATTTGTTCAGCGCTAGCTGGATTTATAGGAATGAAAGTTGCAACTAAAGCCAACGTAAGAACAACAAACGCTGCTAGAAATTCATTAGGTAAGGCTTTAGAAGTAGCCTTTTCTGGTGGTGCTGTTATGGGACTTGGTGTGGTAGGGCTTGGTGTTCTTGGTTTAAGCTCACTTTTATTCATTTATCAAGGTATTTGGGATGATAATCTCGAAATGGTACTGAATGTTTTATCTGGTTTTTCACTTGGAGCTTCTTCTATTGCATTATTCGCTAGAGTGGGAGGTGGAATTTATACCAAAGCAGCTGACGTAGGAGCGGACTTAGTAGGTAAAGTAGAGGCAGGAATTCCTGAAGATCATCCACTAAATCCAGCTACTATTGCTGATAATGTTGGGGATAACGTTGGAGATGTAGCAGGAATGGGAGCAGATTTATTTGAATCTTATGTTGGATCCATTATTGGTTCTATGGTTCTAGGTGCAGTTTATGCAACTTTACCAGAATTTAGAGAAAGTTTTGACGGTTTAGGTGCAGTTTATTTACCACTAGTTCTTGCTGCAGTTGGAATAATTATGTCAATCATTGGTACATTTTTTGTTAAAGTTAAAGATGGTGGATCACCTCATCAAGCACTAAATATTGGAGAGTTTGGTTCTGCTGGATTAATGTTAGTTGCATCTTACTTCATTATAAATTCTATGCTTCCTGAAACTTGGGTTAGTGATGGGATTCAGTATACAGCAATGGGTGTTTTTTGGGCAACAATTGCTGGACTAGTTGCTGGATTGTTAGTTGGAAAAATAACAGAGTATTATACAGGTACTGGAACAACTCCAGTAAATTCTATTGTCGAGCAGTCAGAAACTGGTTCTGCTACAAACATAATAGCTGGTATTGGCGTAGGAATGATGTCAACTGCGATTCCAATTTTATTAATTGCATCAGCAATATTAGTTTCTCACAGCTTTGCAGGCCTTTATGGGATAGCTATTGCAGCTGTTGGTATGTTAGCAAACACTGGTATTCAATTAGCGGTTGATGCATATGGACCAATTTCTGATAACGCAGGAGGTATTGCAGAAATGGCCGAGCTACCACCGGAAGTTAGAGAGAGAACAGACAAGCTTGATGCTGTTGGAAATACAACTGCAGCAATTGGAAAAGGCTTTGCAATTGCTTCAGCAGCTCTAACTGCCTTAGCACTTTTTGCAGCATTTATGAAAACAGCGGGTGTTGAATCAATTGATGTTTCTCAGCCAGATATTATGGCTGGTTTATTAATAGGAGGAATGTTGCCTTTTGTATTTTCAGCATTATCTATGAACGCTGTTGGAAGAGCAGCTATGGCGATGATTGAAGAGGTAAGAAGACA
>Ga0163110_10002145_pt1 | contig 10148 bp, 11 predicted proteins | sample CRUFie1St17metaG_FD_108703 | JGI IMG/M metagenome (GOLD analysis project Ga0163110, IMG submission 108703) | Marine microbial communities from the Costa Rica Dome - CRUD Field 142mm St17 metaG | ecosystem: Environmental > Aquatic > Marine > Oceanic > Photic zone | place: Costa Rica: the Eastern...
AAAAGGATTTAATCTCGAGCAGTTATTTAGTAAAAGTAAAACACACAATATTAAAATAATATTACTTTTTCTATACATAAAAATAACTCCCACTTAAGATCGTTTTAAAACAATACTATCAATAACAGTAATCTTACTTTATCTCAAAATGAATTAATTCAAAATTTTATATTTTATTATTTATGATATTCGATAAAGTAAACAATAAAGATAAAGAAGCAATGACTGATATTAGAAAAAATCTTAAAACTATAAAAAGTAGAATCGAAAAGATCGCTGTTAAATTTAATAGGGATCCAGCTGAAATAAAATTAATTGTTGTTACAAAAAAATTTGATTTTGAAAAAATAAAGCCTCTCATTGATGCCGGGCATCTTTTTTTTGGAGAAAATAAAGTACAAGAGGCTGAAGAAAAATGGTCAAAGATTTTATCTAGCAATAAAAATATCGAGCTTCATATGGTTGGACCAATTCAATCAAATAAAATAAAAATTGCAATCAATCTTTTCACGGCTATCCATTCGGTTGAAAAAATAAAGACTTTAAAAATCATAAATGAAAATATAACCCCAGACTCAACTATAGAAGAATTATTTCTCCAAGTTAATATTTCAAAAGAAAGCTCAAAAAGTGGAATTTATATTGAGGATATGGAAAAATTTTTTATCGAGGCTAAAAACTTTTCAAAGATTAACATAAACGGATTAATGACTCTTCCACCCCAAGATGAAGAGCCATCATTATATTTTGCTTTATTAAATAAACTATCAAAAAAAAATATGTTAAAATATTTGAGTATGGGAATGAGCAATGATTTTGAAACAGCTATAGCATTAGGCGCAACCCATATTAGAGTTGGAGAGGCAATAATGGGGCCAAGGAATAAAAATTGAAAAGTAAAGTTTTTCTGTTTTCTGATGATATTTTCTTTAATTTAGTTTTTGAGGAACAGTTCTCTTCATTGTCATTTTGCAATTTAATCGTAAGCACTAACTTTTCTGATATAACTAATATTGATCAATTTAAAAAAAATGATGTAGCCATCTTTTATTCGGTAAAACAGGAGCAAGTAACAAAAATTAAAAAACTATTATTTGAGGCTTCTTATTTTTTCCCAGCAATTATTATTGGTTCATCAGAGGATATTTTAACCTTAGAAAAAAATTCCTTTTTATTTTTAAAAATTCCTTTTTATTTTAATGAATTATTGAAAATAACAGAAAATATTATCCTCCAAAGGGATATAATTGATTATTCAAATTTAAAATTTGGAAAAATAATTTTAGATATGACCGGTAAAGTAGTAAAAGGGCTTAATAATTCAATAAAGCTTACTGACAAAGAAGCCAAAATAATGTGGCATTTAATTGAAGCAAAGGGTGATAGTATAAGCCAAGATTATCTATTAAATAAAGTTTGGGGCTATAATAAAGATATTGAAACAAAAACACTAACTACACACATCTATACAATTCGAAAAAAAATCACTCCATTTAAAAATGTACTCTCTATAGAAAGCTCTGAAAATGGTTACTATATAGGTTAGTTAAAATTTAAAATCTGCTATCAAAGGCGAATGATCAGAAGGTTTGTCCCATCTCCTTACATCCTTTTCAATTGAGGCTTTTGTTATCATTTTATTTAATTTTTGAGTAATCCAAATATGGTCAAGTCTTCTTCCTCTGTCAGATTCTTCCCAGTTTTTTGATCTATAACTCCACCAGCTGTAGAGCTTCTCAGAAAGTGGGTGAAATTCTCTCATTGAATCAATAAAATTAATTGAATTTTGGAATTTATTTAGTTTTTCTACTTCTACAGGCGTATGGCTGACTATTTTTAATAGTTGCTTATGTGACCAGACATCATTTTCATGTGGGGCAATATTAAGATCGCCTACAAGTGCAGTGTAGGCATTTTCTTCTTTCGTTCTCATGTATGCTGTAGCTTCATCCAAGAAATCTAATTTATGTTTAAATTTCTCATTTTTTTTTGGATCTGGCTCATCACCACCTGCTGGTACATAAAAATTATGAATATTAAAAAAATTATTTTTTATTTTTAACTGAAGAGATATGTGCCTTCCATCATGTTTACCGCAAAAATCCTTTTGCTCAACTTTTTTAACAGGCAGGTCTGTAGCTATGCAAACACCATGGTAACCTTTGATACCATTCACATGAATATTTGAAAGTCCTAATTTTTCTATATCATTGAAGGGAAAAAGCTCATTAGGACACTTAGTTTCCTGCAAGCAAACTATATTTGGTTTAAATTTCTTTACGACCTTTTTTAAGGAGTTAATTCTCAATCTTACAGAGTTAATATTCCAACTTAATAAGCGTACATTCATTTGAATTTAAGATTATGAATCTAAAATATTATCCCACATTTCTTCGATCATCATCTCATAATCGAAGTCTAATATGGTTGAGGTATCCTCGTATCTCTCAATAATTTGTTCATTAGGAAAGATTGTTGAGTCTTCTTTGTAACTTTTCTTTGATATGTCTAGGGCCATAATATTAGGAGTTGCTGTTTGAAGATTCTCAACAATTGATCGTGAATTTTTTGGATCTAGCATAGAATTTATTACTGAATGGCTTTCCTCAATTTTAAGTGATCCTTTTGAAATGCAAGCACAATCTTGCCAAATTAAACTACCTTCTCTTGGGAATGTAAACCCAACATCATTATTATCAATTTTCTTAAATTCTTCACTGCTAATAATTGCTAAATCGACCTCACCATTAATTAAAAGCTCTTTTCCATTTTTTTTACCGAAATCTTTAATATTTACTTTTTGGCGTTTTAGAAGTTTTTCTGCTTGATTAATCCACATTGGATCATTTGTATTTAGGCTTACCCCCATATATTTTAGTGCTATTTGGATTAAAGTTCTTCCATCGCCTAATAAGGCAATTTTTCCAGCATATTTATCTGAGTCTAAGAGCCACCTCCATGTAGAAGGCGGTTCGGAAAACATACTTTTTCTATAAGCGATACCAATTGCCCCATATGAAAGCGGTATTGTATATTTTCTATCTTTATCAAAAGCAGAATTGTTAAATTTTGGATCAATAAAAGAATTGTTTGGTATAAGATTTTTATTTAGTTCTGCAATTTTACCATCATCAATCAATCCCTCTAAGTAAGAACCTCTTCCAATAAGCACATCATAATTATTATCATTAAAATTAATATTAGAATTAGAGTCGTAGGTCATGGAATTAATTGATGAGTTAATACTTTTTTGGAGGTTTGAAATTAATTTGTCGGATAAAAAATTAATAGGTGAACCAATATTTAAAATTTGATTTTCCTCTTGCGAGAATAGAGATAATGGACGCAAAATTATTCCTGCTGACAGTAAGCTAAATCCAGAAATAAATTTTCTTCTTGTAGTTTCTGCTTTTTTTATTTTCTTAACCATTTTTATACACCCTTTTTATGATGTACATTCTTACCAATAATAAGTAAGAGTTTCTATATTTTTATTAAAAAGTTTTATTTTATTTCAAAAAAGCTGTCCATTATTGAATTAGTAGACTTTATTTTTGAGAAAAAGACCGTTGTTTCTTTTTTTTGAGTATCAATAATCTTCCATTGTCTAAGAATAGGTTGTGGATAGTCGGCAGTTATAAATATTGAATTTCTAAGTGAACTTTTTTCTGTTCTTAGTTCTATAGTTGCAACTCTACCCTCTATCTCTAGGCTGTTAATATGGAAATTATCTAATGCTAAATCTTTTGAAAGAAGATTTGCAAGAGGACTATCTTCAAGAGAATAATAGTTTACCTTACTATCTTTTCTCTCTTTGATCGCAAAAATACCTTTATTTATTATAATCAACATTTCAGATGGAGCAGAATATTCAAATCTTATTGAGCCCCTGCCGTTTGAATAAAAGATGCCTTTTGAAATATTACCAATTTGGTCTAATTGAGTAAATTGACCTTTCACATTGCCTAGGTTAAAAAAATATTGCTCTAGAGAAACTAGCCAATCATTATCTGCAATAGAATTGAGTTCTTTTGATTGAGAATTCGTAGTAAATAAAATTAATAATACTAGTGTTACAAAAAAGGTTTTTATTGTAGTCATTTTCCTAAAATTTCTCTTTTGCCCTGGTTATTAGGTTCTGAAATAATTCCCTGGTCTTCCATTTCTTCAATAATTCGTGCAGCCCTATTATAGCCTATTTGTAATTTTCTTTGAATGTAGCTAGTTGAAACTCTTTTATCTTTCATTATAACCTCAACTGCTTGATTGAATAATTCATCATTTGAATGATTTTGCTGAGCACCAGAATTTATTTCACCCTCCTCTTTTGTTAATGACTCTATATATTCTGGCGTTTCTTGATTTTTAATAAACCGAACTACGTCTTCAACTTCATTATCTGATACAAAAGGTCCGTGGACTCTAATAACTTTACCTCCATCCGACATATAAAGCATGTCACCTCTACCAAGTAATTGTTCAGCCCCCATTTCGTTAAGGATTGTTCTGCTATCAATCTTTGATGCAACTTGAAAAGCTATTCTTGTAGGAAAGTTAGCCTTTATTGTGCCTGTGACGACATCCACTGAAGGTCTTTGAGTGGCCATTATTAAGTGTATACCTGCCGCCCTTGCTTTTTGAGCAAGGCTTTGAACTAAATGTTCAATGTCGCTTCTTGCAACTAACATAAGGTCAGCCATCTCATCAATGACCACAACTATGAAGGGCATTTTTTCAGGTTCTATTTCCTCTTCAGAATAAAGGGGTTGTCCAGTCTCATTATCATAACCAGTATGAATTTTTCTTTTAAATTTTTTACCTTTTCTTTTATATTCTTCTGCTTTCTTATTGAACGCATCCATTGTTCGAACTGACAATTTAGACATCCTATTATATCTGTCATCCATTTCTCTTACGACCCATTTTAACCCAACAACGGCTTTTTTAGGGTTTGTGATCACTGGTGTTAAAAGGTGAGGTATTCCATCATAAACTGAAAGTTCAATCATTTTTGGGTCAACCATAATTAAACGACAATCTTCCGGTTTAAATTTATAAAGTATGGATAAAATCATCCCATTTATACCAACTGATTTACCAGACCCTGTTGTTCCGGCTATCATAAGATGAGGCATCCTCGATAAATCAGCAATGGTAGATTCACCACCAATATTTTTACCTAAACTTAGAGCAATGCCGTCTACTTTATTTTCAAAAGTATTGCTTTCTAGAATCTCTCTTAAATAAACAGTTTCTTTATCATCATTAGGTAGTTCAATACCAATGGAGTTTTTTCCTGGAATGACAGCTATTCTTGCAGATGTAGAGCTCATTGATCTTGATATGTCATCTGCAAGAGAAATAACTCGTGAAGATTTTACGCCTGGAGCTGGTTCAAGTTCATAAAGAGTAACAAATGGACCTGGATTAACACTTATTATTTTTCCATTAATTCCAAAATCAGCCAGCGTCCTCTCAAGCAGATCTTTATTTTGTTCAATTTGCTTTTCGGAAATTCTTTTTTTATTTCTCTCATCAGGGATTTCATTTAGTAAATCTAACGAAGGGAGCTCGTAGCCAGTTTTACTATCCGTTACTTTATTTTTACTGTTATTAGTCTTTTGAACAGTTTTCTTTCTTTTTATTTTTGGTCTAGCTGCAAAAAGCATTTTCTTTTGCTTTGTTGGCATAACTTCAGTAATGATTTCATTATCATTTGAAATGTCTTCATTATAAACTTCTTTTTTAATTTCCTCACCTTTTGCGGGCAAAATTCCAAAAGTTATTAAAAGAGCACCTAATAAACCTAAAACTATATATACAGAAGTAACAAATGATTTAATTTGTGAAAGGTCGCTGTTAAAAGAAATACTAAGTTTATATATTATTGCTTCTATTTCATCTGCTATTAAAGAGCCGATTATTCCACCATTTCCAAAACCTTTGCTAAAAGAGGCAGCCAAGATAAATGTTCCTATAATTAAAGAGAAAACTTTAAGCCAAAATTTATTTATTTTTTTAATGATTTTATAGAAACCAAATAAAATAATTATTACTGGTATTAATATTGATACCGTTCCAAAAAATTGTACAAAAATATCAGCTATATAAGCTCCAGGCTCACCAAGATAATTTAGTGTTTGCCTATCAGATATTGTATTTAAGCTTTGATCAAGGCTATTATATGAGCCGATCGCAATTAAGAATATTAAACCAACACCAATAGTAAAAAAACCAATTAGTATATTTATGAAGCCAAAAAAAATTTTATATAATTTATTTTTAAAGCCAGCAAAAAGATTTGATAAATAATTAGATAATTTTTTTATAACATTCATTTATTATCCATTTAGCAAAATTATTAAAAATTGCGAATCAGCTACATAATCACTTGTTAATACAATAATCTGCAAGAACTTTCTGATTAAAATTGAAAATCAATTTCATTTTTCTATTAATTATATTAATAAGTTTAGTTATGAAAAAAAATTTTTATGATTTAGTTATTTTTGGCAGCAATCTATCAGCAAAAGCAATGTCACTTGTTGCTCGTAATGCGGGCCTATCTTTTAAAATTATTACCGACAAGAATTTCAGCAATATAACTAATGACGATACAAGGAGTCTTGCTCTTTCAGTTGCATCAAAAGAAATGCTCCATATTCTTGGTGCTGACATAAAATCTGAAGCTGTAAAAAAAATGGTAGTTATTGAAGGTGGATTAGGTGATGAGAAAATAAAATCACGACTAACCTTTGATAGAGATCTTGTTGATGAAGATATCGCTTATATTGCAGAGCATTCTGAAATAGAAAAATCCCTAGACAAAGCCCTTAAGCTTAAAGACAGTGAATTTATAAAAGATGAAGTAATAGAAATTCAGAATGAGAGTAACCATACTAAAATAATCTTTAAAAATAAGAAATCTCTTTTGTGCGGAGCTGTTATTTTTACTGAGGTATTAAATTCTGAATTACAAAAAATATATAATGTTAAATATAATTTTTTTGAGTACGGTCAAACAGCCATATCCGCAACACTTAGGCATTCAAAAAGCCATAAGGGCTATGCTTTTCAATTTTTTCAGAAAAATGGACCACTTGCATTATTACCAATGAATAATAAAAGGGGGAATAATTACAGCTCTTTAGTTTGGACTGAAAAAACAGATAATATTTCCTCGATTTTATTATCAAAAAAAAGACTTGAGGAAAATCTTAATAATCTTTGTTCTGATTATTTGGGAAAAATCTCTATTTCAAAAGGTCCAAGCACTTTTATTTTAAAAAGACTAACCGGTATAAAATCAATTTCAAATAGTGCAATATTTGTTGGTGATGCTCTTCGAGCGATGCACCCTATGGCTGGGCAAGCATGGAATCAAAGTTTAAGGGATATAGCATATATTGCCGATGCTATTGCAGAGTCTCAAAAGTTAGGCTTGGATTTATTTCAGTGTCCATCAATTTCATTATTTTATAAAAAAAGAAAAATTGAAACTGAGGTATTAATCAATAGTATTGGATTCCTTAATTCTATTTATCATGCCGATACTTCATTGGCAAAAGGGCTTAGAAGAAATATCATGAAGTTAGCTGATAATTATAAGCCACTTAAACTTTTTTTATTAAATGAAGCATCCGGGGGAGCCTTAACTAGACCTAACTTATTAAATGGATTAAAGCCTGGATCAAATATTATTTAATCAATTTTTCTTGCTTCGTCTGGAAGCATTATCGGAATTCCATCCTTTATTGGGTATGCTAAACCAGCTTTTTTACTAACTAATTCATTTTTTTCTTTGTCCCAGGATAAAGTTTCTTTTGTTAAGGGGCAAACAAGAATTTCTAATAATTTTGGATCAACTTCTTTACTCATAATATCTCACTGTATTTGTTCCGTGCTTGGACCAGATGTTATCGACATTTCTGTCATCGCAATTAACATTTCGCTTCTTTTCGATAATGTTTCTGCCTCAAGTAACGCTTGTTTTTCTCGAGGTTTATAAGGGCTTAATATGCATAATGAATTTACAAGTAATTCTGTTGATGAGTTGTTAATAGCATCCCAATCAATAGATAGATTATTATGCTCTAAGTACTTTTTAAGTGACTCAATAAGCTTCTCTCTTTCAACTTCCTCCTCTCCACACCCTTTAATAACATCAGAGGAAAATTTCTCATAATTTACTTGGAATTGTCTATAGGGAGTAACCACTTCGAGCTCTTGACCAATGTTAAATCTGCATACACCCGATAATGTAATTAGCATTCTGTTATTAGCAACTTCACTGTATGAAGTAATTTTTCCCAAGCATCCAGTTTTATAAAGCCCGTCACCTTCATCTTTGTTTGATTGAATCATTGCTATCAGCCTGTTATTAGACATTGCGTCATCAACCATTTCTAAATATCTATTTTCGAAAATATTAAGAGGTAGTTGTGTTCTTGGAAGTAATAGAGCTCCTGCTAAAGGAAAGACCGAAACCTTGGGTGGAAGCTCATTAATATTTTTGAATTCTTTAAATGATTTCATTTTAACTAAATAGCATTGTTGAGAGCTTTTTCCTACCTTCTGTGACTAGAATATTTTCATTACCTAGAATATTAAAAATCTCAATAAGTTGTTTTCTTGCTTCACCGTCATTCCATTTTGGGTCAAATTCAATAATTTTCAATAACTCATTTATTGCATTTTCATTTTCACCTTTTGCCAATAGTAATTTAGCAAGATCTAGTTTTAGTTGTTGATTATTTGGATTTTTGTCAATATCCCCTCTAAGTTTATCTTCTTGCTCATTTGATATTGGATTATTTTTCGCATTTTTAAATATTTCAACTTCAGATCTAACTGAGATAAAATCTTGATTACTTTCAGCACTAGTCGGTAGGTTGTTAATTATATTTTCAGCCTCATCTATTTGATTGTTTCTGAGAAGACACCTTGCCAACATGGACTTTGCTGAGATATTTTCTGGTTCAATTTTAAGAATTTCAGAAAAAACCAAAGAAGCTGTCTCTATGTCACCATCATTAATATATTTTTTACCAGCAATAATATTTTCTTCTATAGTCGAGGAATTTTTTAAAGAGCTAATCTTATTTATAAACTCTGTGATATTTTTTTCTGGCTGGACTCCAATAAATCCATCAACAGGCTGACCCTCGTTAAAAGCCATGACTGCAGGTATAGATTGAATTTTTAATTGTTGGGCTACCTCTGGCGACTCATCTATATTCATTTTGGCCAAAATAACATTGCCATTTTTTTCTCGAACGATTTTTTCTATTACTGGCGTTAGCTGTTTGCATGGCTCACACCATGGGGCCCAAAAGTCTACAATTACTGGAGTTTCTTTTGATTTTTCAATTACATCAGTCATAAAATTTTCTGTTATAACTTCTATTATTACAGAATCTTTATTTAATGAATGATCTTCTGAATTATTATTAAAACTTTCTATTTCCATTTTTAGAGAGCATCATCTTGTGTTTCACCAGTTCTAATTCTTATAGCTTGGTCAATATTGCTTACAAATATTTTTCCATCACCAACTTTTCCAGTTTCAGAACTTTTACTTATAATATTAACAACTTGATCTAATTTGGTTGCAGGAACAACAATTTCGATTTTGATTTTTGGAACTTCAGTTGTTTTGTATTCAGCGCCCCTATAAATCTCAGTTTGTCCTCTTTGCCTACCAAACCCTCTTATTTCTGTTGCAGAAAGCCCTTCAATTCCAATATCAATTAATGCATTTCTTACATCTTCATATTTATGAGGTCTAATTATTGCTGTAATCATTTTCATTGTATCACTATCCCCAGAGCGTAAGGCTATTTTAACAAGTCTTCTAATTGCCTCAGAGTGAGAAGGCAGATCGGTTTGTTCCCTTCGCCACTTATCAACATCGTTTCTAAACTCAGTAGAGGCTACTAATTGTATTCTTTGATCTTGTTTTTTCATTTTCCCTTTTTTTATAATACATAATTATAAAGAATATTAAAATAGCTTTATAAAACTTGTATAATTCTTAATCAATGTTATTTACATATTATTAACTTTGAAATAATGTCACACATAAATTATTGCGGGTGTAGCTCAGTGGTAGAGCATCACGTTGCCAACGTGAGGGTCGAGAGTTCGAA
>Ga0163110_10002147_pt1 | contig 10145 bp, 8 predicted proteins | sample CRUFie1St17metaG_FD_108703 | JGI IMG/M metagenome (GOLD analysis project Ga0163110, IMG submission 108703) | Marine microbial communities from the Costa Rica Dome - CRUD Field 142mm St17 metaG | ecosystem: Environmental > Aquatic > Marine > Oceanic > Photic zone | place: Costa Rica: the Eastern...
CAAAATATAACAATGAAATACTCGGCAAAGTTCACAAGATAGGGAATAATTTAGGTCTCCCAAAGAACGCACTCATAGATACCATGGAAGGGCTGGAAGAAGACGTTGAGGAGGAGACTGGTTTTAAAGTTCGCTTTCCAGTTGATGAAAAAGGTGCTGATGTTTTGCTAGTGACCCCATCAGCTGACTTTTTTGCAGAGCCTCATGTTGACGGCCTAATTGGCTATGCTAAAGTTTTTCATCAGGCTGGAATAAAATGGACTGTGAGCTCCTACGCTTCAGAGGCTGCAAACTTTGCATTGTTTATTGGTAATTATGAGCAAATGTATAAGGTTGCCCAACGTATCAAGCAGGCTGCACTCGATCTGGGCGTCAAACGGATAATCTTTGGCGAGTGTGGACACGCTTGGCGAGTAGCATATAGCTTTCTTAATTCGTTAGCCGGCCCTTGGGATTTTCTTGATCCTAAATACTCAAAACCAGAGCATATTCTTGAGTTTACCAATAATCTAATAAAACTCGGAGGTATCAAATTGGACCCTTCTGCCAATGATGATAAGACTTTGACTTTTCACGACTCTTGTAATGTGGCGCGCGCAACTCGCATGGGCAAAATTGAAGGAGGACAATTTAATATCCCACGCGATGTAATAAAAGCAAGCGTAAATAAGTTTGTTGATATGGATCCCGCAACTATTCGAGATAAGACATTTTGTTGCGGTGGTGGGGGCGGTCTTTTAACAGATGATTTATTGGAATTACGGGTGAAAGGAGCGCTACCAAGAATGGAGGCATTAAAAGACGTTGTTGAAAACCATGGGGTCACCCATATGGCAGCGATTTGTGCAATTTGTAAAAGTCAATTTTCTAAAGTAATGCCGTTTTACGATTTTCCAATGGACATGATTGTCAGTGTTCACCAATTGGTCAGTGACGCGATCTTATTGGGGACTAAAGATTAAGGAATGTATTCATGAGTGCAACTGAAGCCAAAAAGTTATCATTCAGACGTTTTGAAGATGGCGACAAAGCATATAACGACTTTACAGACAAGATTTTTAATGCAGGGCACACACATAAATGTCCAACATACATTCACAGAACACCCCCTTGTCAAGGTTCTTGTCCATCTGGTCATGATGTACGTGGTTGGCTTGCCATCGCTCGTGGACAAGACAAGCCAACAGACCTTGATACTCCCTGGCAACAATATGCCTTTGAGCGAATGACAGAGTCTAACCCTTTTCCAAGCGTCATGGGGCGTGTATGTCCCGCCCCATGTCAAACTGGGTGCAACCGTAACGAAGTGGATGATTTTGTTGGCATCAACGCTGTTGAACACTATGTCGAAGATTGGGCTATCGAGAATGATATTAAGTACCCAAAAATAGCAACCGATACAGGAAAAAATGTGGCCGTCATTGGTGGCGGGCCAGCAGGCCTATCTGCTGCTTACCATCTACGCAAGCTGGGACACAATGTCTCCATATTTGACAAACATAAAAAGCTTGGTGGCATGATGCGTTACGGTATTCCTGGATACCGAACTCCACGTGATATGCTTGATAGTGAAATAGAGCGTATAATTGATATGGGTGTTGAGGTCAAAACATCAACCCGTGTTGGAACTGATATTTCTTTAGAAAAAATTGAAAAAGATTTTGATGCTGTGTTCTGGGGTTTAGGTGCTCAGTCTGGTCGTGCCTTGCCTGTTCCAGGAGCACACGCCTCTAATTGCATCACTGGAGTAGCTTTTCTTGATGCCTACAACCAAAAACGTCTTAAACATGTAACTGATAAAGTAATCGTCGTCGGAGGTGGAGATACCTCCATAGACGTTGCCTCTGTTGCTCGCCGTCTTGGAAACATCAGCACTGCTAATGTGAATGATCGCCCTGAAAACGTAGTGTTGGGTCATACAGCACATGATGTGGCATCTACTGAGGTTCGTGAAGGTGCCAAAGTTACACTTACATCTTTATTTAAATTTGATGACATGATGGCATCAGCCCGTGAACGCGAAGATGCAGTTTCTGAGGGTGTTGACATCAAGGGAGGTGTTATGCCCCTTGAAGTAATGCTAGATGATGAGGGAAGGGCACGTGCACTAAAAATGTGCAAATGTGAGATGGATGGAACAAAGCCTATTGCACAAGAAGGAACGGAATTTGAATTAGAATGTGATTTAATCGTCTCCGCAATTGGCCAAAGTGCTGATCTTGAGGGCCTGAGCGAGTTGGATAGTGGAAGTGGTTTTGTTGAAACTGATAAAAACTATCAAGTCTTGAACAAAAAGAACCACTTTGCTGGCGGGGATATTATCCGCCCACATCTGCTTACAACTGCAATTGGCCATGCATCTATCGCTGTTGAGGGGATCCACAGATACCTAATTGGTGATGAGCAGGCAGAGCGTCGGCCTAAAGTTGATGTAAATCATTTCAATCTTCTGGAAGAACTCCACCAACGCCATCTTGAGCCTGATACAAACGCCAGCGAACCAACGCGGGGAACTTCAGAACAAAATTTCGCAGTTCATAACTACGAAGATCGCTCTGATAAACAAATAATCCCGCACGATGAGCTGTTTCTTGGCCACTTTGGTTATGAGGAGCGTAACCATCGCCCTGAAATCAAAGTTAATGCAAGTGAGGTCCTAGGAAATTTCAATGAACGTTTGGATGTGATCACAGAGAAAGAGGCTAGAGCTGAAGGTGATCGCTGTATGAGCTGCGGGATGTGCTTCGAATGCGATAACTGTGTGATTTACTGTCCACAGGATGCTGTCTTTCGTGTCAAAAAAGATAAAGTGGCTGTTGGGCGTTATGTTGACACCGATTACACCAAATGTATTGGCTGCCACATATGTATGGATGTCTGCCCTACTGGCTATATACAAATGGGGCTTGGTGAGTAACAACGAGTAATGCGCCAACAGAAGTATACACTGGGAGTTTTATTATTGGCCGTGGTGGGTTTTGCCATTTCCAGCGTGCAAGCTAAACATGAAACTGTTCCGCTGCCTCACTTATCCAAAGCAATCAAAGGTGAGGAGTGTGTTGAGCCCAATGACACCATGCGGCGTAATCATATGACTTACCTGATGCATCAACGTGATGAAACTGTGATTGAGGGAATACGTGGAAAGAAGTATAGCCTTCAAGCATGCATTGATTGTCATGCAACTGCTGACCCCAAAATAGAGAATGGCAAAATGCGAACTGTAAAGCCTTTTTGCGCTGAATGTCACTCCTATGCTGCAGTAAAAATTGACTGTTTTGATTGTCATAATCCAAGTGTTCCTCTGGAAAAAACAACGAACACCTTTCATGAGATCATTACTGCACATATAAGGGAATCAGGAGCCTCAAAATGACCATTGATACTAAAAAGCGCGAATTGTTAGTCAAAGGTGCTGCAGTCGCAAGCATGACAATAGCCTCCGGTGTCATGCTGATTGCGCCAGCCATTGCCCGAAAAGCAGGTGAAGCGGCTTCAGATAAGGTTCGGTGGGGTCTTTTAATAGACTCAAACAAATGCGATGCGGGATGCGACGAATGCGTTGTAGCTTGCAAAACAGAAAATGGTTGGAAAAGTCACGACCGTCCGAGCACTGATCCTCAGTGGATTCGCAAAGTTAACTTAAGAGACAAAAAAACAGGAGCAACACACTCACTTCCTGTAATGTGCCAGCATTGTGAAAACCCTCCATGTGTTGATGTTTGTCCAACTGGTGCTTCCATGCAGCGGGCAGACGGGGTAGTCTTAGTTAATCGCCACACATGTATTGGCTGCCGTTATTGCATGTTGGCATGCCCCTATAAGGCACGGTCATTTGTTCATGAAGACGTAACAGGTCAGAAACCGCACATGCCTCGCGGCAAGGGCACTGTCGAGTCCTGCACATTATGCGTCCACCGAATTGATATCGGCAGGACGCCAGCTTGTGTTGAAGCATGTAGTTCAAAGGCAGGAAGAAGTGCTATAACTTTTGGTGACTTAAATAACCCAAGTAGCAATATTGCCAAAGAACTTTCAAGATACGTGACTACTCGCTTGCGCTCTGATCTGGGGCTCGAACCAGGCGTTCATTACCGTGGTGTTTAGTAAAGGGTAAATTGCATGAAACAAGTCCTTTTTACTCAAATTAAAGGTAATTCTGGCAGTTACTGGATATACCTAACTTTTCTTGCAGCATTTATTTTAATTGGCCTAAACGCAGCTTGGTATATGGAACACAATGGCCACTGGGTTACAGGCATGAATAATCAAATTGTATGGGGCACCCCTCATGTGTTTGCCGTGTTCCTCATTATTTCAGCCTCTGGTGCACTTAACATTGCATCAATTTCATCTGTTTTTGGGCGAAATACATACAAACCTTTAGCACGTCTTTCGACACTTTTAGCACTATCATTGTTAGCTGGCGGCTTAATGGTGTTGGTGTTGGATCTGGGACGACCCGATCGTTTAATTGTAGCTTTAACCACGCACAATTTTAGATCAATTTTCGCTTGGAATATATTTCTCTACAATGGGTTCTTTCTGATCGTTCTTGTTTATCTGTGGGTAATGCTAGAGAGACGCATGAACAAATACATAAAAATTATTGGGGTCTTGGCACTAATTTGGCGACTTGCACTCACAACTGGAACAGGAGCAATATTTGGGTTCATAGTTGCCCGCCAGGCTTATGATGCCGCAATAATGGCACCATTATTTATCGCAATGTCCTTTTCATTTGGATTGGCCGTTTTTCTGCTAGTTTTGTTATTTAGCTATAGAAGTTCTGATCGAATTTTAGGTGATGTTGTTTTGCAAAAGCTAAAAAAACTCCTCGGCATTTTTGTAATTGCTGTTTTATATTTCGTGCTCATCCAACATCTAACAAATCTCTACTCTGCCGAACATCGTGTTTTTGAAGACTTTATTTTGCGCAATGGTGGAATTTATACTCAGATCTTTTGGTTTGGGCAGATAATAATTGGTTCACTTATACCGCTTGCCCTATTCTACCATCCAAAAACAGGTCAAAATCATAATTTAATCGCACTGGCAACATTAATGATCATTTTTGGAGGGTTCGCACAACTCTACTTAATTATTATTGCTGGGCAAGCATTCCCTCTGACAATTTTTCCAGGATTTGAGGAGACTAGTACTTTTTTTGATGGGGTGGTTGCTTCATACACTCCAAGTGTTCCAGAATTCTTACTTGGTCTTGGTGGCTTTGCAGTCTCATTCTTTGTTATCTCAGTAGCCCTTCGTGCGCTACCCTTTCTACCAGAAAAACTAGCTGACAGTGATGTTGATCCAAATTTTGTAGAATGAAAACTTAATAGTAACTAGAAAGACTAAGGTCCTAGAGTTGAAAAGAGTTCAGGGCCTTTTTAGGATTTAAAAAATTTCAATTTTTTGTGTAATGTAAATGAAATTTGACAAGTACAACTCCAAACCTTGAATGACCTTGAATGACTGAAGAGCATCCATTTGCACAATATGTTCGTATCCTCGGGAAAGGGCCCAATCTATCCCGCCCATTAACGATTGAAGAAATGTACCAAGCTGCATCCTTGATTATGAAGGGTCAGGTCGAACCCATGCAAATAGGCGCATTTCTATGTATTTTGCGTATGCGTACTGAAGTACCAGAAGAAGGAGTGGGGTTTGTGCGCGCAGTTCGTGATACTTTAAAACTCCCAGGAAATATGCCAAAAGTTGATCTCGATTGGTCATCCTATTCTGGTAAGAAACGACAATTACCGTGGTTCCTTCTTGCTGCGCAGCTGTTAGCATCAAATGGTATAAGTATTTTTATGCAAGGTACCGAAGGTCACACAGCCGGACGCATCTACTCTCATTCAGCCCTTGTGTCACTTGGTATTCCTATAGCTAAATCATTACATGAGGCAGCAGATCACATTCGTAATAATAATTTTGCTTTCCTTCCTCTCGCACAATTATCTCCAAAACTTCAAGAACTAATCGATTTAAAGTCAATTTTGGGCCTAAGGTCTCCAATCAACACATTTGGTAGAATGATAAATCCATTTAACGCAATGCATGAGATTCAAACTGTCTTTCACCCGAATTATAGAGAAATTCACCGGGATACGGCTAAGCTACTTGGACAAAAGCATATGGCTGTCTTCAAAGGGGAAGGTGGTGAAGTTGAGCGACGCCCCCAAAAACCAGTATTAGTACAAAGCCTTCACAATGGTGTGTTGAGTGAAGAAGAGTGGCCTGCAATGCTATCGGAAGACAAGATTAAAATTGACGACACAATGGATATTAAACGTCTAAAAACAGTTTGGAGTGGGGAAGAAGAGGACGTCTATGCCACAGCTGCAATAACAGGAACAACCGCAATTGTTTTACGCTTAATTGGCCGAGCAAATAGTCCATATGATGCGATTGAGTTAGCTAAAAAAATGTGGTCTGAAAGAGACTTATCTTGGATTGAAAGCTAAGACCATGTCCCACATCCTGATTTCAGCTAGCCGTAAATCTTCTGGAAAAACTACTATTACTTTAGGTCTTGCAGCAGCGCTTACAGAAATGGATTTAAAGGTGCAGACTTTTAAAAAAGGACCAGACTACATTGACCCGATGTGGCTAAGCCAAGCTACTGCTCTCCCCTGCCAAAACCTCGATTACTTCACTATGAATGAACAGGAAATTTTAAGTTCCTTTTCATATTATGCAAACCAAGCAAATTTTTCCCTTATAGAGGGAAACAAAGGTCTATTTGACGGTCTTGACCTAAATGGTAGCAACTCTAATGCTGCACTCGCAAAACTTCTATCTGCTCCTGTAATACTCGTAATAGACTCTCAAGGCATGACAAGAGGTATCGCGCCATTAATCCTTGGTTACATAAACTTTGATCCTACAATAAACATAGCTGGGGTCATCCTTAATAAGGTGGGCGGCACCCGTCACGAGAAAAAACTCAGTGCTATAGTAGAACATTATACGGATATGCCCGTGCTTGGCACTATTCACATGAATAAAACCCTTGAAATACCCGAGAGACATTTGGGATTGATGCCGACCAACGAGGCACCCGAAGTGTACGCTAGAATAAAAGAAATTTCTTCCCTGATTACTAGGCAGGTCGACTTGCAAGCAATCCGAAAAATTGCCGATATGGCTCATATAAAGCAGGTTCCTCAACGAGTTCGCAGCTATACCAAAAAGAAGGATATTAGTATCGGGATAGCTAGAGATTCAGCATTTGGATTTTACTATCCTGGAGACCTAGAAGCTCTTGAGGCCTCGGGAGCTAAATTAATAAACATCAATATGACCAAAGATGGCAAGTTGCCTTGTCTAGATGGTTTGTTCATTGGAGGTGGTTTTCCAGAAACGCGGATGGTTGAGTTGAATGCCAATAGTTCTATGATGGAAAGTGTAAAAAATGCTATCGAAGGTGGGCTCCCAACTTATGCTGAGTGTGGCGGCCTGATGTATTTGGCTCGTAGCATAAATTGGCACGGTGAGTGCCAGAAAATGGCTGGTGTTATACCAGGAGACATCATAATGCATAATGAACCGCAAGGTCGTGGCTACGTTCGTCTACGCGAAACTGGTAAAGGGCTGTGGCCGTCAAATGGTTTAGGTGAGTTTTCAGCTCACGAGTTCCATTATTCATCACTCATAAACCTTGAAGGCAACTTTAATTATGCATACAGGATGTTAAGAGGAAACGGTATAGATGGAAAGCATGATGGACTTATTTACAAAAATTTACTGGCTGGATTTTCTCACTTACGGGATGTAGAAGCTAACTCATGGGCTACACGATTTACAGAATTTGTCCGGATAAGTAAAAAAAAACAAATGCAAAAATTACCTGAACAAGGAACTATTTGAATGGATTCTCATCCTACCGTTTATATCGTCGGCGCTGGGCCAGGAGACCCAGAGCTTTTAACTGTGAAGGCAGCACGTATCCTCAAGAAAACTGATGTGCTTGTTTATGATAGACTAGTATCTGAGGAAATTCTCGAAATGGTACCGTCTAGAGCAACTCGAATTTTTGCTGGAAAAGCAGCTCGAGATCATCACATGCCACAAGATGAAATAAATGCGTTATTAGTCTCCCTTGCCAAAAGCGGACAAGTGGTTGTCCGCCTTAAAGGAGGTGATCCCTTCATATTTGGTCGTGGCAGCGAGGAAGCCATTGAACTTGCTAAAAATGGAGTCCCGTTCGAAATAGTTCCTGGTATTACTGCTTCAGCTGGTTGTGGATCATATGCTGGTATTCCATTAACCCACAGAGGAATGGCAACTGGTGTTAGGTTCGTCACTGGCCATTGCCGTGATGGAAAACATCTAGATTTAAACTGGCAAAGTCTAGCTGATCCAGATACCACCTTGGTGATCTACATGGGGTTGATAAACGTTGGTACAATTCGAGACGAATTGATTAAAGCCGGGTTACCATCTAATACACCTGCTGGAGCTATAGAACGTGGCACAACAAAAAAGCAACGTACTATTCTCACTAACCTTGAAGACCTTCCTGCTAGTGTTAAACAGGAAAATCTAAAAGCACCAAGCCTATTGATTATAGGTCGTGTTGTTGAACTGGCTGAAGAACTAAGTTGGCACATCCCTGCCTTAAACACTAATTTTATAGCACAAGATTAGTTGTGAATAATAAAACACTCTTACTTGCCGCGCACGGTTCGTCAAGGTATGAGGGCAACAACCCCATTTTGCAACTCACTAAGACATTACGAGAAAAAAAGATTTATGATGAAGTACTTTGTGGGTTCTTGCGACAACAACCTTTTTTAAGAAATGTTTTGTCTCAAATTCAAACGCGGGATTTAGGCGTTATCCCTATGTTTAGCGGCTTTGGCTATATTACTGATACGCTCATCCCCAAAGCCCTCGACCAAATTAGCAATAAGGTAAATGTCCAAATTTATGATCCCATTGGTGTCCATGGCGAAATCCCCAAACTTATGGCCCGTAGAGCCACTTCGGTAATGGAACAACACTCCCTTAACCCTGATATTGTAACAGTTCTAATTGTAGCGCATGGCCATACCAAAAATTCGCAAAACGCGGACCAGACAAGAGTTCTGGCCGTCGATCTAAAAAAAATTATGAACGGCATTGGGACAAGTTTTGCTTTTATTGAGGAGAAACCACTGATTTCTGACTGGCCACAAACAATAACCACAGAGCATTTAATTGTAATACCATATCTCATTGGAGGTGGAATTCATACAGTAAATGACATTCCAATTATGCTTGGATTAAAACCAAGAGATTATGACAACACACAAGTAACAGGACCTCTTAGCGCATACGGAAAAACAATATGGTACTGCAGAGCCTTTGGCTTTGAAGAATCTCTCTCTGACATTATTATTGATATTACTTCAAAATAGATCCAAAGTATCTTATCTTTGTGGCCTTTCCATTCTGACATTAATAGATCACTTTTACAAAAAACTAGAATATGGGTTCACAATTAACTAGTTCTATGGGTGCATGCGCCAAATACGTTGTGTACAAAGAAAATTTAAAGTGAGCGCTTATAAATGTCCGCATTTATTGCGTTAACAATTCACGGTTCAAAGCCTTGGTTAATACCATGTAGAGTTTACCCATATCTGACGAAAGAAAAATGGTAGACAAAACGCCTTGTTGATCCCGTTTGCGTGCTTCATCCAGAAAACTTTTAAATTCATCCAAATATCTTGACACATAATTACGAAATTCCTGATCACTCTGGTAACGCTGCTTGATTGAACCCAAGCGAGTCTTCTCACGAAAGCCAAGTATTTTGCGAACGAATATACCCTTTTCCCCCTTATTGAAACGAGTCCAATCTTCCTCACTGATCGAAGTTTCCATCAATCGACTCATATCCACAGCCAATGATTGTAAGCGCTCTGAAATAAAGGTTGCTCGACGCAAAAAGTCATCAACGCCAGCTTCCTCAGCATTGGCTTTAAGAGCAACTAACAGTTCGGATGCATCGCCAACTGCCAACTTCATCTCTTTAGTACGCTTATTTAATGCCTCGGTTACCTGATGGCCTTGGGCATTCACCTTATTAGCGGTTTCACCCAAAATTTCTGAGCTTTCTCGAACTAACTTATCCCAGTGTCCTATTTGACCCA
>Ga0163110_10002149_pt1 | contig 10144 bp, 10 predicted proteins | sample CRUFie1St17metaG_FD_108703 | JGI IMG/M metagenome (GOLD analysis project Ga0163110, IMG submission 108703) | Marine microbial communities from the Costa Rica Dome - CRUD Field 142mm St17 metaG | ecosystem: Environmental > Aquatic > Marine > Oceanic > Photic zone | place: Costa Rica: the Eastern...
ACTTCGCATCTCCCTCTACACTTTTGAAGTCATTTATAACTGCTATCCCTAAACCAGAGAGACTGTAAGCAAGGGTAAGTATAGCGGTAATAAATGTTAATTTCCCAAATAAAGCTTGTCCAGCCCACCAAGGTAAAGCTATATAAGATGCCCCTAAAGCATAATTCCCTAACCACCCATTTTGTTTTAATTTTAAAGGGGGTGCTGAATAAATATAACTAACAAATGATCCTCCTAAAGCTAAAAGAAAAACTGAGGGGAATGAATGTTCTGCATATAAATCTAAAAGGTATGCAACGATTAAACCAGATATTAACAATATCCAAATTTGAACTTTTACCTGTTTAATAGATATTGCTCCTGAAGGTATGGGTCTATTAGGTTCATTAATAGCATCGATCTCTCTATCAAAAAAGTCATTAATTGTTTGCGTATATCCAGCAAGCAAGGGCCCACTCATTAACATACATGCAAGTGAGGCTAATAAATTATTAAAAGACCAAATGAAATTCCCGCTCGCAGCTGCTCCACAAATTACCCCCCATATTAAAGGTATCCAAGTGATGGGTTTCATCAATTGGAGCCTTAGTTTCCATATATTTGATGTTTCGGAAGCTCCTTTTATTCCTAATAGTTGTTTCGGATCATTCACTTTTAGAATTAACCTCTTTCTATCTCTTCTGGGAAAAACCAATTTTCTTCACCAGATTGAAATTTTACTATTAAACCGATACTTCTACCATCGGTCATTTTATATCCTGTAATTATAGCTTTAGGATTAGTAGATATTTGATTCATTAATTTATTTGGAATTCTATCTCTCACTTTATCAATATTTATTTTTATTTTACTTCCAATTCTGGGTAATAATTTGGATTCAGCCATAACAGGTTTAAAATAGAAGCTATACAACCTTAACAGTATTTGGACAATTTTTTAAAAAATGGTTGCTCTTCGTTTAATACCTTGTTTAGATGTGGCTAATGGCCGAGTTGTAAAAGGTGTAAATTTTGTAAATCTTAGAGATGCTGGAGATCCTGTTGAACTAGCCAATAGGTATTCTGAAGAGGGTGCTGATGAATTAGTTTTTCTTGATATAAAGGCAACTTATGAAAATAGAAAAACTTTGGTTGATCTTGTTTCAAGAACTGCAAAATCTGTCAAAATACCCTTTACAGTTGGGGGAGGAATAAATTCTGTTAATTCGATTAATGAATTGCTACGAGCTGGAGCAGATAAGGTAAGTTTAAATTCTTCAGCAGTCAGTAATCCCGAAATAATATCTGAAAGTGCAGAGAAGTTCGGAAAGCAATGTATTGTAATAGCTATAGATGCTAGAAAAAAAATTGATAAACCTGATAAATGGGAAGTTTATGTAAAGGGGGGAAGAGAAAATACTGGTTTAGATGTAATAAATTGGGCTAAACAAGTTGAGAAACTTGGAGCAGGTGAAATATTATTAACATCAATGGATGGAGATGGAACACAAAAAGGATATGATTTAAAATTAACTTCTTCCGTTGTTAATGAATTAAATATTCCTGTAATTGCTTCAGGGGGAGCTGGTTCTCTATATGATATTTATGAAGCATTTTCAAAAGGGAAGGCTTCAGCAGCACTTCTAGCATCCTTATTGCATGATAAGAAATTGACAATTCGAGAAATAAAATCTTTTCTTCTAGAGAAAGATCTTATTGTAAGGCCTAGTTAAAATCCTTAATAAAATTAGATTTATAATAAAAAGAATAAATGACCAAACAAAATTCAGCAAAAGTAAAAAAAATATTTAATAAAATCTCATTTAAATATGATTTCTTAAATAACTTATTAAGCTTTGGTTTGCACAACTTATGGAAGAGAAATTTAATTAATTTATTAAAACCAAAAGATGGGGAAATTTGGGCAGATTTGTGCTGCGGCACAGGAGATTTATCTTTTTTAATCAATAAAAAAGTTTTTCCTGATGGATGTGTTATTGGTATCGATAGTGCACAAGAAATTTTGAACATAGCAAAATATAAATCTAAAGGAGTTATTCAAAATGTTATTCATTGGGAGAAAAAAGACATATTTAGAGTTGATGAATCTCAAAAATTCGATGGTATTTGTATGTCTTATGGATTAAGAAATCTTGAAAGTGTTGAGAATGGAATTAAAAAAGTATTTACTCTTTTAAAAGTAAATGGCAGAGCTGGTTTCTTGGATTTTAATCATCCAAAGAAAAATTTATTTTCTACAATTTTTCAAAAATTATATTTAAGATTTATTGTTGTACCTATTTCAGGTTGTTTTAATTTAAGAGATGAATATGAATATATTGAAAAAAGTATACAGTTCTTTCCAGATGGTGATGAATTAATATCAATTTCAAAAAAAATAGGTTTTAAAGATGTTCAATATAAAACCATTTGTGGAAGTCAGATGGGGATTTTAATTTTAAAAAAATAATTAATTCAATCTCCAACAAAATGCACATTTACCCCATCTTTCAATTTCACCTTTTGGGGTTGGTCTTTCACAAGATTCGCATTTTATTAATTCTTCTCTTTTGATTCTGCTCGGATGATTATCCCAATCTTGATTAACTTTTGAGGTATTATCATTTATTGAATTAGATTGATAATTTTGAATTATTCTTATATTGGATAATTTGATTCCAAAGCTCTTAATTGAGTCTTTTAATTTATGTTTGTTATAAATTAAAGCTTGTCTCCATTGAGGATGATTAGCAACTACGGTTAATATTTCTTTTTCAATTTTTAAAGGTTTACATTCTTTTGAAAGATCCTTTCCTACAATTGTTTCCCAATTTTGAGAAAGTTCTAATAATTTATCAATTTCAGACCATGACTTTTTAAAAGTCAATAAACAATTTTCTAATGATTCTGGTTTTCTTTTATACAATTTAATTTAGGAATAATAATTTCTGTATACTTAAAAAAGATTATCAATATATCTATAGTACTTACAAAAAAATTATTCAATAATTAAAATTTTGTGAAAATCATTGGCAAAGCCGCAAAAACATCTTTTTATTATAAAAAAGATTTAAAAGATTTTCCGTATTGGGATTTAACTTATAAAGTTAAATGTAATAGCACTGAAAACGAACTCAATAATTACTTAAAAAGAATCAAATTTAAGTTTGATAGACCAATTGCAATTATTGCTAAAGAACAATTTTCAGGTATTGGACAATATGGTAGAGAATGGTCTTCTCCTCCAGGAGGTATTTGGCTAAGTGCAGCTTATCCTATATTTAATAATAAATTCTTGCCTGAAATTTTTCCGATGTCTATTGCTAATCAATTATGTGAAATGTTTTTGGAACAATCAATTAAAGTTGACTTAAAATGGCCAAATGATATTTTTTTAGGGTCTAGAAAGATAATTGGTTTTTTGCCTAAAGTTATTACAAGAGGAAGTGAGATCCTTTATGTAAGAGTTGGAATCGGATTGAATCTGAATAATAAGACTCCTCAGGAGGGTATTTCTCTCTCGGAGGCTATTAAACGCAAAAATCTTTGTGAATATCAATGGACCTCAAGAATTCTTAAAGTTATTTGTAATGCAGTCAATTGTAATAGCTCAAAAATGGAGGTTATAAAGAAAGCTAATAAATTCCTTAATAAAAAATACTTGCCAAAAGGATATGATTCACTTACATGGTCAATAAAGCATATAGATTGGAGTGGCAATTTGATAATGGTTGATAAAAAAAATCAAAAAAAATATTTATTTTTTAATTAATTCAACAATCTTACCATCTTTAAATTTTGCAATATTTTTGGCACGAGTAGCAACTTCATCTTCATGGGTCACCAAAACGACAGTTATTCCAGAATTATGTAAATTATCAAATAAATCTAAAACATCCTCAGTAGTCTTTGAATCTAAAGCGCCCGTGGGCTCATCAGCTAGTAAAAGTGAAGGTTCATTAATAATTGCTCTCGCTATTGCAACTCTTTGTTGTTGCCCCCCTGACAATTGATTGGGTTTATTGCTAATCCTTTCAGCAAGACCAACTTTATTTAGAGCCTCTTTTGCTTTCTCTTCTCTTGATTTTGAATCTAAACCTGCATAGATCATTGGCAACATGACATTTTCTAAAGCTGTAGCATCAGATAGTAAATGAAACTGTTGAAAAACGAATCCCAGTTTTTGATTTCTTAAGGATGCAAGCTCATTATCAGATAAATTTTCAACTGCATTGCCATTAAGTTTATATCGCCCTTTTGAAGGTCTATCTAAACAACCCAAAATATTCATTGCTGTACTTTTCCCTGATCCGCTAGCTCCCATAACAGCTAGATAATCGCCTCTATAAATATCTAAACTTACATTGTCTAAAGCTTTTACAATAAGAGTATCTCGGCCATATATTTTAGAAACATTTTCGAGGGATGCAACTTTAGGAGTCATAAATAATCTTAAAGGGTAAGGCTAATGTTAGCTAAGATTTCTTGTAAAAATTGAGTTTCTGAAACTGCTGTGTTGGCTAGCTTGAAAAGAGGGTTCGATAAAATTCCTCCAAGTGCAGTTACAGCTAAACATGTATATAAAGCTACACGTAAAGGAGGTAATCCAACTACATTCCAATTAGTTGGAGGATATGATTTGACAATCTCTGAAGCTTCTTGAGGTTCCTTTACTACCATCATTTTTATTACAGATATGTAATAGTAAATTGATATAACTGAAGTTACCAGACCAATAATTACTAACAAGTATTGATGATTTGCCCAACCAGCAAAAAATAAATAAATTTTTCCAAAAAAGCCAAGCATAGGAGGTAAGCCTCCAAGTGAAAGTAAACAAATACTTAAACCTAGAGTTATTAAAGGATCTTTTTGATAAAGGCCTGAATAATCTGTGATTTTATCTGAACCGGTCCTTAGGGAAAATAAAATCACACATGAAAATGCTCCTAGGTTCATAAATAAATAAGCTGCTAAATATAAAACAGCAGCTGATAATCCATCTTGTGTTCCAGATACAATTCCTATCATGACGAAACCTGCTTGTCCTATAGAGCTATAAGCAAGCATTCTTTTCATAGAGGTTTGAGCTAAAGCAACTATATTTCCAAGAATCATGCTCAATATTGCTAGCACGGTAAAGAGTAACTTCCACTGTTCGTCAAATGAAGTAAAAGTTGTTATCAATATTCTTATCGCAAAAGCGAATCCTGCCGTTTTTGAGCCTACAGACAAGAATGCAACAACAGGAGTTGGAGAACCTTCGTAGACATCAGGAGTCCATTGATGGAAAGGAACAGCAGCTATCTTGAATGCAACAGTAGAAAGTACAAAAACTAAAGCAATTGAGGTAATAAAAGATGGTTTGTCTACCAATTCAATTCCAATAGAGGTTAAGTTTGTAGAGCCACTTAAACCATAAAGGAGTGAAGATCCATATAGGTATACAGCTGCTGCTGCAGAACCAACCAGAAGATATTTTAAGGCGGCTTCTGAACTCCTTGGGTCTCTTTTTAAGTATCCAGAAAGCAAATAACTAGCTACAGACAGGGTTTCTAATGAAATGAATACGCTGACTAGGTCAGTAGATCCACACAAAAGCATTGCTCCTAATGTGGCTGATAAAACTATCGCTGCAAATTCACCTATCGGACTTCCACTCTGTTCTGTATATCTCCAACTAATGAGAAGTGATATTAACGTTGAGAGAGCAATTATGGCTCTAAAAGCTAAAGATAAATTATCTGATAAGAATGATCCCAAAAAAGCAACATCTGCTGGATTACTCCATTGATATGATAAAGCTAATAATGAGCCACCTAAAGAGATATAACAGATTATTGGTGCCCATTTTGAGGCAGTCTTTTCACCCGCTAAATCAACAATTAAAGTTCCTATAATCCCTAACAATACAAAAGCTTCTGGGATTATTGCTTGAGCATTTAGATTAATTGTTAAAATTTCGTTGGGCACTTAATTAGAAAGTTTGGTTGAAAGATTGTATTAGTTAATATTAATTTTATTATAATTAGTAGGAGGATTAATTGAAATCTTAAGGAAAAATCCTTGAAAATTATTCAATTAATCATAATATGTCCTAATGGAATAAAAATTAATTTTATTAGAACTTCTTGGAACACACACTCGTTATTGTTGAAAGCCCAACTAAGGCAAAAACTATTAAGAGGTTTCTACCTCCTAATTTTGAAGTTTTAGCCTCAATGGGTCATGTTAGAGATCTCCCAAAGGGAGCTGGAGAAATACCTGCTTCATTAAAGAAAGAAAAATGGTCAAGAATAGGTGTTAATACAACTGAAGATTTTGAACCACTATATGTTGTTCCCAAAGAGAAGAAAAAAGTTGTTAAGGGATTAAAAGATGCTCTTAAGGGTGCGACTCAACTTTTATTGGCTACTGATGAAGACAGAGAAGGAGAAAGTATAAGTTGGCATTTAATGCAAATTCTTAAGCCAAAAATCCCAACAAAGAGGATGGTATTTCATGAGATTACAGAGAAAGCGATAAATAAAGCACTTGATCAAACAAGAGAAATTGATATGGAATTAGTTCAAGCTCAAGAAACTAGAAGAATATTAGATAGACTTTTTGGCTACGAATTATCACCCTTACTTTGGAAGAAAGTTGCTCCGAGATTATCGGCAGGTAGAGTTCAATCCGTCTCTGTAAGGTTATTAGTAAAGAAAGAGAGAGAAAGAAGAGCTTTCAAAAAAGCCTCATATTGGGATCTAAAAGCAATACTCTCAAAGGATGATATTAACTTTGATGCAAAATTATATAGCCTTGATGGGATTAAAATTGCAAATGGATCTGATTTTGACGAGAAAACAGGCTTTTTAAAAAAAGATAATAAATCATTGATTCTTAACCAAAAGAAAGCTCTTGAACTATTGGAATCCATTAATGGGATAGATTGGAATGTACAAAAGATTGAGAAAAAACCAACTATTAGAAGACCTGTTCCACCATTTACAACAAGTACCTTACAGCAAGAAGCAAATAGAAAACTTCGTCTCTCTGCTAGAGAGACTATGAGATGTGCGCAAAGTTTATATGAAAGAGGTTTCATAACTTATATGAGAACTGATTCAGTCCATTTATCTCAACAGGCAATCAGTGCCTCAAGAGATTGTGTTTTAACAAAGTATGGTAAAAAATATTTATCGGAAACTCCTAGACAATTCAGTTCTAAAGCAATTAATACGCAAGAAGCTCATGAGGCAATAAGACCAGCAGGAGAAAAATTCAAAATACCTTCAGATACTGAACTTTCTGGAAGAGATTTATCTCTTTATGAGCTTATTTGGAAAAGAACAGTAGCTTGTCAAATGGCAGAAGCTAAGTTAACTATGATAAACGCAGAAATTAATGTTGGTAAAGCTGTTTTCAAATCAAGCGGAAAAATTATTGATTTCCCTGGTTTCTTTAGAGCATATGTAGAGGGTTCGGATGATCCTAGTGCTGCTTTGGAGCAGCAGGAAGTAATACTCCCTAATTTAGTTCAAGGGTCCACAGTGAAAAATGTCAATACAGAATCTATTTCCCACGTGACAAAACCACCTTCAAGATATTCAGAAGCTGCTTTAGTAAAAATATTAGAAAAAGAGGGTATTGGAAGGCCTTCAACTTACGCAAGTATTATAGGAACTATTGTTGATAGAGGATACGCTCAGATTTCTTCTAACTCACTCGCTCCAACTTTTACTGCTTTTGCTGTTACTGCTTTGCTTGAGGAACATTTTCCTGATTTAGTAGATACAACTTTCACAGCAAAAATGGAAACCTCGTTAGATGAAATATCATCTGGGAACTTAGAATGGTTACCCTATTTAGAAACTTTTTATAAAGGAAAAAATGGTCTTGAAATAAAAGTTCAAAAGACAGAGGGAGATATTGATGGGAAAGCTTATAGGCAGGTTGATTTTGATGATCTACCTTGCGTAGTAAGAATCGGTTCTAATGGACCTTGGCTTGAGGGTACAAAGTTAGATGATTCTGGTAATGAAATTCAAGCTAAAGGTAACTTACCAATGGATATTACTCCAGGTGATTTAGATATAAAAAAGGTTGATCAAATTTTAAGTGGTCCATCTGATTTAGGCCAAGATCCTAAAACTGGTGAAAAGGTTTTCTTAAGGTTTGGTCCTTATGGACCCTATGTGCAGCTTGGGATCGATCAAGATAATGATATAAAACCAAGAAGAGCATCATTACCAAAAGAGTTAAAAACTGATGATTTAACATTAGATCAAGCTTTAGAATTATTGAGTTTACCAAGGCTCTTAGGGGAACATCCTGAAGGTGGAATTGTCGAAGCTGATAGAGGCAGATTTGGACCTTATGTTAGATGGATAAAAAATAAAAATGACTCTGAAAATAGATCTTTAAAGAAAGAAGATGATGTTTTTAAAATTAATTTAGAGAGAGCTATTGAAATACTTTCAATGCCAAAATTAGGGAGAGGTGGAAGGGTCGTTCTTAGAGATTTAGGAAAACCTAGTAACTCAAATGATTCTATTCAAATTTTTAATGGACCATATGGAATGTACGCTAAATTTGGAAAATTAAATGTATCTTTACCAAAAAATATTGAAATAGAAAAAATAGAGATCAAAGAAGTTATAAAATTATTAGACGAGAAATTTAAGGATAAAAAAAGTTTCACTAACCAAAGGAAAAAGGTTTCAAGAAAAAGAGTTACAAAAATAAAAAAATCTAAAAAAATAAGTTAGTTAAGATGTATGAGAAATTAAAAAAATTCTGTTTATTAATTTTATTTTTTTTCTTACAGTCTTGCTCTGGCGGAAAAATTGGAAATTTTTTAGAGTCGAGCTTTAAAAATATTGAGTTAAGCGAAGTAGATAATAAATCTAATAAAGTTCAAAAAAATAAAAGTAATATTCCAAAAAATGAATTTTTTATAAAAGAAAATAATAAAGAAAATGATCAAAAAAATAACTTAGTTAAAACTCTTAAATCTCCCAAAAAAGAAGATTTAAAAGAAAATGGAAAATTAATTAACGATGAAATTATTACTGAAGAAAAAATTAAGTCTCAAAGAAAAAATAATTTTCAATTTGAATTGAATAAAAAGAAAAAATTTTTTAAACCACAATCTTATCGAATTACTATAATTTTAAATGAAGTCGATCCATCCTCTCCATTAGAAAATTTGTCAAATGTTTTGAGAAATTCAAACTTAAATTTTGAAATTGAAAATATTCAGAGGTTTCCTAACAAAGAAAATATAAATAAGAAAAAAGAATAATAATTAATACTAAAAATGAAAATAACTAAGAAATCAGAAGCCTTAAATATAATTGAGCCATCTTATTTGGCTTCACTTTCCGCCCTTTTATGGATAGCTCTTTATTATCTCCCGGTAGGAGGAGCTATTTTAAGACTAATACTTCCTTTACCTCTGATTTTATTACATTTAAGAAGAGGATCTAAGGTAGCTTTAGAAGGTATTATTATACAAATTCTTCTCTTAATAATTTTGATGGGACCTATTCGAGGCCCCCTGTTTTTATTTCCTTATGGAATTTTGGCTTTATGGCTTGGTTGGTGTTGGTTAAAATCTAAAAGTTGGTGGTTTAGTTGGTTTTTAGGAATAATTATTGGTGCAATTGGTTTTGCTATTAGATTATTAGCTTTATCAATATTAGTAGGAGAAAACCTTTGGATAATAATAACTAGAGCTAGTTACAGTTTGATTGATAAATTAACTGATTTATTGAATATCTCTTCATCGCCCTCTTTGTTAAGTATACAAATTGTCGCTGTCTTACTAATTATATTTCAAGAAATAATCTATGTATTTACTATTCACATTATTGCATATTCAATTTTTCCAAGATTGAAATCTAGAGTACCTGATCCCCCATTAGTCTTAGATGATTTCGTCAAATTTAAAATCTAATAAATGAAATTTAGTAATTATAAAATTAATTATTTTGGAAGTAAGGTAAATCAAAAAATAATATTGCAAAAAATAAAAATTATAAAAAAAGAGATTGATAAGTTTAAATATTTACTAGTTATTGCAGGAACAGAAACTTCACAGATAGATGGGATATCAGCAGCAGGAATCGATTCTGAATCAAGAAAATTTACCGCACTTGCTGATGCTGAATTTTTATTATTTG
>Ga0163110_10002150_pt1 | contig 10143 bp, 4 predicted proteins | sample CRUFie1St17metaG_FD_108703 | JGI IMG/M metagenome (GOLD analysis project Ga0163110, IMG submission 108703) | Marine microbial communities from the Costa Rica Dome - CRUD Field 142mm St17 metaG | ecosystem: Environmental > Aquatic > Marine > Oceanic > Photic zone | place: Costa Rica: the Eastern...
AAAGGGTGACAAGGGTGATACCGGAACCATCGGTCCAGCTGGCCCGCAGGGTGTAAAAGGAGACAAAGGCGATACTGGAGCCACAGGCCCAGTTGGTCCGCAAGGTGTTAAAGGTGACAAAGGCGATACCGGAGCCACAGGCCCAGTTGGTCCGCAAGGTGTTAAAGGTGATACCGGAGCTACAGGTCCAGCTGGTCCACAGGGAGTGAAAGGTGACACGGGCGATACCGGAGCCATTGGCCCAGCTGGCCCACAGGGAGAAAAAGGTGACTCTGGAACAAGCTCATGGGTTGATGCGAGCGGCAAAGTAACGACAGGTGTTAATGTTGGAATAGGTACAAGTAGCCCCGCGGCGAAGCTGCATGTTAATGGGAATATTGTGGCTAATAACCCGACTTCAGGTAGTCACCTTGCAACAAAATCTTATGTTGATGCGCAAGTGGCGAACATTTCCGCTGCCGTTGGCGGAGGGTTAAAATTTGTCGCGTTTGGCTATCAATCTAGTTTTAGAACTGTTAGCTGCGGTATTCAATACTCGTTAAAAAATCCTGCTAATGGTCAAAGTTATATGGGAATTTATGAAGTATCCGACGATACCCGATGTGAGTGCAGAGAGGGGAGCGTGCTAATTAGTATGAGTGGTGGGCAACCCAGGACTTCAGCAACTGGACAATTTGCATGCGTACTTCCATAACACATTAATACGAGTGTTAATGTAACAACAAAGGCACCAATCGGTGCCTTTTTCAGCCCGCTATTCTTCCAACTGCTTTCTTAATGGTGATACCGAGCAAGCCACACCCACTAAAGCTGAAATACTCTGGCTGTGATCAACTTTGGTTTCGTCTTGAGCTTGTTGTAACTCTTCAGCGCTATGGAACAGCGTTTGTTTGTGTGGGTTAGCGGTAATCACCACATCGCCGTTATGCATAAAAATACTGATTTTCTCTCCGGGCTTGATACCGTATTTCTCAAGCACTTCAGCACTAATATGTAAACCATCATCGCTTAATGAATCATGGCGGATGTTTAGGTTTTTTAAAGATGTGGGGTTATCTGCGGATACTTCCGATTGCACTTGATAGGCAGGGCTTGCCTCTTTAACTCTACTGGCTTTATTAAAGGGGATAACGTTACTCGTTTGCGGCTCCTGCTGCTCAGATTCAGTAGAAGTGGTAAAAGATTGATTATCTTTGTCTGCCACGATCATCCCTCCTGTTTCAATTGAAGATAAAGACGGGCTTGTTGCTGCTAATTCAACAGCTCGTCGAAAAGTGCGCTCCAGTATAGGACTAAAAAAACAGAAAAGAGAATAGAAAATTCTGACATAGCTATATCAAAACAGAATAAAAAATACTGTTTATTTATACAGTAATTGTGGCGAGGTAACATTTATCCGTCATAATAAAAAGCATGAAATTGCCGGAGGCAGTGTCGAATTGACTGGAAAAGCGTACTACTTCTTTAATTTGATTGATTTCCCCGGCTTTGCTTCTAGCGCATTTTCTGGCCAGCGGTGTTTTGGATAACGTCCTCGCATTTCCTTAGCAACCTCTAAGTAGGACGATTGCCAGAAGTGCTCTAAATCGCTGGTAGTTTGAATCGGGCGACGTGCAGGGGAAAGGAGTTCAAAACGAAGTGCAACACGATGCAGAGCAATTTTAGGAGAACGAATTTGGCCAAACATTTCTTGCAAAATCACAGAAACAGTTGGGCCTTGATGCTCATCGTAGCGAATTGCCACGCGCTTATCACTCGGTGTGATGTAGTGTTCAGGCGCTTCTTTTTCTAGTAGCTGTTGTGCTTCCCATGGCAGGTTACTTGTTAATAAATCGAATATGGGCGTTTGCTGAAGCTGTTTAATACTGCTTACGTGAGATAAATAGGGTAATAGCCATGAATTGAGCTGCTCAAGGAGGTGTGACTCTGAAATGTTGGGAAAGTCATCAAGTGTGTCGCTTAGCCATTTAGCTCTTACAAGCCATGACTCACATTGCGCCGTCCAGTGCAAAAAGCGTAATCCTTTTTGCTGAATGATGTCTTTGACGCATTGTGAAAACGCCGATTTTGGAATGCTGTTAATTGTTGTTTCTTGGAGTTTGATGGCGCGGTAGCGGCGTATTTCAGTTCCTGTAATTTGTGACTTCTGTTCGTCGTAGCCATAAGTGATTTCGGTTTGACTGTGAACATTGAGCAAGTCGTCAATTTGGTGATCTTCAAGGGTCGCGCAAAGATAAATCATACCGTCTTTGTTTTTGCCGTCGCAGTCACATACAACCATCCAGCGCGTACCTTGTAACGGGTCGTCTGAGTTGAGCGAAACGCCTCGTCCATTAGCCAGTAAGTATTTACTTTCATGGTTACCATTGGCAGAAGGCTGCCTGGTTCGGGATGTGTTTGAATTTGAAGGTTTCGTTTGAGATGAGCGTGACTGTGCTAAACGATCTGGGAAAGCGTTGAACAATATTGGGCCAGACAAAGATTGAATATCGTTTAGAGTGAGCGAAGTTTGTGAGAGTGAAACACCAAGCTTTTTAGCTAAATTAAACGCCGTGGTTTTTGCTTGTTCGATAGCCCCTCGATTAATTTGTCGAATGCTTTTAATTGAAGCTTTATCGTGAATGTAGTCATTCAGAGCCACAACACGAGCGGTAATATCGGCGCTATTCGCATTGAACAATATGTCCCTGTCGTTCATAAGCGAAACGAGTAAGCAACCAAGTTGTTTTTCTGTTGTCGTTTTGCATTGAAGCAGCATGGCGGCAAGACGAGGAGTTATGCCAAAACTCAGGGCTTGTTGTCCAAGTGGGGTGATCCGGTTGTTAGAATCAAGCAATCCTAGGCTTTGGTTTAAAGCGCAAGCGACATCAAAATGATGGCGTGGCGGTATGGTCAGCCAGTTTGCATCGTCAAACTGAGTAATGCCCCATGCACTGAGTTCTAATACTAAGTCAGTCAGTTCGCTGGTGGTGATTTCTTCTGGTTGAAACTCGCCCAAGCTTTGTTGCTCTGATTCGCTCCACAAGCGAATGCAGTGCCCGGCTTGTAAGCGGCCAGCTCGCCCAGCACGCTGAGTGGCGGAAGCTTTGGAAATACGCGTCGTTTCTAGCCGAGATAAACCGCTTTTAACGTCGTAGCTCAGTGTTTTTTCAAGGCCAGAATCAATAACGATTGTGATGCCCTCAATCGTTAAACTGGTTTCTGCGATATTGGTCGAGAAAATAATACGTCGTGCTGCGCTATTTTTGCTAAGCACTTTTGCCTGTTCGGCTAACGGCAACGCTCCATACAATGTGGTGCATTCGATATTTGCTGCGATGATATCGGAATCATGTTGGGCGGCTTCAAAGCAGCGTTTTATATCGGCTTGTCCAGGAAGAAAAACTAAAATATCCCCAGCTTGCTGCTGTTGTGTAACGCGCAATGCAAGGCGTAACGCACTCATGACGTGATCAGATAAATAGCGCTGATTTTTGCCTTGATACTCAATAGAAACAGGAAATGTTCTACCTGGGCACTGAATGACGGGGGCTTGGTGCAAATAATTTGAGAGCAAGTGGGTATCGATGGTGGCCGACATCACCAACAGTTTTAGGTCTTCTCGATAAGCGTCTTGGGTTTCTAACGTGAGCATTAAGGCCAGATCAGCGTGAAGTGAACGCTCGTGAAATTCGTCGAAAATGACTAAACCCACGTCGCTAAGTTCAGGGTCTTGTTGTAATCGTCGTGTTAATACGCCTTCGGTAACAATTTCTAGCTGTGTTTGAGAAGAGGTTTTGTGTTCATTGCGGATGTGATAACCAACACGCTGCCCCACTTTTTCTCCGAGTAAACTGGCAAGGTAAGTGGCAATGGAGCGAGCTGCAACGCGGCGTGGCTCTAGCATGACAATCTTTTTACCTTGTGTCATGCCACTTTGCATCAAAGCCAATGGCACAGCGGTTGATTTTCCCGCGCCGGGCTCAGCTTGTAACACCAAAGCGTTGTGTTGAGTTAGCTGCTTTATGATATCGGGAATAAACGCGTCGATCGGTAACAAGGTAAGTACATAGATTGGATTAAAACTGGCGCAATCATACCAGATAGAATGAGATGGTCGTCATGTAATACGTGTGGAAGTTACTGTTTCATCGTATTTAAAAAGTCTACATAGCGCGTAGATTCAAATACGTGGCGTAGCTGATTAAGCCGGGCTTTAGGAAGAGATGAACGAGCAGCTAAATAAAGCGGCGTAGAGTATTTAGTAAAAGGGTTGCAAACCAAAGATTGATAATGTTCTGAGCTCATACGGTAAACACTGTGTACATCGTTAAGGTAAATAGCGTCGGCCCGTTTCATTTTAAGAATATTTAGCATACGGCTTTGCACATCTTTACCTGAAACCTTGAGGAGGTTTTTTGCGTTAGCTTGAACAAAAGGCACGATGGGCTCGCCTTGTGACGCAATAATGAGCTTGTCTTTCCAAACGCTAGACAACGCATTAAAAGGGGTAAAATTCTCTGGAAGATAACAAAAGCCGGGGTTTTCATACAATAGTGGCGTTCGGCTCACGTGTTGAATGTTTTTTAAATCGGCTTCGAAGATGGGAAAAGCGATATCGATACTGTCCATCATTAGCGCGGTTTGCAGTCTGCCGCTTGTGATGGGGATGAATTCAAATTGAAAGTGAGTGCGCGTTTCCAGCTCGTTGAGAAATTCAACCCAATGTCCTGTAATGTTTGATTCAACGAGTTTTGAATGGCTGGCGTGCTCTGAAATGCCTACGCGAATTTTGGTTGTGTTAGTTGAGTTTTTCAGAGGAACGTACTGACGCTCTGTTTCATCAGGAATAAAGGGTTTGAGTGCGTTTTCATTGAACGATACGGTAATGCCGCCTGCAAACTCTCCGTCTTTAATAGCACGCATTGCATTGCCAGTGTATTTGATAAATCGACGGTGGCAATCTTTACACTGGGGGTGATAAAACAGTGGCGAAAAAAGTCGGTAGTTGCCTTGGGTTTGCGTGACGTAAATGCCTTGTATTGGACTGTTGCTGCGCGTGTATTGAGCAAAAATATTTTGCTCCCATTGAGTTGGCTTATTGAGTTCATTGAGCAGTAAATCGTTGGGCGCTGTCCAACTCATTTTAATGCTCATGCCGCTGTTAGACAGAATGTTCGTAAGGTCAGACATGAACACGGCGGGAATCAATCCCTTTTCATTCACCTTGGTATCGTAAATAAGCGCACGGTTACTCTCCATCACGGCTAAAATCGATTCAATCAATTTGCTAAGTAAGGGGGTATTTACAGGTGGAAATGGAGTATTAAAGCGGGCTTGATAATGCGTTTTTAATTGAACCAAAAAATGTTGATTAAATAACCTGTATTTATCCGAAGATGGTCCGTTTATAACGGATTGATTGGATAAAATAACATCTTTGGCAGCTTCCAAGATGTTAATCACTTCAATCCCTTCAGGAGGAATGGTGTGCTCCTCGGCATAAGTCGTTTGGCTTAATGCGATTGTTAGAAAGCAAAACAGCGTCCGCATGAACGAAATAAACTGCATCTATCGTGAAACCTAAAAACGCGGAATAGCCTTTAAAGCGTAGTGTATAAACTAAAAAAGTAACAGGTGGATTCAGGCGAGTGATTAAAGTGGCTTCTTTCGTTTGATTATTCAAAAGAGGGGGATGTCATAAAAAAAACGCCCGTTTCTGGATGGGAAGAACGGGCGCAAGCGAGAAAAACTAAACGTGTTTCATGAATGGCAAGTTAACTTACCGAGCTACTTCTTGTCCTGCTCAGATTCTGCGATATGGCTTAGGAAAAACCACACGATATAACCAAATATCGCCAACATTACGCCCACTCCAAGAAATGAGCCCCAAACTACTGGGTCGTTTAACATATTCATGTTAATCACCTAATCGCTTTATTGCTGATTCATGGGGGCAGTGTAGAGCAGTTGGGGAAAAGAGATGTGATCTGGATCAAGTTTCTAATGGCGGTAAAAGCGCCTGCTTAAAGAAATTGATCCAGAGCAATTTTCGAGAAAGGGTTTACTCCAATTTAAAGCCTGATGTGGCTTTTTTCAGCTGCTTAGACATATCGTTTAAGCACATTGCTGTTTTAGCCACCTTCTTCATTGATTTGCTGTTTTCTACTGAGCGCGCAGTGATGAGCTCAACGCTCGATGATAGCTCGTTAGAAGCAATTTTCTGTTCCGATAACGCTTTGGCAATTTGCGATACAAGCTCCTGTACCAAAGAGGTTGCTTGGTTGATTTCACCAATCGATTCTTTTGTGATTTTAGTGGTATCGACCACGGAACTGGAGGTGTCGCAGCTGTTTTTCATACTCACTACGGTTGATGAAGCGTTGGACTGAATATCCGTGATCATCATTGAAATTTTGTCTACGGAACTGGTTGTTGTGGCTGCCAAATTACGCACTTCGTCGGCTACGACAGCAAAGCCTCGACCTTGTTCTCCGGCTCGGGCGGCTTCAATGGCAGCATTCAATGCAAGCAGGTTTGTTTGCGCGGCAACATCTTGAATAACGCCAGTGATGCTGGTGATTTCATTCACTTGATCGGACAGTGATTCAACTTGTTGGCTCGTGGATTGAAGTTGCTCGAAAACTTGCTGAATGCCGGATTCCGCATTCGTAACATGCTCGGAGCTAACGCTTGCCGCCTTTTCTGCTTCAATGGCTCTGCCATTGGTATTTTCAGAATTCCGGCTAATGTCATCAATACTCACCAAAATTTGCTCTAATACGGAAACGGAGCCCGTTAGCCCGTGCATTTGTTCATCAATACTTTGAGAAGCAGTGTTCGATGCGCTTTCCAGCTGTTGCCCATATTCATCGACCTTCTCGGCGGATTTGGTGATACCACTGATCATTTTGGCAAGCGAAGTACGCATCTGCTCCATTGAATTGGCTAAATTGCTGAATTCGTCGTTTCGTAACGTAAAGTAAGTCGGGGTTAAATCGCCTGCGGCTATCTTTTTGGCGGCTTCCATGTTCTCACTCAAGGGGCGTGTAATGCGTCTTTGCAACCATGCTGAGAAGAAGATGTACAAAACAATAGAACTAAAATACAAAAAGCTCAGCGAAACTTGCAGTGTAGTGAGGCCTTGTAAAGACTTTTCATATTCAAGCTTTGCCGCTTCACTAATTTGAGTCAGTAGGGTTTGAGTCGTGCTTGAGAAATCGGCATATTGCGGGATAGCAGCGGTAACGATTTGCACGATAGCATCCCAATTTTTCTCTTCTAATGCGGTTACAACGGGTAATCCACCGGCTTCCATATAATCATCGTACTGCTTTTTCAGATCCTTGATTTCCATATAGTGGGGAATGTCGGCAGACACATAGTTAAAAATCACTTTCCATGCTTTTTCTGCTTTTTCCACTTCGCTTTTCACACTGTTTAAATGCAGGTCAAAAGGGTGGGCATGGTAATGCGCAACACTCAGTTGGCTATCGTGCATAAAGCCAGCATAAGAGTGAAAGCGTGCATTTTTCAGCGCACCATCAATGTTTTCTAATTGCAGTAATATGCTGGTGTTGATTTGGTTTGTTCTGTCTAGCGCCTTGGCACCTTCACTGGAAATCCAATTAAGCGCAATAATGGGGGTCAGCAGTAATATGACCACGGCGATGGCGTGGTACATTAATGTATTCTTTACAGAAATATTCATATTTATCCTTAAACCGTGTTTCCCAAATAGCAAAACTGCATAGTCAAAGGACATTGCCACTTAAGAAGTTGTGAATGCTACAAGACAATAAATACCAATAAAATGAAGCTCGTCTGTCATTACTCGCTCTAATAGTGTCATAAAATTTACCATTAATTAAAGGTAAAAATAATTATAATTTTATTTCACTGGTTATGCTTTGTTGCTCTCTTTTGTTGATAAAACAACTTACACCAAGGGCTTAGGGCCCGTCTTAGGCGGAAGTTACGCTTAATATACCTTTTTATAGGAATTAAAAAATAACAAAAAATTAACTTATTATTGAATGGGCAGGTTTTTTTTACTAGGCTATGTAAGCGTTTACATTCTGTTTTCAGGGTGAAAGAATATTCTCCTTTCGCTTCTGAATAACCTATTCAGGAAATGGTAATGAAATATCCATCTATGCGAAATTTAAGGGCTGTCACAGTCGCTGCGTTATCCGCCTTTACACTCATTAGTTGCGGCAGTGATACCGCTCCTATTGCATCCAATGCCACACCAGAAACACCAGTAGAAAACCCTGCTCCCCCCGTGTCCGAACCTGCTGAAGAAAACGCACCAGGGTGGGTGATGGTGTGGAATGACGAGTTTGACGGTAGCGCGGTAGATACCGAAAAATGGACGTATGAAGTGAATTGTGCAGGTGGCGGAAATCAAGAAAGGCAATGCTATACCGACGATCCTGCAAACAGTTTCGTTGAAAACGGCATGCTTAATATTGTGGCGTTGCCAGCCGAAGAAGGCTCACCGCTACCTTATACTTCTGCGAGAATTATTACGCGTAATAAAGCTGACTTCACGTATGGACGGTTTGAAGTGAGAGCGAAATTGCCTTACGGACAAGGATCGTGGCCTGCGTTTTGGATGCTACCAACTGATGAGGTGTACGGTGGTTGGCCGCGCTCTGGTGAAATTGACGTTTTAGAAGCGGTTAATTTGAAAACCGTAGACTCGGCAACAGGTGAAGTTGAAAACGACGTGGTAGGCACCTTGCACTATGGTCGAGCATGGCCAAACAATGTTTTTTCAGGAAAAGATTTTCATTTCCCTGAAGAGATTAATCCCGCCGATGATTTTCACACCTACACCGTTGAGTGGAATGAAGGTGAAATTCGCTGGTATGTTGATGATTACCTTTATCAAACTCAGCGCCAATCAGAAGTAGAGTACAACGAAAGCGGTGAAGCCATTGGTTTGTCGCATCGTGGTTGGTTTGTTGAACAAATCGACCCTACAACCGAGGAAGCCACAAATCTTTATTCCTCTGCGCCTTTTGATCAGAACTTCTTCATGATTCTGAATTTAGCCGTAGGGGGCAATTTCCCAGAAAACACCAACAATGGTGGCGTGGATGCCAGTGCATTCGAAAATGGCCAAACCTTTTTGATCGACTACGTGCGCGTTTACCAATGTAGTGTTGGCGCCAGTGATGGCACGGGGTGTGAAACCGTTCGCGAAGGTTTTGACGATCCGGCTGATGCGTTAACAATGGGCGCAGCACCTGTACCAAGCCTAGAGCAACCTCCTGCAACAGAAGCGATTACTCTGTTTGCCAATGAAGAGAATGCAAATTGGCCCATGTGGGATTGCTGTGGTGGCTCCACCCCTATGGTGGTGCAAGACGATGCAGAGCATGGCGCTGTAGCAGAATTCTCTATTCAAAATAACGATGGCACTGTGCTTGGGTTTAATAGCCGAGGCTTTGGTCAACCTTTTAACGCTTCGGGCATGTTGGCAACGGGCGCAGTGCAGTTTGATATGAAAGTGGTTTCCATGCCGGAGAGTAACCCTCAGTGGTGGCTAAAAGTTGAAAGTGATAACGCAACAACGGCTGTTGAAATTCCGCTGAATACCAGTGTTGAAGGAGAAAGCCCCGTCGAGGGTCAGTGGCAACGTTATAGCTTTCCTTTGCAAATGCTGAATAATTTGGGGTTAGATCCCAGCGCTATCGACGTCGTTATGGTGTTCCCAACGTGGGGACAAGGCGGCGGTGCGGTTTTTCGAATCGATAATCTTGAGATCACACCTGATGGCCCGGCATTGCCTGATACAGGTATGGAAGCGCAGTCACTCGTTTTATTTGAAGAAGGTGCAAACCCTAGCTGGCCTCTTTGGGATTGCTGCGGCGGAAGCACCCCTACAGAAGAAATTGACGACGCTGAACACGGTTTAGCGGCACAATTTACCATTGGTGCTTCGCCAACAGTAATGGGCTTTATAGGACGAGATAACGGACAAAGCTTTGATGCGAGCGGCATGCTAAGTGAAGGCGTTGTTCAGTTTGACATGAAGGTGGTCACCGACACCGCCGATCCCGCTACGCCTTGGCTTTTCAAAATTGAATCCAATAACGCCGCGACAGCCGTCGAGTTAAACGTGAATGCAAGCCTTGAAGGGGCTGAGCCTGTGAC
>Ga0163110_10002155_pt1 | contig 10127 bp, 10 predicted proteins | sample CRUFie1St17metaG_FD_108703 | JGI IMG/M metagenome (GOLD analysis project Ga0163110, IMG submission 108703) | Marine microbial communities from the Costa Rica Dome - CRUD Field 142mm St17 metaG | ecosystem: Environmental > Aquatic > Marine > Oceanic > Photic zone | place: Costa Rica: the Eastern...
CCTCTAAAACCAAGTTCCAATCTTCTTGTTTTTGTTACTGCAACTATATCAGTATTGCCAACAGGGCCTGGCCAGTGCCACCTCAAACCTGGTTCAGTTGTTGAAACGTATTGACCAAATGTTCTTAAGACAGCTTTTTCATCTGGCTGAACAGAATATACCCCAGATGCAATCCAAAGTATTAAAACGACTAAGATTATTATTAATCCAAGAAAGGGTGATCCACTTCCAAGACCAGGAATCTTTGGAATTTTTATATTTAGCCTACCCAACAATTCTTCCAAAGAAGGTTCTTCTTTATTGTTGTCACCAGATGGTGGCCTATATACAAAGTTATTTATTATTTTAGACATAACTGATCTCATAACCAGATTATTATATCATTCATTAATCGATTTCTGCACTTATTTGATCATATCTTTATATTCATCTAATGAACTTATATTTTTAATATCATTAATTGCGTCTTTTAGAGTTCCATAACTATCTATTAGATTAGTTAACTCATCATTAAAATTAGAAATTGAACTTGGTGAATCACCATAAGTCCCATTAAATGCAAACCAAGCTTGATTTATTTTTCTTATTTTAATTCCATTATTATTTAAAATTAAAGTTGATTCATTCATTAATTTTTCTGCATTATTAATCTTTCCTTCAGAAAGTAATTGATCAACATTGATTCTTAGTTTTTTCATAAATTCTCTGTAATCAAATTTATTTTCATCTTTTAAAGGTGACACTGAACACATTTCATTTTTAATTTCAAAATCTTTTTCGCATAGACTTTTTAATAATTTTTTTGAAAAAATATTTGCTAGAGTTTCATTTATTTCTTTCATTTCTTTGGTAGAAAAATAAGATCTCCCTAATGGATGAAAAATAAGATATTGGTGTAGCCATTCATGACTAATTGTCAGAAATAACTCCCTTGAACTTTTTCCTTCAGCAATAATTGACGGATATGCTGCTATACCGCCAATATTAATAATTACTGAAGACAATTCATCACTATCAATACTTCTTTCCAATTCTTCAATTGTTTCTATATCAATAGAAGGTACTAAAAGAAGCTCTTCTTTTCTTTCAATTTTATTTCTTGGAGAAGTTACTAATAACTTTGGCGAACTTCCAACGTTGAATTCAGGGGATGGAAATATTATATCGAAAAAATAATCCATTTCTTGATCGTATAATTCTTCTATGAGTAATTTTTTAATCTGATTTTTTTTAGGTTCAGTTTTTTTTAATCTGTATCTTTCAAAAAATAAATCTATAATTGAATTTACTTCATATTTGAAAATACTAAAATGAAATCTATCGTCAATTATTTCATTAAGATCACTATTATCCGGCTTACAACCAAAAATTATTATTTGAATTGCTAGAATTAAAATTAGAAATCTAATCAATTTCTTACTACTCTAAAACCCATGTTTGAAGTTGATGAATCTATGGAATTGCTTGTCCTTGCAGATGTTCTATATCTATTGCAATAGCTATCATGACATAAAAAGGAGCCCCCTCTGATAACTTTATTATTTCCATTTTTTGGACCAACAGGGTTCACGTTTACTTCTAAATCATGATATCTAGTGAACCAGTCTTGAGTCCATTCCCAGACATTCCCTACCATGTTAAATAATCCAAAATTATTTGGATTAAATTCATTAACTTTTGTTGTAAACCTCATTTCTTTAGGCGCAGTATTTTTATATGGAAATTCACCATCAAAAATATTACATTGAATTTCACCATTGACTAAAAGATCGTCTCCCCAAGGATATTTCTTTTGTTCCAAGCCACCTCTTGCTGCATACTCCCATTCGGCTTCAGTGGGCAACCTCGTACCACTCCAATTACAATATTCTTGGGCATCTCTCCATGAAATATGAGTAACTGGGTGATCAGGAAAATTATCAATTCCGATATTTTCACCATCAGGAAGATTCCAGTTTGCATTTTCAACTTTTATCCACCAAGGTGCATTTTGTACAGACTCTTTTTGATCTTTTTTTTCAAATTGTTCAAAAAAAACAAATGACCATCCAAATTTTTCAGCATCTGTAACATATTTAGTTTCATCAACAAATTTTTTAAATTCTGAAATAGTTACTGAATATTTTGATATAGAAAATTCATCAACATATATCTTTCTTACAGGACCTTCTCCATCACCAGGAAATACATATTTCTCTTCTGAGCCCATGAAAAACCACCCTCCCTCTAGTTGTTCAAAATTATTCATACTTACGAAATTAGAATAAGGATTATTTATTGAATTATTGATTTCAATATTTTTTCTATTGCTTTGTGGAGAACAACAATTATCTGACATAATGGACTTAATTATATAATTATTTTTATTGAAAAAATATTAAAGAAAATATGACTGAATCCAATAAATTAGAAAAATTAAATGAATATGCAAAATTGATTCATAGCGAAAATAAAAAATATAATTTGACCGGGTTAAAAAATATTAAAGATATAAAAGACATATTAATAGATGAAAGTATCACAACATTTCATAATTCAAACATTTCTTTAGACAGCTATTCTAGAGTATTAGATATTGGAACGGGTGCTGGAATACCCGGCATCCCATTAAAAATAATGAAAGAAGAGATTGATCTAACACTGGTAGATTCTAATAGAAAAAAATGCGATTTTTTAGAAATGGTTTCATCAAATTTAGACATAAAAATGAATATCGTGTGTACAAGAATTGAAGAGCTAGCTCATAAAAGTGATCACAGAGAACGATATGATTTATGTTTGGCGAGAGCTATTTCAAATATTTCTACTTTAAATGAATTTGCTTTGCCATTTGTGAAATTATCTGGATATGCTTTATACATAAAAGGTAAGTTCATTTCTGAAGAAATAGTTGATTCAGAATATTCAGCAAATGTTATCGGAGGAAGTTTAGTAAATTACTCAACTGTCACAAAAATGTCTTCAATTGTTAAATTTAAAAAGATAAAAAATACGCCGAAATCATATCCAAGAAGAGTAGGAATTCCAAAAAAAAGCCCTTTAGAGTTATCATGAAATAAACTTGTAAAGGAAATCATATGAGATGTGGATTAGGGCAATTCCATAAACCTTCTCCAGAATTTTTAAAATTTGCTAAGGAATATGGAGCCACAGATATTTTACTTAATCAAAATAGCGACAAAGATAATCATCTTTTAGATCACAATAACAGATGGGAATTAAAAGATTTGGTAAGCCTTCGGCGTACTGTAGAGAGTTATGGAATGAAGCTAAGTGCATTAGAAAATGTTCCAACAAAATTTTACGACCATATTATGCTTGGTGGCCCAAAAAGAGATGAACAAATTGAAAATATGATTTATACAATAAGAAATATTGCCAGAGCAGGAATTCCAATTTTTGGTTACAACTGGATGCCGTCTCAAGTCTGGAGAACTAAACCAGAATATATAAGAGGAAATGCAGAAGCTACGGCTTTTGATTATGATTCAGCAAAAAATCTTCCTCCCACTCATGATAGAGAATATACAGAAGAAGAGATGTGGGAGAACTTAGAATACTGGATAAAAATTATTACTCCTATTGCTGAAGAAGAAGGAATTAGGCTTGGCATACACCCTTGTGATCCACCAGTTCCAGTTTTAGGTGGGATTCCGCAACTTATGAGAAGTTTTGATGCATACAAGAGATTAATTGAAATCTATCCTTCAGATAGTAATGGTATTGAATTTTGCCAAGGAACTTTTGCAGAAATGAATGATGATATCTATGAGATGATTAAATATTTTGGTGAAAGAAAAAAAATTCTTTATGTTCATTTTCGAAACGTCTCAAGCCAAGTTCCAAAATTTCACGAAGAATTTGTTAATACTGGTTATGTAGACATGCACAAAGCAATGAAAATTTATAATGAAGTTGGATATGATAGTTTTTTTATTGATGATCATGTGCCAAGCACTTTTCAAGATACACCTTTTGGGCACAGAGGAAGGGCATTTGCAATGGGTTATATTCAGGCGCTGATTGAATCTGTCAAAAAGGGTTAATTTAATGACATATGATTTTTTTGAAAACGTTATTTCGCCATGTGTAAATATTTGTAGGTATGACGAATCTGGTGAATATTGTATTGGATGCAAAAGAACCCCAATAGAAATATCAAAATGGTTTACAATGACAATTTCTGAAAGAGAAAAAATATTGTCTGAACTACCTAAAAGAAAAGTTAATACAGAATATTAAAATGATCTTAAATATTGATTAGGAGGAAAATTATTTCCATCCAATTGTTTCATAGAACTCAAGGGCCAATATGGATTTCTTAATAATTCTCTCCCCATAAAAATAACATCAGCCTCATTATCTTCAAGGATTTTTTCTGCTTGGGATGGCTCAGTTATTAGCCCAACAGCGCCTGTCATTATTTCGGCTTCTTTCCTAATTTTTTTTGAAAACTTTACTTGATAATTTGGTTCAGCAATTATTTCTTGCTCGGAATAATTTCCTCCTGAAGAACAATCAATTAAATCAACTCCTAGGTTCTTAAATTTCTTAGAAAGCTCAACTGACTGATATTCGTCCCAGCCATTATCAGCATAATCAGTTGCAGAAATTCTTACTAAAAGTATCGTATTTTCTGAAATCACTTCTCTTACTTTTTTTACAATATTTAAAGCAAACTTAATTCTATTCTCAAAATTTCCTCCATATTCATCCTCTCTTATATTTGAGATTGGAGATAAAAATTCATGGACTAAATAACCGTGTGCCATGTGAAGTTCTATGCATTTAAATCCAGCTTTTTCAGCTCTAATGGCTGAATCAGCGAATTTATTTTCTAGGTCTTTAATTTCTTGAATTGAAAGTTCTTTTGGTGTGACAGATCTATTGTCAAAAGGGATTGATGAAGGTCCTAATGGCTGCCAACCACCTTCATTATCAGAAACGGAATATCCTTCTTCCCAGGGTTTATGTGTAGAACCTTTTCTTCCAGAATGGGCTATCTGAATTGCAGGAATAGAATTCATTTCTTTTATAAAACTTGTAATCTTTGACAACCCATCAATATGATCATCCTTCCAAATCCCTAAATCACTTGGGCTTATCCTTCCTTCTGGTGATATTGCAGCAGCTTCTGTCATTACTAGCCCAGCACCTCCGGCAGCCCTTGAACCTAAATGAACTAAATGCCAATTATTTGAAAATCCATCCTCTGAAGAATATTGGCACATCGGAGAAACCCAGCATTTATTTTTAATTTCTTGCCCACGGATTGTGATACTACTGAATAATCTGCTCATTTATTCAAACCTAAAAGTATCCTCATTCTTTATTTGCCATTCAATCAATTTTTCTTTCATAAACTTTAATATTTCTTGGTATTCAGTGCTATCAATTAGATTTGTTTCTTCATAAGGGTCCTTATTTAAATCAAAAAGTTCAGCAGAATCATTTAAAGTCATATTAAGTTTAATCCGATTTATTATTATTGATCTTCTTGGATTTTGATTTAAATCATTAATTTTTTCAGTACCTAAATTTCTATCATCAATTTCACCTGTTCCATTCCAAGAAACTACAACTTCATTGTTTCCAAAATCTAGATCTTCGAATGCATAGCTTCTGTCTTCTCCTTGAAGGTTTTCAGGTAATTTTTGATCAATTTTTGAAAGTAGCGTTGGCACTAAATCTATATGACTAAAACTCCCTTTAATTTTTTCATCTCATTTTGATTTTGAAGTTTTATTAACATTGGAACTCTTGCTGATTCTTCATAAAGTGTTCTTTTTTCAAGCATTCCATGATCCCCCATCATTTCGCCATGCTCGCTGGTAAAAACAATTATAGTATTTTGGTACAATCCATTTGCTTTAAGAGAATCAATTATTCTGCCTACCATTCTGTCCACCAAAGTAATATTTGCAAAATAGTCTGCTCTTGCTTTTAGCCACCCTTCTTTAGTAGAGAAATCTTCGCCTCTTGCGGCTAAATAATTATTCATATATTCATCACTTCTTTGGTCAGCTCCATTAATGAATGAGGAATGATATTCAGATCTTGCACTATCAATTTCGGCCACATTATCAGGTTTTTTTAAAAATGTTGGTCCTGTTGGCAGAGTTTCTGGATCATACATTCCGTCAAGTGGTCCTGCATATGGAGAATGAGGTTCAAATGTACTTACGTATAGCATAAATGGGGACTCTTTGTTTCTTTCAATAAAGTCTTCAGCTTTTTCAGAAAGAAACGCTGCCATTTGACTGTCTTCAGGCAATAAGGACCTGCCTTCATCTGTAAATATTTCTTTTCCAGTTGGGCCATATCCATCTGGCTCATGACCTCTATTTATTAACCAATTATGCAAATCGCTATAAGGCAATTCACCATTATAAAAACTGCTATTGTAGTGATCTTCTACGCTTACCCACTCATCAAACCCTCTTTGCTTTATGGTGTCATCACCTAAATGCCATTTGCCTAAATACCCATTACAGTAATCGCTATCTTGAATAATCTCTGCAATAGTTTTCACATCTTCCTTTAGGGGGATTTTATTTACTGTAGGTCCAGCAGTATGAGGATACAAACCGGTCATAATAGAAGACCTGGCAGGAGCACAAACTGGCTGAGTAACGTAAGCATTTTCAACTACATTAGAATCTTTAGCAAGTTCATTAAGTCTAGGCGTATTTATCCAGTCATTGCCATAGCATTCAAGAGTGTCATATCTTTGCTGGTCACTCATTATGAAAACGATATTTGGTTTAATTTTTTTAGATTCCATAAGTGCTTAGTTTACAATAAATCAAAAAATTGTATATTTAGTTTAAACCTGTTTGATATAATAAAAAAATGAATATTTTAAATAAATTTTTAATTGCAATTATCTTTGTACTTATTCTTGGTTGTTCTTCAAATGAAGAGGTCTTTGTTCCAATGGATAAGATTTCAGATCAAGGTAAAATCTTGTCTATAGATGACCTCAAATCGACTGGTTTTAAGAAAAGCAATGAGTACAATGTTGAAGAATTACCAGGCGCTTCATCAGCTTTCTACGGCTTTATGAAGAATGAACTTGGTGACCCAGAAGATTATGAATTAAGGTTTTATTCAAATCACAATGATGCGGTCAATTTAGGAACAAAGTATGCTGATAATATAGTTGGTGAAAATGCATGTATAAGCAAAGATTGTTCATTGTGGTTAGAAAATTTGAATCAAAGAACTCATCTTGAAGGCGGAAGAAATAATACCTGGAATGGAACTAAAGCAGCCAAGTACAATAATTATGTTATTTATAACAATATGATTCTTTTTTGCCCTGGATATGATGAAGATGACTCTATGAAAAATTGCACTATCTTCATAGATAAGTTTGAAGAATCAAATACAAATTAAATAACTACATGAATCTTTTAATTAAATCTGGCAGTGAAAAACTAGAAAAAATTTTTGATAATTTCAGAAATTATGATGTAAAGATTACCAATGAAGTTAATGAGAAAAATATTACAAATACAGATTGTTTAATTATCCTTTCGGCTCTAAAAAATTGTTCAGATCCAGAAGAATTTAATTTAAAAATTCAAGATATTTACAACACTCTATCCCTTTCTGTTGAACAAGACATAAAAAAAGTAATTATGATTAGTTCTTTAGAAGTATTTGACTACAATGAAAGATTTACAGTTACGGAAAGATGGAAAACTCTTCCCAAAAAAGATTTTTTCAATCTTTCTATAAATTTGTCTGAAATTATCTTTAAAGAATTTGGAAGGACTTTCCCTTTTCAAAAAGTATTATTAAGAATTGGGTTCCCAATTGACAATGAACCGAAAAATAAAGCTAAGTTTAATTGCTTCACTAAGGAAGAGGATTTTATAAATACTATTTCAAGAATTTTAAAAACTGATTTCAAAAATCAATTTGAGATTTTTCATTTGCAATCTGAAAATGAAAACCAAAAATACTTAACAAATAAGTTAAATGGTTTAGAAAATTTATCTTCTTCAATTAATGACCATTTTTATCACCCAAGGAATAAAAAATTATGAAAGTATTGATATTAGGTGCAAATGGAATGCTTGGGCCATGGTTGTCAGAAATATTAAAAGATGATCATGAAATTATTGAAACAGACTTAGAACAAATTGATACAAATACAAACTTTGTAAAAGTTGATATTTCCAATACTGACCAAGTGCTAGAAGTTGCTGAAGGGGTTGATGCAATTATAAACCTTTCTGTTTTGAGGACAGACAGGAAAATAGCTTTTGACGTTAACATGAAGGGCAATCTAAATATGATGTTAGCTGCAGAAAAATTTAAAATTTCTAGAATAATTAATACCGGCCCTCATTTCCAAGTAGCTGGTCCGACATATGAAAATTATGACTCTGAAATTAATCCTGACATACCTCCTCAACCTGGAGTAAATTTATATGCAATTACCAAAGCATTAGGGCAAGAAATTTGTAGAGTATACACCGAAAATAATTCTCATATATATTTACAAACATTACTTTTTTACAATTTTTACAATGATTCTTTAACTCTAGGCGGCGAAAGAAATGTTGGAAAGCCCCCTCAAGAAGTCGGGACAGATTTAACACCATTTAGCATAAGGTGGGAAGATGCAGCTGAAGCAATAAAAAAAGCATTAGAAATTAGTTTAGACAAGCTTCCAACAAGATTAGAAAATTACTTTGTTTTTGCTGACTTGCCTCATGGAAAATTTTCAAACAGAAAAACTAAAGATCAATTAGGATGGCAACCAAAATATAATTTAAAAGATCTTTGGAGCAGGGAATAATTTGTACGACTTAGTATTGCTAAACGGGAATGTGAATTTTGGTGATTCGTCAAAATCAAAAAAACTTAACATAGGAATAACTGGTGAAAAAATTTCATACATTGGAACGGATACTATTAATGGAAAAGAATCAATTGATTCCACTGGATACGAAGTCACTCCTGGTTTTATAGACCTTCATACTCATAGCGATTTATCTTTCATTGTAGACCCAGAAGCTGATAGTAAGTTGGTCCAAGGAGTCACTTTTGAATTAATGGGCAATTGTGGAATGAGTTTCAGTGCCCCATTATCTAAAGATAATAAATACCAACTTCAAGAAAGATTAAATCGGTATGGAATAAATAAAGAAATGGATTGGAATAATTTTGATGATTGGTTAACTGAAATTGAAAATAATACTCCATCAATAAATGTAGCTGCACAAATCGGTCATGGTAATTTGAGGTCTTATGTCATGGGGATGGAAGCTAGGCAAGCAAACCCTGATGAATTAAACAAAATGAAAGATGAAATCCAAGAAGCATGCGACCAAGGAGTATTAGGTTTTTCAACCGGCCTTTGGTATGCACCTGGTTCATATTCTAGTGCCGAAGAAATTATTGAACTAGCTAAAACTGCCCAAAAAAATAATATTTTATATTCAAGTCATATTAGGTCAGAAAGTGATGATTCTTCTGGTCTTTTTCCTGCCCATGCTGAAGCAATTGAAATCGCTAGAAGGTCTGGGGTTAGAGTGCAAATAAGTCATGTCAAAAGCGTAGGGCCAAAATTTTGGGGGAGGGGCCATGAGCTTATTGAGGGCATTGAGAAAGCAAGAAATGAAGGGCTCGATGTTGCCGGAGACCAATATCCTTACTACTGGTCTAGCACACCTATAAGTGGATGCATGTTTCCAAGATGGAGCCTTGAAGGCGGAAGAGAAAAAACCCTTTTGAGAATGAAAGATTCTAACATAAGGGAAAAAATCAAAAATGAAACAACAAATTTCATAAATAGATTTCATGGGGCCCAAGGTTGTGTTCTTGCGGATTATCCAGAAGATACAAATCTTGAAGGGTTAGATTTAATTGAAATTTCAAAAATAAAAAATACGACTCCGGAGGAATCTGTGATGCAACTTTATGAAAAATCTGAAGGGTCTTTCATACTCCACTCAATGGAGGAAAAAGATGTAAATGAAATTGCTAAATACAAATATATGTGTGTAGCTTCGGACGGAAATTCGTTAAAAGCTGATGGTCCTCTTTCATCAGGAAAGCCTCATCCACGGAGCTATGGAACAAACACAAGATTTATCGAGCAGTTTGTTTCC
>Ga0163110_10002159_pt1 | contig 10121 bp, 8 predicted proteins | sample CRUFie1St17metaG_FD_108703 | JGI IMG/M metagenome (GOLD analysis project Ga0163110, IMG submission 108703) | Marine microbial communities from the Costa Rica Dome - CRUD Field 142mm St17 metaG | ecosystem: Environmental > Aquatic > Marine > Oceanic > Photic zone | place: Costa Rica: the Eastern...
GAGACCGCAATGGTTGACGGACTTGCAGCACTACAAGCACAAGACCAAGCTGGATACACAGCAGCAACCAACACAGTGGTCAAGAACGTAATTATTACTTACACACAAGCAACCATGAAGTATACCTACAAAATGGATGACGCAGACAACGGTCCAAAGTATCAAGCAGAAGGCTACGCTTTCTGGAAGGTAATTGAAGCTTACACAGCACAATACACCGATGCTTGCTACAACATGGCTGTTCACAAGGTCATGTATATGGGCGACATCGATGCTGCAACATGTGACGCATTCATCTGGACCAACGGTTCGCAAGACGCTGACGGACCAGCTGACACATGTTACAACACTGCAACCCACATGGTATCTACCGATGTAAGCAACGAAACAGAATGTGATGGATACTCGTCTATGTATTTCCAAGACAAGTATGGCGCTGAAAAGATCAACGAGATTGTAAATCTACAAGATGCAACACAACTAGGTCAGTCATATGACATAGCACCATACTTGCAGATGGTCCTCGCTCACTACGGTATCACTGCTGATGAGCTGGGCACCTACGCTTGAACTACACAGCATAGTTAGTCCTCCGCTAACTTTGGCATCACCGCCGGCGGAGCATACCTCGAAAGTCACCCAGATTGAGGTGTGCTCCGTTGGCATCAAGTAAACTGGTGTAAAAAATGAAACAATACAAATCGACAGGATTAATTGTCATTCTACTAATTGCACTATTACCTGTTGGTGTTTCCCAGACAGCGGATGATGACTCCATTACAGGCTACACCATCTCCGGGACGGTATTTGACATAGATGGTAGCATAGCAGGAAGCACATCAATGAAACTTTCTGGCTATGAGTCAATATGGACAGATGGGTCAGGTTCGTATGAATTTACCAATATTCCCGAAGGAGAATATTCGCTCAGGGCATACTTCATGGATAATGGACACACTGTAGCTTATCGTAAAATTGTGCTCGACGCTAATATGGAATTAGATTGGATAGTAAACCACAATTGGATTACTATTGATTCCACCGATCAACAAGTAGAGTTCAGCATCGACACTGGTGCAGAATTAGAAGTCGTGCAGTATTCTCAGTTAGTTGGTATGGGTCCTTACCAAATAGGTGAATATTACACGGTAAACGCCGCATTCAGTGACGGGCAAGAGCGCGATGTTGTGCTAAAATTGAGGCCTGGTTCATCATCCGAACCTTTCATCAATCACCTCTCCTTGAATCCTGATGAAAATTGTCGGTTTGGCATATTGAGCGATGTCTATGGCAATCCCATTCCAAATGCTGTCGTGACGATCGGTTCACAGTCTGTTTACTCAGACAATGATGGTTTCTATTTATTCTGTGGCTTAATTATTGGCAGCCTATACAATGTGACTGCAGCGAGTGGGGCAATAGAGTTGGTCAATCACTCAATGGTTGAAATTGATTCGGCAACGGGATGGCTTAACATTACATCAGAGGTAATCCCAGAAAAGCCAGAAACACCTGAATTTTTGTTACAGAGTTTTGATATGTCAATTAATGATTCACCACATTTTATCAATTGGACAGGCGGTGATTATACCAATCACTTCGACCTGTTTATTGACGGAGAACTTGCCTACAGAGGCTTCAACGAGCATTACGAATTTACCCCAACTGACCCAGGAACGTATGTGTTTTCACTGCTTGCAGTAAATCCAAACGGCACCACTGAAGCAACCAAAAGCCTAACAGTTGTTGTCTTGGATGATGCTGGAGCGGGATTTTGGAATGTTGGCATGAGTTGGTCATATGATGTTGATTACTATCCTGTGAGTAGTGATGGAACCCACAATGTTACCATGACAGTCGCAGGCACAGAATCTATGATTGACGCTTTTGGCAGTCAACAGGATTGCTACCTGATGAAGGTTGTTGATGAGTATGACAGCCCTGACAGAGTACGATACCACTGGATTGACACCGATAATTTGCTCAAGGTCAGAACATATTCCGAAACCTCCCAATATTTTGTTGACGGAACAATGGGCTGGAGTTACACCACAGATAGTAACGAAGCAACGAATCTTTTCTCCGGTAATGCTAAATTTGCACATTTCAATCGAACCAACATAATCGGCGTACCGGGGCATCCAAACGGCTACGATGATACCACAAATACGGTCACAATAATCGAGGGAGTGATGGTGGAAACTCCGAGCGGCAACTATTCGACAACCTACTACAAAATAACCGATCAAAACGATAATGTTGACTCATGGGAATTATGGTACAATGAAACGGTTAGAAATTGGGTCAAGGTTATTGACAGGCTTCCCGGATCACACTCAGAATCTGTCACATATCACCTAAATGATTTCTCTGGGATGCCATCTCAGCCGCAGTTTGTAACTGAATCATCAATTATCAACACGCAAGATTACGTGGTTGAATGGGGTCCGTTCGCTAGCGCTAATTCATACGATTTATTGCGGGATGGGGAGGTTGTTTACACGGGAGATTCAACGACTTTTGCAGTTGAAGACCAGAATGATGGTACTTATCAGTATCAAATTATCGCTCGATTATTTTCTGGGTCAGAAGTTGTCAGTGAAATAATCTCTATTGAGGTCGATTTCAAGATTCCAACCCCGGAATTAAATCTGCCATATGCCCAAGATTTAGAAGAGGACACTGACTTGTATATCGAGTGGACAAAGACCGTTGAAGCAGATTGGTATTCTTTGCAACACACATCACCAAATGGTATAGTAACAGAAATTTACAACGGAACTGATAATTTCTATACTTTTGATGGATTAGAGGAAGGTCAGAATAGGTTCAGAGCTAACTTGGGCTATACTAACGGGAAATATTCAGATTTGTCAAACTCCTCATACGTCAATCTTATTGCGTCACCAACCGATGAATCTAATGATGTAAATTTTGTTCCCACAATTGGAGTATTGGCAGTAATAGGACTGGCTGTTGTTACACTGAACCGACGTGGTGATGACGATGAATGAAGATAAGAAGTTAATTGCAATGCAGTTGATAGTCTTGATTTTGCTTGGCTTTATTGGCTACAAGATGGTGATTGAAGGCGATTCGAAGTTGCTTGAATCGGGAGCAATCGAAGTGCAAGATTCTAATGGTGTTACGCATTATTTTGATGAAACACCTGATAGTGTTGTAATAACCAATACTTATGCAGCAACCGTAATGAGAATGCTAGAAGTAGATTTTTCGGTAATTAGCGGCATCTCAGGTGACTTCATTGATTCAGACCTGTGGCCGGAGCTACAGAATACAGACGTAGTGCAATATTCGGCACACTCAGAGATAGATTTCGAGGCACTATTTGATGTCCGCCCAGATGTTTACATCGTTTTTGCCACCAATGGCATGGTGGATACTGACATGATAAGGGATAAACTAGAGCCGGTTGGTATTAATGTCCTTGCCCTTGATTTTTACAAGTATGATTCGTTGAGAGATGAGATGTCTGTAATAGCAAAACTCTTCCAAAAAGAAGACAAACTAACTGAAATTTTTACAGAGTTCGATGAGTTGGAAAACATGGTTAACTCTCGAATTGCAAGTGTTCCAGATGGTAATAGGCCTAGTGTCGTAATGGAGCATCATGCATCATTAACGAGAGACCCCGTGGTTTTAACTGCGAGTTCCCAATGGAATGATCTAATATCCATGGCGGGAGGAGTAAATGTATTTGCTGACTTAATCGGCCATACAACCCACGTCGATATTGAGGCAATAATCGATAGTAATCCAGATTACTTGATGTTTGATGGAATCACCTTTGAGATTGGGTATGATGATTATGATTCAAACGACCAATGCTCGTCTCACTTCGGGTTTATTGCTGACCGGTCCGGATTCGACGAACTCACAGCAATAAAGCAGAATCAGATGTTTGTTATGGCAGGAGAGTTCGCTGGGCCTATGATGATTCACGGCTTACCAACTTTAGCGAAATTCCTCCATCCAGAATTGTTTGAGGATGTTGACACCGAGCAGATTCTTGATGACTATTTTACTCGGTATCATGATACTGACAGAATTGGCAAATTTGTCTGTGTAGCTTAGGTGAGATTTTTTGTGGAGAATAGACGAGGTATTTGACTCCACAACCGAAGAATCTGTTGACTTAGGTAAGCGCGTAGAGCAAAGGTCAAAGCGACAGAGTCTCTACATTTACGGGCTGATTTTGTCAACTGGATTACTGGCAATTTTTTCGATGGGATTGGGCTCATCAAAATCATTAAGTTTTTCCAAAATAATCATGATTATGTTAGGCTTAGAAACGCCAACAGACATTCAGGAAACCATACTACTGAATATACGATTACCGAGAGTGCTAATGGCAATTTTTGCCGGAGCTGCATTAGCTACTGCAGGAACTTTAATGCAAGGTAGCCTCGGAAATCCGCTAGTTTCTCCATTAACTCTTGGAGTTGCCTCTGGCGCATCGCTAGGGGCGGCACTGGCTATCATATTGGGATTCTCAGTGCTCGAACTACCCGTGCTGGATAATCATATTTACTCCGTTATGATGGACATAATACCAAACACATTAATCGTCATAAACACATTTATTTTTTCACTTATTGTAGTCTTTATAGTCATAAAACTAGGAGAGTTGAGAGGGGTATCTGCTGAATCATATATCTTGGTCGGCATTGCAATTACCTTCATAAATGGGGCGATTGTTGAATCATTGGTTTATTTTGCTACCCCACAACAATTAGCACAGTTGACTCACTGGTCATTTGGTAGCGTCAGAAGACCTGATTTAACCACGGTATTATTTGTCGGCTTTGTTCTAACGCTGTTATATCCTCGACTAATCAAGTATTCTTGGGATCTAAACACTCTTGCCATCGGAGGTGATGATTTTGCTATATCTACAGGTGTTGATCCGGGATTATTACGCAGAAAAATCCTGGTGATTTCGGCCTTTGCAACCTCGATTATCATTGCGTTTACTGGTTTGATTGGTTTTGTTGGCCTCGCTGCACCACACATTGCTAGGTTGATTGTTGGTAATGATTATCGCCGGCTTGTCCCATCATCAGCACTAATTGGTGCACTACTTGTGTTAGTTGCTGATACCATTGGTGGAACATTATTCGCGCCAGTAGTATTACCGGTTGGTATTATGCTATCGATAATAGGTGGTCCATTTTTCTTGTATCTTTTGTTGAGTAAAAGGAGTGGGACTCATGGTTAAGCAATCAACAAAGAAAGGGTCAAAGCCCTTAGTTGAAGTTTCTAATTTGAACTTCGCCTATGGTCAAAAGAAGATTCTATCCGATATCTCATTTGCTGTTGAACCAAATTGTTTCGTCGCAGTGCTTGGGATTAACGGAACAGGGAAATCTACTCTGATTAAATGTCTCAACAAAATAAATCAAATTAAGGAGGGCGAGGTTCGTATACTAGAACAATCTATTCAAGATTTACCAATTAATGAATTGGCTAAGAAAGTGGCATATGTTCCACAGAATGTCTCAACAAGTTTCCCAATTGATGTATATGATGTGATTCTTCTAGGTAGGCGGCCATACCTAACATGGAATGTTGGTGAAAGTGATCGCAAAATTGTTGCAAAGGTAATTGAGAAACTAAAGTTAGAGGAATTTGCTTTTCGGAAATTCCATACATTATCCGGTGGTGAACAACAAAAAGTGATGATTGCAAAAGCGATTGCTCAGCAACCTAAGGTTTACTTATTTGATGAGCCAACTAGTAGCCTAGACCTGTTTAGCCAGTATGACATATTAAGCCAAATCAAGGGCTTAGTTAGTGATGAGTCTAACGCCTGTAGTGCTATTGTTGCAATGCACGATATAAATCTGGCAAGTAAATTTGCTGATATGATTTTAATAATTCATGACTGTAAAATATATTGCTACGACAAACCAAGCAGTGCATTAAACATAAGCACAATCTCAGAGGTTTACGGAGTGGATGCTGAGATATTGACCAACGAGGAATCAGGCTCACCAATCATTAATGTGTTAAGACCAAAAAAAGAGGAATGAATATGACAAAAAAGATTTTGATATTATATGGAACAGAAACCGGCAACTCAGAATTGTTGGCAATGGATGCAGAGAAAATGGCTAAAGACAATGGTCTAGAACCGACTATAAACGGCATGGATGAGGTCAGTGTTGCTGAAATTCAAGAGCACAACAACCTAATCGTTGTTTGTAGTACTTGGGGGGACGGCGAGCAGCCGGATAACGCCATTGAATTATACGAGGCAACAACTGAGGCTGCAGAAGGCACTTTCAGCAATCTTAACTTCGCTGTTTTAGCTCTTGGAGATACAGCCTTCGATTTATTTTGCGAGGCTGGAATCCAATGGGACGATGTGCTAGAACAAAAAGGTGGCAATAGAATTAATGACAGAATAGATTGTGATACAGACTACGACGACGAGGCCGAGGAATGGTTGGAAGAGACGATTGGCCTTTTTGTTGAGAACGAGGCATGATAGGATGGCAGATGATGAGATACTCGCAGCTGAATTAAACTCTAGAAAGAATGAAGATCCTGCCAAAAATGTTCTTCAATGGATGATAGATGTTGGACACGGGGTGCTATCAACACTCTCAGTTAAAGCAGAAATCAATGAGTTTCCGTTAAGTTCAGTAGTCCCCTTTGCCATTGATTATGACGGCAAACCATACATACTGATAGCGAGTATTGCGGCCCATACAAAAAACCTCATGACCAATCAAAAGTCATCATTATTCATATCTCATCCCAATCCTGAAGGTGACCCGCAATCTTATTGGCGCGCTTGCTTAGTTGGCAAATTCAAAAAAGTAGTTGTTGCTAATGATGCTGGCAACCATTCCGATGATGTAGTAGAAGTTACTGTTGAGGACCAAGAAGCAATGCTTACCAGATATAAGGCTCAAGTCCCGAATGCTGATGCATATTTGAAAACTCACAATTTTTCATTTTGGTTGATGGATGAGATTATTTCTATCAGGTATATAGCCGGATTCGGTAAAATATGCTGGATAGATGGTGAAGAATACCTTTCAGCGGCAGTTCAACCGAGTCTAGAAGAGGTAAAATCAGGTTCAATAGAACATATGAACGACGATCATGTTGATGCAATGGTAGATATCTACAATGCACATTTCGGTAAGAACTCAGCAACTGTTCATATGGATAATTTAGACTCACGCGGAATTTTCTTGCAGTGTATGGAGTCGAATCACCGAGTGTATGTCCCATACGGCAAAACCATCACTTCAGATGAATTACGAGTCTCGATAATTGACTTGGTAAAACAAGCAAGGATTATGAGCAAATAGTAAATTAGATATGTATTTAAATGCTTATCAGTAGGACAACTTGCTAGTATTGGTTGGTGTAGTGAATGGCTAAACCAATAATCAGGATAAGCAATTTAACAGTTGGTTACAACTTCCCGCTATTAGAGAGGATAAATCTAGAAATCCAGCCTGGCGAGATAGTTGCAATCGTTGGCATATCCGGTCTTGGGAAAACAACGCTGCTCAGGACTATTGCCGGTGTTATACCCAAATTATCAGGTCAAATTGTTGGCGATATCAGAGCGCGTGGTGGCATTGGATATATCCCCCAACGTCTAGGTTTAGTTAGGCATGCTAGCGTTTACCACAATGTCGAGTTAGGGGCTAGATGCGGAGTAAAAGTGAGGACAGACTCTGGTAACCTACTTGATTGGTCTAAACGTAAGTCAGTGGTAATCCGAGATTGTGTTGCTCAAGTGGGTTTATCTGATAAAATCGATGAACCAATCAGACGCTTATCTGGCGGACAACAACGGCGTGTTGCGACTGCTCGAACTATTGCACAAAAACCACAACTCATATTGGCCGACGAATTTCTCAGCGAACTGGATAAGGAAAATGCAGACTCTATAATATCCTTAATGAAGAATTATGTCAATGAGAATCAATGTGCCATGCTTTTAGTTGAACACCACATTGAGCGTGCTGAACAGATCGCTGATCGCATAATTGATCTAAGTGAATTTGAAATAAAATCACCTGCGGAGGCCTGAAAGCTATGTCTGGCAAGATAAACAAAGTCTGGTTGATATCTTTCGGCTTGCTCATTACTGCTATTGTCGTATTGAACAATCTGGTAAGAGGAGATTGGGGTGACCTAACCGGTGGCTTTGCCAATTTGGTAAAATTTTGGAACACCGAGTTATGGCCGCCAAGATGGTCTCTAATCTTTGAGGCTCAATCAGAACCTCCTAATTGCCGTGTCGAGATAGGATTTTTCTGCTCCAAGGCATATACAGGTATGTTGGAAACACTAAAAATGGCTTTTGTCGCTACGATATTCGGTTTCATCGGTGCAATCGCCCTGTCTCCATTTGCGGCAAAGAATTTGGTGCCAAATTACATATTAGTTCCAACCAGATTATTTCTCGCTCTGACTCGAAGCCTGCCCAGCATTATTTGGGCGATAATTTTCGTGATCGTAGTTGGTATCGGTCCACTTGCAGGAGTATTAGCAATGATCCTGTATACAATTGGATATATCGGGAAACTCCAATACGAGGAGATTGAAGGTATCAATCGTGAGCCGCTCGAAGCAGCTCGAGCAATGGGGCTTCGACACAACGAGATAGTCTCAAAGGTAGTAATACCCGAATCAGGCAATACTTTCTTGAGCCAATTGCTATTCATGTTTGAATACAATGTTAGGCACGGGACAGTACTTGGCTTAGTCGGTGCGGGTGGCATAGGCCTACATATAGATCGGGCAATGGAACTTGGCAACTATAACGACGTAATGAGTTATCTAATTGTAATATTCGTTGTAATAATTATGATAGATTTCTTATCACTATTCGTTAGGTCATTCGTAACTGATGAGGCGGAACTAGGTAGTAAGTCACTGATCTCGGTACTACTACCAGCAAGTATCACTCAACGAAACAAGAAGCAGTAGAATCATTATACTGATATCTACGATTCAAATAAATGATAAATTTCTCCAGTCCAACTGAATATCAATAGCTCATTGTTTATACCCTGTCCAAAACCGGTTATGTAAGTCCCTACACTAGTAACATAATTTGATTCAAAACCGTTGCTACTTTCGGTTATTTGCCATATTGATCCAGTGCAAAAATCACCATAGATGTAGCTGTTTTGCAAGGAATTTGGTCCCCAATCCATCCAGAATCCGCCAGTTATTGAGCAATTTCCACCAACATGGGGATACTCTATGATTGGGTCTGTTAGGCTGGAATCTGTTAGTGCATCAGGTGGGCTAGAGCAATCGTCACTAGGGTCGTAAATGTGCATTCCCTCGCGTTCTGACCAGCCAAAGTTTGACTGAGTAAGCATAGGAACGACATTGACTTCCTCGAAGCAGTATTGTCCAACATCAGCAATCCATAACCTACCTTGATTATCGGTGTCGAACTTCCATGGATTGCGTAAGCCGTGATGTAGCACATAGTCAGTATCATTACCGTAATTGTCAAACACTGGTTCAATCATTTTATCTTCGTAGCTGAAATATTGTATGGTTCCAAGTGGGTTGTGCACATTCTGTCCGTTACCATATGGGTCACTAGAACCGCCACCATCGCCAAGCGACCAGAGATAAGTTCCGTCATTTAATGAATGTAAATTTCCACCGTTGTGGTTGCGATTTTCCTTAGCAATTGTGCGTAGTTCAACCAGTGAATTCATGTTGATTTTGTTGTCGATGACCTCAACTGAGGCAATAACCATGCCTGAAAGATTGGACCCACCCTCACAATCAGCGTTTTCAGTATATGATAGCAAGATTTCTTTGCTGCTACTGAAGTCATGAGTGAATTCAAAACCAAGTAGACCTTGTTCATTATGACAATTTGAGATTACATCACTTAAGTTACCGATTTCGGTCATCGTTGTTCCGTCCCAAGATGCAATTATGCCGTTTAGTGCAGCAATCCATATCTCATTGCTAGTTGGGTGTTGCAATGATTTTACAGGTGTTGAACTTACCTGGGCATAAACTTCACAATCAAACTCTGTAGAATCTGGATTGCAGGGAATGTCAACTTTATCTGGCCATTGAAATCTGGGCTCCTC
>Ga0163110_10002162_pt1 | contig 10120 bp, 7 predicted proteins | sample CRUFie1St17metaG_FD_108703 | JGI IMG/M metagenome (GOLD analysis project Ga0163110, IMG submission 108703) | Marine microbial communities from the Costa Rica Dome - CRUD Field 142mm St17 metaG | ecosystem: Environmental > Aquatic > Marine > Oceanic > Photic zone | place: Costa Rica: the Eastern...
GGGTTATCATACTCTGGCTGTTGCTTAATAGGCAGTGCTCGCCATGAATTTGGGGTCCAATTACTCATACATGTAATATAAGGTTACAATTAGCAATACACAAGTATATAGTGTTGTTATGACCGCCTCTATAAAAGAGCTATCACACCAGTTAATAAGCAAAGTTAAACAGTATAACAATGAGCTGGATGAAAACTTGCTACAACATGCCCTAGATTTTGGCACTGAGGCACATAAAAACCAAAAGCGTAAATCAGGTGAACCATATTTTACGCACCCTATTGAAGTAGCTATAATATTAGCTGATTATAATCTTGATACAGATAGTATTATAACTGCCCTATTGCATGATACAGTTGAAGACACAGAAGTTACACTTAAAGATTTAGAAAAGCATTACGGCAAAAATGTTGCCAAATTAGTAGATGGCGTAACCAAACTAACCCAGCTAGAGCTTAAACATAGTAAGCAATCAGAAAATTTTAGAAAACTACTAGTAGCAACGGCTGATGACTTACGTGTGTTATTAATAAAGCTAGCTGATAGGTTACATAATATGCAAACCATACAGCATTTTACTAATTACGATAAAAAGCTACGTATCGCTAATGAAACTATGGATATCTACGCCCCACTGGCCGAGCGTATAGGTATGCAAAAAATTAAAGATGAACTGCAAGATTTAAGCTTTCAGGTATTATACCCTGACGTTAGGCAATCTATTATCAACCGTTTAGATTACTTAAAATCTAAAGGGCAGGTGCAAGTTGATAATATCTTAACTGAGCTACAAACCCACATGAATGCTGCAAAAATAAAAAATGCAAAAGTTGTTGGTAGAGAAAAACGTCCTTGTAGTATCTGGAATAAAATGAAGCGCAAAAATGTAGGGTTTGAGCAGCTATCAGATATTTTTGCGTTTAGAGTTTTTGTTGATAAACCAGAGCATTGCTACAAAGCGCTTGGCATAATACATACAAAATATCATGCAATTGGTGAGCATTTTAGAGATTACATCTCAACCCCTAAACCCAATGGGTACCAATCTTTGCATACAACTATTATGGGCCCACAAAAGCAAGTTATTGAGGTACAAATACGTACCTATAAAATGCATGAAGTCGCAGAAAACGGTTTTGCAGCGCATTGGAGCTACAAACAAAATCGCGAGATCTCTAAAGACGGCAAGCAATATCGTTGGATACGTGATGTGATGGATATTTTAGGACACTCTGAAAACCCTGAAGAGTTTTTAGAAAACACTAAAATGAGTATGTATCATGATCAAGTATTTTGCTTTACTCCACGTGGAGATTTAATCCCCCTAATAAAAGGCTCCACACCTGTAGATTTTGCTTATGCAGTGCATAGTGACGTTGGCAGAACATGCGTAGGGGCTAAAGTAAATGGCTCTGTAGTACCTTTACGGCGTGTACTAGATAACGGCGACCAAGTTGATATTTTAACCTCATCTGAAGCCACCCCAAACCCTATATGGGATAATTTTGTAGCCACCGGCAAAGCTAAATCAGAGATACGTAAATATATTCGTAGCAGTCAAAACACTCAATATATTAGCTTAGGTAAATCAATATTAAGTAAATACTTTAAATCTAAGGGTAAGGTTTTACGCAAAAACGATATATCTACCATAATTGATAAGTTTAATTTAAAAGATGAAGAAGAGCTAAATTTACAAATAGGTAATGGTACCCTAGATAGGGCTGAAGTTTACAATAAGATCCACCCTGATGGCTTTGGTACAACGGTATTAAAAGCATTACGTTTTACAAAAGAGCAAAAAAAGGAGCAACCCATACCAATAAAGGGGCTTGTACCGGGTATGGCTATGCATTTTAATGAGTGCTGCCACCCCATACCAGGAGATAAAATTATTGGTATAATGACAGCCGGCAAAGGAGTTACAATACATACTATAGATTGCGAAACTCTTGAAAACTTTACCAATACCCCCGAGCGCTGGCTAGATGTAACATGGGACACAGCATCAAAGCAAAGTACGTTTAACGGGCGCATTAAAGTTATTATAGCTCATGAAAAGGGAACATTAGCAAAACTGACTAACCATTTAGCAGCAGAAGATACTGATATAAAAAATCTAAAAATTACTAACCGTAATCATGATTTTTTTGAGATGATATTAGATATAGAAGTAAAAGACCTCAACCAGCTTAATAATGCTATTGCCAGCTTACGAAGCCTGCATATTATACATTCTGTTGAGAGGATGACTCATTAAACTGCAAACTTTATCCAAGTTTACTTTACAAGTCACTCAGATTCTTTAACCCCACCCTAACATCATATGAAACACCAGCTTTAATATCTCTGTCACTTACAAACTCACGGCGTACGCTACCTATTACACTCACGCAATCACCATTATACCCTATACCACCGCCATAATTTACCATTTGGCTATCGGCTAAATTACGCGTGGCATAGGAGTGTACAAACCATTCATCCGTAACTTGCAGTTTACCGTGTAATGTTGCCTCTTCTATATCTCGATTAAATAGATAATTATCATTTAAATATAGATAGTTAGCAGATATTTTTAGCGGGCTAATATCAACACTTGCTTTTACCGAATTTTTATTAAACTCTGCCAACTCATTATCAACACTAAAATTATAATCTAGTTTTAAGCTATTATAAATTTTAGCAGAAACATTACCCACTATCTCGCTATCTTTATCACCTACAAAACCGTTATCTTGCTTTACATAATATTTTTGTCCAATTGTGGTGGTAGCAGTAATATCTTTATCGTAATAGCCCACTCTTAACCCATAGCTAACACGTGAGCCATACTCTTGTAAATCCACACCTGGGGCATTAGAGCTATCAAAAATATTTATATGATTATACTCTATATCTTGGCTGTCCTCATTTACTAAGTTATCATTATTATTATCGCTTATAAATGCGGCTACTATTGGCTCTAGATATATCTTACCACCTCCTTGCAGAGGCTTATAGATTGGGTAACTCCAATTAAAGTTCAGCTCTGGCTTGAGTATTAATTCATCATCTATATCAGAGCCATCTAACTGATAGTAGCCAGCAAATATATTAGCGTTTAGCTCAACTAAGTTACCTGCAAAAGTATAAGGTATATGCACATTACTCTTAATTGTAGCACGTTTATTTTGCTCTCCTAAATCGCGTTGAATAATAAAATTATTAATATCTGCGGATATTTTTGATCCTTCTAAACCTAGTATACCTGACCTACTTTCAAAATGTGAGCTAGTATAAGGCAATGCATATGGTATATAATCTTGATTAAAGCGCGAGCCTAGAGTCTGAAACGCCAAAGCTTGGATTGTGGTATAATCGCGCTCATCTATCCTTTCAATATATCCACGTGCAGTTAATGTATCATCGTATGAAAACTTATAGCGCTCCAAATATGTGGCATCACTAGCACGCGCAGCATCAAACCCTACCACCGTATTATTAGTAAGGTTAAGGTGGCCTTCACCCTCTATATGCCCACGGGTTTCTCTTTCATCAAGCTCATTACCCTGGCTATCAATTTTGTCAGATCTCTTAATGCTACCACTTAGCTCTATTTCTCCTTGAGGGAATAAATATCTATAACCACCACTTAATATTGGGCCATCTTGTGTAGTAAATATTGGCGCTAATGTTAAATCATGCGAGTTAGAAAAACTAAATAAATACGGCACTTTAAACGCCGTACCAAAGTTTTTGCTGCTTGTAATCTCTGGCAACAAAAAGCCTGATTTATTGTCCGCATCTGGGGTAGGGTGTGAAAAATAAGGCATATAAAATACTGGCACACCAAACACCTCAAAGTAAGCATTATCGTAAGATATCTTCTGCTCAACATTATCTAGTGATACTTTATCAGCCTTTATCTGCCATAGCGGGTAATTTTGCCCTTTACATATTTTACAAGGGGTATAACTAGCCTGATCTAAGCTAGCTTTATTTTCATTAATGCGCTCTACCTTGTTAGCTGCTAGTTTTGATCCATCTTGCAGTTTTAATTTAAAATCACTTGCTATGGCTTGCTTTAAATCTCCACCTAGCTCAATCTTATCTGCAAAAGTTACGTTGCCGTTATTGTCTGATAAAGCTACTTGGCCACTAGCATATATTTTATCTAGCTTACGATTATAGCTAATTTTATCGGCAAATAAAACATTTTGCCCTTTTACAATTTCAACCGCCCCCCATGCAGTTACTAGCTCATTTTTATAATCATAATCAATATTTTCAGATTCTATAAAAACCGGTTCTTGTTTTGTAAGGCTGCTTATATTAGCTTTCAGCGCATGCACCTGCATGCATAAAGTAAGTGCAAACACCGAGCTATAACAAAGCTGACGCTGCATGTTTTATAGAGCCTCACCCTTTAGCACTTTGTTAATATATGCGCTAATTTCTTCTATATTCCTTTTACCATCGTACTTTACGCCATTAATAAATAGCGTTGGGGTAGATTCCACCTCTAAAAACTGCCCGGCATCTTTAGTTGCCTTTATAATCTTCTCTTGCAAGGCTTTATCGTTTACACATTTTGTAAACTCAGCCTGCTCTATGCCAGCAATTTTTGCTATGTTCTTTAAAATATCCATATAATTGCGGTTAAAAGCCCAGCTATTTTGTGATTTAAATAAAACACCTAAAAAGCCATAATATTTATCTTTATCTATACATTGGCTTAACTGCGCTGCACGCAATGCAGGAGCATTTAACGGGTAATCACGATACACAAAACGTACCTTATTAGTATCTATAAACTGCTCTTTTATCTTTGGTAGCACCTCATTATGAAACGTAGCGCAATGCCCACACGAAAGGCTAGCATACTCAATAATAAGTACTGGGGCATGCACACTGCCTAAATAGTTATCAGTTATACGTGCTTTAAGTAGCTTTGTACGCTCTGTTAATATTTCCTCTCTCGTATAATCATTTTCTACCACCTCTTCTTTTACAGATGGTTTAGTTTTAGCAACACTACTTTTACTACCTCCGGTATCCCCGGTAAAAATTAAAACTGCTAACAGTGCTAATATGGCCAAAATAATTACCCCTACTACAAATCTATTCATCCTATATGTATATTACTACACAGGTCTACGGTCAATGAAGTCTTTATGAATGCAAATAATTTCAAATATTCCCTTGATGTTTGTTTTTGTTTCTGCTAAACGCTCCATCCCTTTTTGTATCAACATGGCTAAGAAAGAAGAATATACCAATATCATAAAGCTCCAAATAGGTGCTGGCGCTGCAAATCCATCACCGCCTGTAGGCCCTGCCCTGGGTCAGGCTGGCGTTAACATTATGGAGTTTTGTAAAGCCTTTAACGATGCCACTAAGGATATGGAAAAAGGCGTTCCTGTACCTGTTATAATTAAGGTTAAAAAGGATCGCACATTTATATTTGAAACTAAAAAGCCTCCTGTTAGCTGGTACATTAAAAAAGCAGCTAAAGTTAAAAAAGGTGGCTCTACAGTTGGTAAAGTTGCTGATATCGGCAAAATCACCGTATCTCAAATTATGGAGATAGCAAAAGAGAAAATTCAAGATATGAACGCTCATAATGAGGAGGCAGCAGCCGAAATGATAAAAGGCTCGGCTCGCTCTATGGGTATAACAGTGGTAGAGAGTTAAGATGGCTAAAACTAAAAAATCACCTATCGCAAAAAAACACGGCAAACGTTATGCCGCTAACTTAGATGGCGTAGCAAAAATTTATAAATTAGCTGATGCTATTGCAACTATCAAAACCAAGGCTAATGCTAAATTTGATGAGACTATTGAAATAAGCCTTAACTTAGGTATTGATACAAAAAGTTCTGATCAAAACGTACGTGGCGTTGTTGAAATGCCAGCCGGTTTAGGTAAAGATATAAAAGTAGCTGTATTTGCTCGTGGTGATAAAGCAGATGAAGCAAAAAAAGCCGGAGCAGAGCATGTAGGCGCTGATGACTTAGCTGAAGCTATAACTAAGGGCGAGATCGAGTTTGATAGATGTATTGCTACTCCAGACATGATGGCTGTAGTAGGCAAGCTAGGTAAAGTATTAGGCCCTCGTGGCTTAATGCCTAACCCTAAGCTAGGCACTGTAACACCTGATGTTGTTAAAGCTATCAACTCTGCTAAAGCAGGTAGCGTTGAGTTTAGAGCAGAAAAATCTGGTATAGTGCATGCAGGCATAGGCAAAGCCAGTTTTGATGATGCTAAACTAAATGATAACATTAAGGCTCTGGTTGCTGCAGTTAATAAAGCTAAGCCAAGCTCAGCTAAAGGTACTTACCTACAAGCTGCGTCTTTATCTAGCACTATGGGTCCTGGTTTAACATTAGATTTAACGGATTTAGCAGCGTAAGAGGTTATAATGGATAGATTAGAAAAAAAATCACTAGTAGAAGAGCTAAATCAAGAGCTAAGCAATGCTGCCGCAGTTATAGTAACTGAGTATAAAGGCTTAAGCGTTGATGAAATGAGCGAGCTACGTGCTAATGCACGCCAAGCTGGCGCTAAAATCAAAGTTGCTAAAAATCGTTTAGTAAAAATAGCTCTAGGCGGCACTGAGTACGAGCAAATTGCTGAAACATTTAAAGGTCAAACTGCATTTTCATACGGTGATGATCCAGTTGCTGCAGCTAAAGCTGTTGTAAAATTTGCAAAAGATAATGAAAAGCTAGTTATATTAGGCGGCGCTTTTGGCTCCGATAAGCTAGACGTAAACGGCGTTAAAAATTTAGCATCTATGCCATCGCTTGATGAGTTGCGTGCTAAAATTATTGCTATGGTTACTACTCCTGCACAACGTATTGCTACAATTGCACAAGCTCCTGCTGGGCAATTAGCACGCGTTATGCAAGCTAAAGCTGATAAAGGCGAGTAACGCATAGTTAAGAGTTTAAATTTTGGGGCGTTATCTTAGCGCCTCAATATGTAAACTATAATAACAAAGGTAAAAAAATGGCTGATTTAAATAAAATCGTTGAAGATCTATCTTCTTTAACAGTACTAGAAGCTGCTGAGCTTTCTAAACTACTAGAAGAAAAGTGGGGCGTATCTGCTGCTGCTCCTGTAGCTGTAGCTGCTGCTGGTGGCGCTACTGGTGGCGAAGCTGCTGAAGAGAAAACAGAATTTACTGTTGTACTTAAAGCTGCTGGCGATAAAAAGATCAACGTAATTAAAGAAGTTCGTGCAATAACTGGCCTAGGCTTGAAAGAAGCAAAAGACTTAGTAGAAGGTGCACCGAAGCCACTTAAAGAAGGCGTTAAGAAAGAAGAAGCTGATGAGATAATCAAAAAGCTTACTGAAGCTGGTGCAACCGCAGCTGCTGAGTAACATTATAGCCATATATTTTTAGCTGGATTAAGGCAGGGTATTAGTATTGCCCTGCTTTGTCTGGCTATTTGTGTATGTGCATTTATAAAATTTAATAACCCCCTGCCCTGCCTCAAGTGTTGGGCAAAATAATAAGGTAACCAAAGATATGCTATCATTCACCGCCCGTAAAAGAATACGCAACAAATTTGGCAACGTAAAAGATGATGTTGTACAATTACCAAACTTAATCGAAATACAAAAAAACTCTTTTGATACTCTATTAAACCCAGACCAATCTAAAAATAAATCTATCAAAGGTTTAGGTGAAGTATTTAAATCAGTCTTCCCTGTAGAAGATTTTACCGGCCAAGCAACTTTAGAGTATGTTGATTATAATTTTGGAACTCCAAAATATGAGGTAGAAGAGGCCATATCTCGTGGTATAACATTTTCAGCCCCTTTGCGTGTAACTTTACGCCTTATTACTTGGCAGGTAGATGATGAAGCCGAAACCCGTGAAATTAAAGACGTAAAAGAGCAAGAAGTTTACTTTGGCGAAGTACCAATGATGACAGAAAATGGTACTTTTGTTATTAACGGTACGGAGCGCGTTATCGTATCTCAAATGCACCGTAGCCCTGGTGTATTTTTTGATCATGATCGCGGCAAAAGCCACAGTAGTGGTAAGTTTTTATACACTTGTCGCGTTATTCCTTACCGTGGCTCATGGTTAGATATTGAGTTTGACGCTAAAGATTTAATTTACTTCCGTATTGATCGTCGCCGCAAACTATCTGGTAGCACTTTATTACGTGCTCTTGGCCTTGAAAAGCAAGATATTTTAGATACTTTCTACGGCAAGTGGACAATCAAAAAAGCTAAAAAAGGCTGGAGCAAACCATTTGATATTGAGCGCTTAAAAGGTACCAAGCCAACTTTTGATATTATTGACCCTAAGTCTGGTGACATTATCCATGCTGCCGGCAAAAAAGTTACTGCCAAAACAGTAAAAGATATCAATAAAGCTGGTGTTAGTGAGCAATTAGTAGACGAAAAAGGCCTTGCTGGCATGTTTGCTGCTGAGGATATAGTTGATAGCTCAACAGGTGAAGTTATCCTAAATGCTAATGACGAACTATCTGCTAGTAAAGTATTAGAGATAGAAGAGGCTGGGGTAAAAGAATTTACTGTACTTAACATAGATAACGTACGTGTAAGCCCTTACATCCGTAATTCTGTAGCTGCTGATAAAACAAGCAGCCAGGATGAAGCACTGATGGAAATCTATAAAGTTATGCGCCCGGGTGAGCCACCTACACCAGAAGCAGGGCAAGATTTATTTAATAAGCTATTTTTTGATAACGAGCGCTATGATTTATCTGGCGTTGGTCGGATGAAAATCAATGCCCGTTTAGGCACTGACTTACCTGAGGATAACACAGTACTAAGCAAAGAAGATATAATTAAAACTGTTCAGATGCTTATTGCTATTAAAGATGGTTTTGAAGATATAGATGATATTGATCACTTAGGTAACCGTCGCGTACGTGGTGTGGGTGAATTGGCTGAAAACCAGTTCCGCTCTGGCCTATTACGTATGGAAAAGGCGATTGTAGAACGTATGTCTAGCGTTGAGCTAGAAAGCGTAATGCCACAGGATCTTGTAAACTCAAAAGCTTTGATCTCTACTCTTCGTGAGTTTTTTGGTCAATCACAGCTTTCACAGTTTATGGATCAAACAAATCCGTTGTCTGAAATTACCCATAAACGTCGCTTATCTGCGCTTGGCCCTGGCGGTTTAAGCCGTGAGCGCGCAGGTTTTGAGGTACGTGACGTACACTTAACTCACTACGGACGTATTTGCCCTATTGAAACTCCAGAGGGTCCAAATATTGGTTTAATCAACTCTATGGCCACTTATAGTAAAATTAATAAGTATGGCTTTATTGAAACTCCTTACCGTATAGTTGAAAAGAGTAAAGTTACCGATAACGTAGATTACTTATCAGCTATTGAGGAGGCAAACGCAGTAGTTGCACAGGCTAATGCACAACTTAATAAAAACGGCACATTTAAAGAAGAGCTTGTATCTGCCCGTAAAGGCGGTGAGTTTATGATAGTACCTCGTGATGAAGTAACTCACATGGATGTATCACCTAAGCAATTGGTATCTGTGGCATCTTCTATGATCCCATTTTTAGAAAATGATGATGCAAACCGTGCATTAATGGGCTCAAACATGCAACGTCAGGCTGTACCATTATTACAAGCAGAAGCCCCATTTGTAGGTACAGGTGTTGAGGAGGCTGTAGCACGTGATAGTGGACTTGCTGCTGTTACAAAACGTGGCGGTGAGATTGTACAAGTAGATGCAGAGCGCATTGTTGTAAAAGCAACTGAAAAAGATGCTAATGGTAATACAGGCGCTGATATTTACAATCTACGTAAATTCCAACGCTCTAACCAAAACACATGCTTTAACCAAAAGCCTTTAGTTAATGTTGGCCAAAAAGTAAAAGCTGGTGATATCATTGCTGATGGCCCATCTATGGATTTAGGTGAGCTAGCCCTCGGCCGTAACGTACTTTGTGCGTTTATGCCTTGGAATGGCTATAACTATGAGGATTCTATCCTATTATCTGAACGTATAGCTAAAGATGATATTTTTACCTCTATCCATATAGAGGAGTTTGAGGTAATGGCTCGTGATACTAAGCTTGGCCCTGAGGAGGTAACTCGTGATATACCTAATGTAAGTGAAGAGAGCTTA
>Ga0163110_10002163_pt1 | contig 10119 bp, 13 predicted proteins | sample CRUFie1St17metaG_FD_108703 | JGI IMG/M metagenome (GOLD analysis project Ga0163110, IMG submission 108703) | Marine microbial communities from the Costa Rica Dome - CRUD Field 142mm St17 metaG | ecosystem: Environmental > Aquatic > Marine > Oceanic > Photic zone | place: Costa Rica: the Eastern...
ATCAATGGTTCCCGATCCACCGCCCATGAGTCGCTGGTCACAAGAACTGGAGGATGACCTTGCAGCGTTGCTGAAGGACTGGCTGAAACAGCAGGGCCGCACCCAGTCGGACCTGCGCCGCAGCCTGAGAGCAACCTCCACCCGCATGCCAGCCCTGATGGAGGTGCTGGAACGAGAACATGTGCTCGGGGGAATGCCTCGGTTGGCAGCCAGGCTCTGCTCCATCGAAGCCGAATGGGCTGCCGATCCCGGAACACCTGCCACTGAGGATTCAGGATCCGGCTCCGGTCAAAACAAGGCTGATCCTTTCGGTCAGCTGGATCTGCTGCTGAGAGAAATCAGAGACGACTGCACCGGCTGAACAGAATCACAGGCAACATGGGGATATCTTCCAAACACCCCATGGCCTCCGTCTCGCAACGACTGCTTGGTGTCAGCCTTCTCACCGCCGTCAGCGTGATGCTTCCTCAGAGAGCGATGGCACAATCAGAGGTCTGGCTGCTTGGTCCCAACAGCCGCACCGGTGAACAGAGCACAGTGGTGCCCACCGATTGCGTCGAAGGAGCTGACGGGTCAATCACCTGCAACACCAAGATCGTGAATCCCCCCGGCGACACACCCGCCAAACCCTTCTTCAATCCGTTCAGCAGCAACTGAGCACAGTGATCCAGTCTCGACGCAAACGCCGAAGCTTCCTGCAGTGGGTTGATGCGGGCGAAAAACAGGTCGCCATTCTTCTCACTGCGATCACCGCTGTTGTGATCGCGGCTTCGATCGTGCAGCTCACGATTCGCGTCGCCCTTTCGCTGATCACCAATGAACAGGACTCCTACTGGCTCGGTGACGGCCTGATCCGCATCCTCGGCGATCTGCTGACAGTACTGATTGCCCTTGAAGTGCTTCAGAACATCACCAGTTACCTGCGCCGACACGTTGTCCAGATCGAACTGGTGCTTGTCACCGCCCTCACAGCCGTTGCCAGAAAAGTGATCGTGCTTCCGAAGGGCGCGGAAGACAAACCCCAGCTCCTGATCGGTCTTGGAGTCTCCGCCATCGCTCTGGCCGGGGCCTACTGGCTGGTCAAACGTTCAGCTGACCAGGATGGTCGTCCGGACTCCCACTCCAGTAGAGCGCAAGCCACACCGTTCCAGGATCAACATCCGTCCTCTCAACCCGATGACGTCGACCGGCTGGCAAGATCAGCTGATCCCCCACGCTGAGCTCAACCCATTCCTCTGGATCGTCGAGACGCAAGCGCGCGCTCCCTTTCAACAGGGTGAGCCACTCATGATCCTTCTGCTCATACCAGAATCCATCCGGACTGTTCGCGCCATTGGAACTGATCCTCACCAGCCTCCAGTCCCTGCCTGAACACAACTCCTCTTCAATCTCATGCCCTGCAGCCGCAGGCGCAGCGATCAGCAGATTGGATGAACGGGGTGCATCAACACTTGGCTCCCCCCAGCGTCGACCGATGTTGTACCCCCAGGAATGGGCCAGCTGGACAACTGCATTGTGATCAGAGCACGCCGCGAGCTGACGACGTCGTTCCGGCTCAGCATCAAGGCTGCTGACCAGTGCATTGAGCTGTTGAACCTTCAACAGAAAACGCTGCAGATCCTCTTCCGCCATCAGCTCCGGAGCAACTGTCGTGATCCTGACAACCCGTGGATGGAGATCAGAGCAATCACCTGCGCCGCGTCACACTGAAATCACCTGCTGAATGACGATGAGGACTCTGCTGGCAGGAGCACTGATGTTGATCACACTGCTCTGGCAGAGTTCAGCCTCATGGGCGATGGATGAAGCTGGAGCACAGCTGTTTGATCTGCACTGCGCTGGATGTCACCCGAACGGCGGCAACATCATCCGTCGAGGTCGGACACTGAAACTCAAGGCGCTCGAAAAACAAGGGCTCAATAATGCTCCTGCAATTGCACAGATCGCCCGTGAAGGAATCGGTCAGATGAGCGGCTATGTCGATGCTCTTGGGGAGGGCAATGATCTTGTTGTTGCCGAATGGGTCTGGCGACAGGCTCAGAATGCCTGGATCCAGGGATAAACATCCAGTCGGGTCCAGATTCCTTCCCGCCAGTACACATCTGCCTCCAGCAGTGCGCGCACAGTTGTTTCACTCTCGGACTCAAAGACTGCAAAAACGTGGGTACTGCCAACAGTCGGGCCAAGAGTTATCAATGTCCCACTTTCCTTGAGGGCTTTAAGCCGTTCGAGATGCTCATCACGAAACGGAGCTCTTTTTTCCAAGGCATTGTCGCAATAGGTCCCCCAGAGAACGAAGCGGGCCATAGTTTCACCTCCGGTTAAAAGAATCTGCGCCAAAAGGTTGGCGCGTACTGCACATTAAGCGCTATGTTCATTGGGTAGATTACTTTTATGATGATGCTCACTGGTGCTGAACTCCTTGCAAAGGTCAAGGATTTAGGTGACGTCTCCAAAACAGACCTGGCAACTGCCTGTGGGTATGTCTCGAAAAAGAAGGATGGTTCTGATCGCGTTAACTTCACTGCTTTTTATGAAGCACTTCTCAATGCGAAGGGCATTGAACTTGGTGGTGGATCAGCCGGCATTGGCAAAGGCGGCCGCAAGCTTTCTTACGTGGCAACAGTTCAGGGGAACGGCAATCTGTTGATCGGTAAGGCTTACACCGCGATGCTCGATCTCAAACCCGGCGATGAATTCGAGATCAAGCTTGGTCGCAAACAGATCCGCCTGGTTCCGGTAGGCGGCGCTGACGAAGACGAAGAGTGATCTTCAGCCTGCTGCTGCTCGCAGTTCACGGCAAAATTCACCAGCTTCAGCCGCTGCGCATCCCTCCTGCGCAGCGGCGATTCTTTTGACAAGAGCACTGCCGACAATGGCTCCGTCTGCACCCCATGAGCGAACCTGACGAACCTGCTCAGGTCCGGAAATTCCGAATCCCACAGCGACAGGACCGGCGGCACATCGCTTCAGAGAAGTGACTAGCTGGCCGACACGATCTTGCAGACTTGATCGTTCTCCGGTGACACCATTGACTGAAACCAGATAAGTGAAACCACGACTGGAAGCAGCAATGCGCTGCATCCGCTTTTCAGGAGTTGTGGGAGCCACCAGCAGTACAAGATCAAGATCATGTTGTGCCGCAAGTGGAGACAAACGCTCCGCTTCCTCAAGGGGAAGATCAGGGACAACCAGACCGGAGACACCAGCGGCGGCAGCTTCCGAAAAAAAGCGTTCTGCTCCTCGATTCAGCAGTGGATTGCTGTAGGTGAACAGAACAACCGGCATGGTGAGTTGTCCACGCAATCCACTCAACATCTCCAGCACTTTTGCCGGGGTTGTGTTTTGTTCAAGAGCTCGGTGAGCAGCAGCCTGAATCACTGGTCCGTCCGCCAGAGGGTCGCTATAGGGGATGCCAAGCTCCACCACATCAGCCCCGTGATTCTGAAGACTGAGCAGAACATCAGCCGTGCTCTGGAGCTCTGGATCACCTGCCATCACAAAAGGCATCAGTGCCAGGCGCTGCTCACGGGCGGTCTTCACAAAGACCTCTGCAATGCGTGAAGACTGCTCTCTCACGGATTCTGAAACTGTGATGCAGGCGAGCCTAGAGGTCGGCTGCAATCACTCAGGAGCCTGACTGGTCTCCTCTTCCGCGATGGAGGCCATCAGCTCCTGCTGCTGCTCAGGTGTCATGGCGTCGAACCGCTCCTGAAGCTGCTGGGCGGTGAGTTGGTCATAACCGCTGCGGTAGCGACGGCGTTGCTGCATGTAGGTCATGCGGCCGGTCACCACTCTGAACAGATAGGAGCTGGTCCAGACAACCACTACAACAACGAGGAGAGCCTCGGCGGCAATACCCGCCGAAAATCCCTCCAGGCCAAGGGCTTGGAACAACCAGTAGCCCAAACCTCCCGTCAGCAGCAGACCGAGACCAAGTTTCAGAACTCCGGCACGCGTCAACAGTCAGACCTCGCCCTGGCCGCTGAAGCGGAGATTGAGGAATGGAGCAAACACAATCATCCCCGGAAAGAAGAAGAACACCAGTGAATAAATTCCAAGGCGCTCGTACTTACCCATGACGGTCCAGCGCCGACTCATCCAGGCGTAAAGCAGGAGAGGCACCACCACCAGATAGGCACCACCCAGTGCCACATAGGCAGCGATCACCAGCAGGGTGTCCAGGGAAACCGCGCTGAGAAGAGTCTCCATGGTCAGCGAAATGGGCCATCTGGGTGGAATCTAGAATGCCGCCACGGTGCTGGTGGCACCCGGGGGCGTGGCGGAATCGGTAGACGCACGCGACTTAAAATCGTTTGGGATGAAAATCCTGTGGGGGTTCAAGTCCCCCCGCCCCCACCACCGGCCTCGCCCCACCACGGGAAGTGATGCAAGCCAGTGCATCATGGGCATTCCAGATCACCCTCATTAGCTTCTGGAACATGAGGGTGTTTGGGTCATGGCGACTTCGGTGATCTCCAACGCTCAGCTGGGCGAGGAGCCCGCCGAGCTGATTCGCTGCAGGGAACGTGACGGCGGGGATCAACCCTGGGATCGATGGGGTACGTATCTCAGCGACAGGCAATGGGGAACGGTTCGTGAGGACTATTCCGCGGACGGCAATGCCTGGAACTCATTCCCCTTTGATCACAGCCACCTGCGCACCTACCGCTGGGGCGAGGACGGACTGCTCGGCTTCAGCGATGAACAGGGCCTCCTCTGTTTCGCACCGGTGCTCTGGAACGGACAGGACCCTGTTCTGAAGGAACGGCTCTTCGGCCTCGGCAATCCCGAGGGCAATCACGGTGAAGACATCAAGGACATGATGTATCACCTGGCTGGGACACCCACAGGCAGTTACGCCAAAGCGCTCTACCGCTACCCCCAGAAACGCTTCCCCTATGAACAGCTGAGAGACGAGAACCGCCGCCGCGGCCGTGACCAGAACGAGTTCGAACTGGTGCACACGGGCATCTTCGCTGAGAACCGTTTCTTCGATCTGGAGGTCGAATACGCCAAGGCATCACCGGAGGATGTGCTGATCCGGCTCACGCTCACCAACCATGGACCCGACAGTGCAGAGCTCCATCTGCTGCCAAGCCTCTGGTTTCGCAACACCTGGGGATGGGGCCAAAACAGCGAACATGACTTCATCAGACCATCGCTCTGCTTGCAGGATGGACTGCTGGTCAGCAGTGCTGTTGAGGGTCTTGGCTCCTATGGACTGAGTTGCAGCGAAGGGGGAACCTGGCTGTTCACCGAAAACGAGACCAACACCCAGCGGCTTTACAACCAGCCTCTGAAGCAGCCCTACGTGAAAGATGCCTTTCACCGTTATCTGATCGAGAAACAGGCTGATGCGGTGAATCCGGACCAGACCGGAAGCAAGGCAGCTCTTCACCTGCAGCGAATGCTCAGACCTGGAGAGATCTGGCAGGTGGATCTCAGACTGTGCCGACGCGACATGGGCGACAGGTCGACATCCACTGGCCTCGAGCTGACCAGCGTCAACGCCCTCGTCGAGCAGCGCCGCCAGGACTGGCAGGACCATCTGCACTGGGTGGCTCCAGGCCTGAACGAAGAGGACAGAGCCATCCATGCTGCAGCGGCAGCTGGTCTGTTCTGGTGCCGCAAGTTCTACAACTGGTATGTGGCCCGCTGGCTGCGGGGAGACAGCAATTCAGCCAAGCCACCCGAGCAGCGCTGGCACACCGACAACGCCTACTGGCGCAACCTGCGGTCCCGCAACATCATCTCCATGCCCGACTGCTGGGAGTATCCCTATTTCTGTCAGTGGGACCTGATGTTCCATGCAGTGGCGTTCGCGGAACTTGATCCGGGCGAGGCCAAGCGACAGTCACGCATGTTGCGCCAGGCGTCCTACACCGCCAACAACGGCCAGTCACCTGCCTATGAGTGGGCTCTCTCCGATGCCAACCCACCGATCGGGGCCTGGGCGGCGCTGCGCATTTTTCAGGTCTCCGGACGCTGCTACGGCCGCAAGGACTATCCCTTTCTGCGTGCAAGCCTTCGGGAACTACTGCTGGAATACGGCTGGTGGGCCAACCGCACGGACCGCAACGGCGACAGTTTGTTCGAAGGTGGATTCCTCGGACTCGACAACATCGCGATCTTCGACCGGCGATACCCCCTGAAAGACGGAAGCCTGATCGAACAGACCGATGGCACGGCCTGGATGGGCATGCTCAGCCTGAACATGCTGGAGGCCTGCGTTCTGCTCGCTGAAGACAGAGAGGAATACAAAAGCCTGTGCGAACGGTTCGTGACTGACTTCAGTCGTCTCACCTACGCCTTGAACAGTCCCTGCGGGCGTGGCTACGTCAACTGGGACGAGGAGGACGGCTTTTATTACGACGTACTCAAACGCCCGGACGGAAGCAGTGACTATCTGAGGACACGTTCTCTCAGTGGACTGATCCCGCTTCTGGCCATCGCCACATTCGATGCACGCACTGTCGAATCCATCCCTGCCCTGGATGTTCGCAGCTATCTCAGAGACCTGGGCGAAGAGCGTGGGGCCCCGTTTGACGCGATCAGTCATCTCGGTTCGAGGCATCGCGATCGCGTGCTGTTCTCGATCGTGCCTCCCGATCGACTGCGACGGATCCTCACCCGGGTCTTTGATGAACAGGAGTTCTTATCCCCTTACGGCATCCGCAGCCTCTCCATGGTGTATCAGAACAACCCCTACTCCTATCAACAGGGTGACGACCACGCGACGATCAGCTACAGCCCCGCCGACAGTCCGGTTGCCATGTTCGGCGGGAACTCCAACTGGCGCGGTCCGGTGTGGATTCCGATCAACTATCTGCTGATTGAAGCCCTCCAGAAGTTCGGCCACGCCCTCGGAGACGAATTCAGGATGGAGTTTCCGACCGGTTCTGGACGTGAACTGAACCTCTGGCAGATCTCACTTGAACTGGAGAAACGACTCGTCGGGATCTTCAGGCGGAATAAGGAAGGTCGACGAGCCTTCAACGGAGACATTGAGCTGTTCCAGAACGACACAGCCTGGAGCGAACTCTTTCAGTTCCATGAATACTTCAACGGCTGCACAGGGGCTGGTGTTGGAGCCAGTCACCAGACAGGCTGGACGGCTGTTGTCTCCAAAATGATCACTCAACTTCAGCGCTGGGGCTGATGGCGCTTACAACAGCTCCTGACGGAAGGCGGAATCACGATGAGCCGGCCATGGCTCCCATCAGGAGTGTTCCTTCAACGAACTGTCGGTTCAACAGACCATGAGAGGGTTTCCCCGGCATGGAACAGCAACGGCCATTCGCTGTCAGGGATGGCATCATCTCCGACACGGGCTGATTCAGGTGGAATCAGGCGATTCGGAACGGATTGATCCCGTCGAACCAGCGTGATGGTGTCAGCGTTGAGCGGCATGCCGTAGAAGCGCGGCCCGTGCTCGCTGGCAAAACCTTCGAGATGGTCCAGAGCTCCCGCCTGTTCAAAGACAGCGGCATAACTCTCCATTGCATGGAGCGCATTGAAAATACCTGCACAACCGCAGGATTACTCTTTGCCGGAGCGGGGATGGGGAGCGGAATCCGTGCCGAGAAAGAAGCAGGGCAGACCACTGGTTGCGGCCGCGACCAGGGCCCTTCGATGGCACTCCCGCTTCACAACCGGGAGGCAGTAGAAGTCGCTGCGAAGGCCGCCGATGAACATCGCGTTGCGATTGAGATGCAGATGATGGGGGGTGATTGTGGCGGCAATGCGTTCATCACCGCTCAGATGGGCCTCCGTGATGTAAGTCGCCGATTCCTCCGTGGTGATGTGCTCCAGCACGATGCGCAGGCGTGGATGCCGCTGACGCAGGGGCTTCAGATGCCGTTCGATGAACATGGCTTCACGATCGAAAACATCCACGTCCGGATCCGTGACTTCACCGTGAATCAACAGAGGGATGTCCACGGCCTCCATCCGCCTCAGCACAGCGGAGATCCGGGAGAGATCACTCACGCCTGCCGCTGAATTGGTGGTCGCATTGGCGGGGTAGAGCTTGGCCGCACGGAAGACGCCCATGGCGAAGCCCCTGGCCAGCTCGTCCGGATCAAGATCGTCCGTCAGATAGGCCGTCATCAGTGGCTCGAAGTCGATGTCTTCGGGCAGTGCTTCGAGAATCCTGCTGCGATAGGCCAGTGCCGCATCAACAGATGTGACCGGTGGACGCAGGTTGGGCATCACAATGGCCCGTGCAAAGGTTCTCGCTGTTGCCGGCAGCACGGCCCTGAGCATGGCTCCGTCCCTGAGGTGCACATGCCAGTCATCCGGCCGACGCAGCACCAGGGAGCTTGGAGCCTCGGCCAAGTCAGACCTCCTGGAGGACTGGTAGCTCACCAACCGCGCGACGGAGAATCTCCTCTCGATCTTCGCTCACATGATTGTCGGGCAACAGTTCGAGCAGCTTGAGTTTCTCCAGGCGGTTGCGTGTGGAGCCGTTCATCACGACCAGATAGACAGAACGGCCTACCTCAACCGCTTCCTTGATGGCGTTTTCGAGAGCCAGTGATGCTGTCACTCCCAGATGGGAAACCTCAGTGAGATCGAACAGAACCGCCTCACAATCCTCAATGGCGTTGTGTTCCCTGCTGATGGTCTTGGCCACGCCGAAGATCATCGGTCCGGTGAGCTGGAACAGCAGCAGGCGACCCGCAGCCTGATCGAGCAGTGCTTGCTGGTCTTCAGGAAGTTCAACGTCATCGTCCGTGGTGCTGATGGTTTTCACACCCCTGGCCTGCAGGGCCGTCATCCGTTCGATCGTGAGCACGTTGGCCACGAACACCCCGATGAAGACCGCCCAGATCAGGTCAACCAGCACGGTGAGTGCAATCACGCCGTAGGTGATGCAGGCCGCTTTGATCGAAAGATGATGTTCACGCTGCAGAAAACTCCAGTCAATGATGTCGAAGCCCACCTTCAGAGCGATTCCCGCCAGTACCGCCAGAGGGATCTGAGCTGCAAGTGGAGCGGCCAGCAGAATCACCAGCATCAGGATCAGGGCCCGGACGATGCCTGAAAGGGCAGAACGACCACCCGCCTGAATGTTGACCACGGTTCCCATAGTGGCTCCGGCGCCCGGAAGTCCCCCGAACAGACCTGACATCACATTGCCCAGTCCCTGCCCGATCAGTTCCTTGTTGGAGTCATGCTCGGTGCGGGTCAGGCTGTCAGCCACCACGGAGGTGAGCAGGGCGTCGATGCAACCGAGCATGCCGAGCACAGCGCCGTTCACCACCATCAACCTGATCTGCTCACCGGAGAAGGTGGGAGGATTGAAACTGGGAAATTCCGCCGTGAATTCAGGGATTCTGCGCAGTTCAATGTCTCCGAAGAGCGTGAGTGACAGCACGGTTCCCACAACGAGAGCCAGCAGCTGAGGAGGACAGAACCGTTTCAGCTGCTCTGGTGTGAACCAGAGGATCAGCAGGGTGATCACGGCCAGTGCGAGCTCCAGAGGCTGCACGCCGGCAGCCAGCTCGGGGAGAGCGCCCAGTGTTCCGATCACACCCCCGGGAGGACTGCTCTGTCCCAGGAAGGGCGCCAGTTGCAGAATGACCAGGATCACACCGATCCCGGACATGAAGCCCGAAATCACCGTGTAGGGCATCATCGTGATGTATCGGCCCAGACGGAAGAAGCCGAACAGAATCTGGAACACACCGGCGAGCACCACCACGGTGAAAGCCATTGCCAGTGCAGTCCCCTTGTCGGGGATCTGGCTTGTGAAACTGAGAATGACGGCGGTGAACACCACCGTCATTGGACCTGTCGGTTCAGATATCAGTGTGGGTGTGCCACCGAAGAGCGATGCGACCAGGCCGATGATCACCGCACCCCAGAGCCCGGCAGCGGCTCCGGCACCGGAGGCAACCCCGAAAGCAAGAGCCATCGGCAACGCCACAACCGCCGCCGTCACACCACCGAAAACATCCCCGCGGACGTTGCGTGTGCTGATGTGATTCAGAAACACGCCAGACCGATTCGAATTTGGCGGAATGCTAATTCCCGAGCAGGGCAATGGACTGAATCCCTGCAGGCTTGCTCCCCTTCGGACACGGGGTGGCATCGCACAATGAGATCAGGCCG
>Ga0163110_10002164_pt1 | contig 10119 bp, 9 predicted proteins | sample CRUFie1St17metaG_FD_108703 | JGI IMG/M metagenome (GOLD analysis project Ga0163110, IMG submission 108703) | Marine microbial communities from the Costa Rica Dome - CRUD Field 142mm St17 metaG | ecosystem: Environmental > Aquatic > Marine > Oceanic > Photic zone | place: Costa Rica: the Eastern...
GAGGTTGGTCAATTTTTTAAATCAATGCAGAAAATACAAAAAGAATTAGACCGCTACATGCTCCCAGAGAACTATGGCAAGGAAGAAATCCAAAGCTAACTACTTTACAAAAGAAACAGAAGATTATATAGTTAAGTATAATAACTCTACCGACTCAGATTATAGAGCTAAAATATTTACAGACCACATATACCTACCTTTTTACAAGTTAGCAGAAAACATTATACATACATTCAAGTTTTATTACACAGATGTAGAACGTATAGAAGACTTAAAACACGAAATCGTATCAGTATTACTAGAAGAAAAGATTATGAAGTTTGATCCAACCAATGGAGCAAAGGCATATTCTTATTTTGGTACTATAGTTAAACGTTGGTTAATAAATTATAACAATAAAAACTATAAAAGACTTAAACAAATAGGTTCTTTTACTGAAATGGAAGAAAGTTATGAAGGAGGTAAACAATATGTTAACGATTATCAAGTAACTTTATCTCAATTCATAGATACTTGGAGCGAATCTGTTTATGAATCATTAGATGATTTATTCTTAAAAGAAAATGAAAAAGTTATAGCTGATGCCGTATTAACATTATTCCGCACTAGACATGATATAGAAATATTTAAGAAAAAAGCTTTATACATCTATATCAGAGAAATGACTGATTGTGAAACTCCTCATCTTACCAGAGTTATTTCTATACTCAAAGAAGACTTTAAGAAAAAATATCAAAATCTTTACGATCAAGGGCTTATTACCAATAAACCTTTGTAACTCTATTTATAAAGAAACGATATGAGTTTAGATAAAGAAGTATTTAATGGTAAAACTCTATCTGATCTTTTTGGAGAGATACACGATAATTCAACCCAAACCAGATCTCAGATCAAAGGACTTATAGGAGAGTTAAAACCACTTATAGAAAATATAGGTGATGCTACTCTTATCGTTCCTATGATCAAAGAGTACATGGAAATAGGTGTAAAGAATGACGAACATTTAATTAAGCTTGCGACTGTAATACAACGTATAGAAACAGCAGCAGCTAAAGGTGAAGGAGGAGAAATGTTTGATTTTGGTGAATTACAAGATCTTTTAGAAGATTCGAGAGATACAGTAGAAGAAGTTAAAGAAGATTCTGAAGAAACAGAAGAAGAAGAATAATGTTTGGAAGAATTACAGGATTACTTTATAACGAAGGAGGAGGCGGTGGGGGTAATAATGGCTTTTACGCTAGAGTTACCGATATCATAACCGACTCTAACCACCCTAGATACGAAGATCAACAACAAACCTTAGGTTTATACGGAGTATTTTTTAAACCAATTGGTGATGCATTAGGAGGAACAGCTGATGATATAGATGAAAATCAATTTTTTGCTTATTGTCAAAGAGATACTATAGTTAGATTACCAGTAATAGGTGAGATAGTAGAAATTTATGGAGGTCCTGATTGGGATAGAACTACGGATGCATCTGAAGGTAGAGACTACTGGAGGACTATAGTTAATATTTGGAACCACCCTAATCATAATGCTAGTACTATAGAAGAACCTGACTTTGGGGATGATTTTAAAGAAAGTACTAAGGTTAATCCTCTTCAACTATTCCCAGGAGATGCTCTTATAGAAGGTAGACATGGTAATACTATAAGATTAGGAGGTACTAATTTTGATACTAACCCGTTTTCAGAAGAAGATAATAACGGTTCACCTTTTGTTATACTTAGAACTGGTCAAAAAGAAGCTGATGATTCAATTGAAACCGTAGTAGAAGACCCAAATGAAGATAAGTCATCAATATATATGATGTCAGATCATACAGTAAAATTAGAACAAGCCAACGAAAAAAGAGATGCTTTTGAAGATGAACCAGAAAAAGCCGATACACACAAAGGTCCTCAAGTTATAGTAAACTCTGGTAGATTATATTTTAACGCTAGAGATGAAGGTGCTTTTATTTCTGCTAAAGAAATGATAGGGTTGAATTCAAAAGTTATAGGTATTGATTCTGATGATTATATTGGAATGGATAGTAAAAAGATTTATCTCGGTAGTGGAGCTTTTGATGAGGATGAACCTGCATTAAAAGGAGAAACAACCACTACTTGGTTAGACGATTTGGTATCACTATTAGAATCTTTAGCTAAAACCTTAGCAACCTCTCCACCAGCACCTGCTGAATTATACACTGCTAAACTAGTTAAAGAAGGAGGTTCTCTTTTAAAGCAGTTACCTCGATTGAAACAAATACTGAAACAACTACACTCTAAAAAAGTGTTTATAGATAAAAAATAATGCCATACGTTAATATACCAGATAGTAAATTGATTGGAACTGTTGCTAGACAGATAGGTAAACTGGAAGGTGAAGTAGTCGGTAAAATACTTGAACAAGCTAACACTCTACAAAACCAAATTAACTCAGGAGGTTGTCCTGCAAACGTAGCTAGACTTTCAAATAAATTAAAAGGGTTCCAAAGCGGACTGTCTAGTGTAGATGGAAGAATAGATAGATTTAGAAAGCTACCAAAAAAATTAAGACGACCATTAGGAGCTTTTAAAAAAATCGTAAAGTTAGTTTTAGCAATACCCATACCTCAATCAGTACCCCCAGGATTTGGTATACCTGTTAACATAACTACAAAGTTTGCAGATTTACTACACTTAGCTAAAGAATATGTTAAACAAATAAGTGTTGATATAGAAGGACTTACTCTAATAACTACAAGTACTAATGTACAGTTAAAATCAATACAAAGAATTTTTAAAAAACTTTCTAATACTGTAATAATATGTAAACTTGAAAACCAACTTAATCAAAAATTAGAAGATGAAGAATTAACTTTTGAAGAAATGGTTGAGTTGGGATTAATATCTGACGACGGTACTTTAGTAACTTCTTCATTAAGTAGAAGAGCAGTAGATTTAGATTCATACGGTAGTTTATCAGTAAACGAAATATCTGATAAAACTGGGCTAACTCCTGATGAAGTAGCTGATCAATTGAGACAAGGTAATAACTTAGACCCAGAAGATACTATAGAAAAAGAATTAAATGATATATTAGAAAAATTGCAAGATAGAGGAATAGATTTTGATTTAGATGACTTTGATGCTGAATCTGATTTCGACGTAGCTGATGATGATAAGTATTTACATAGAGGCCCTAACGGTATACTTTATAACTTAGCAATTAAATTAGACCCAAATTCTCCTTCAATAGCACCTAGGAGATTTGCTGTAGCAATCGACCCTAACGGGGTTGAGGTTTTAAAAGGTGCTAAATCATTCAGTTCATCAGTAGATATACTATTAGATGAAATAAAATTTAGAATAGATAATCAACTTCCATAACTAAACTATTTATATATATGAAACTCGATCAACTTAGAAAAATTATAAGAGAAGAGGTACGAGCTGCTGTTAAGGAGGAGTTACAAGACGTAATGAATGAAGCTGTAAAATATGCTTCAACTCCTAATAGTAACCCAAATCAAATGAAACCTGTTGTAAAAGGCCAACCTAAAAAGTGGTCTGTAGGTAAGTCTGCTACGTTAGACGAAATGCTTAATGCAACAAGAGAAGAAATGACAGCACAAGATGCTAGTAACATTATGGGTGGTACCGGAGTACAAAAACCTAATTTTGCATCTATGATGTCTAACCAAATGTCTCGTTCAGTGCAAGGACCGCAAGTAGGTATAGATATAAGTCAATTAGATTTTGTAAATAAAGCAAAATCAGTATTAGATGCATCATATAAAAAAGATAAAGCTAGAGTAGGAGCAGTATAATGGCGTTTGAAATAAAGAAAATAGATCCAATTGACTTACAACCAAGAAAGGCTGTAGGAGTTAGTTTACCTTTTAGCGGTAAAGCTGTTTTTAATCAAACATTTGAAACTAAACAAGCAATTAAAACTAACTTAATAAACTATTTTCTTACAGGTAAAGGAGAACGATACCTAAACCCTACATTTGGAAATCAGCTTCAAAATCTTCTTTTCGAACAATTGACTCAAGATAAGGTAAAAGAAATTGATCAATTAGTTAGAAATGATTTAGAATTTTATTTTCCAAGAGTAGAACCTGTTGAAATAAACACTTTAGGTGATGCAGATAGAAATACTGTTAGCTTTAGTTTAAAGTATAGATTAAGAGATACTGATCTTGAAGATGAAGTAGTAATTAATTTTGAACAATAATGGCTGAAGAAAGAGATATCAAATATATTAATAGGGATTTTAACGATCTTAAGACATCGTTAATTGAACATGCAAAGAATTACTTTCCTGATTCTTATAACGACTTTAGTCCTACTTCACCAGGTACTATGTTTATAGAGATGGCAGCATACGTTGGGGATGTTTTATCTTTTTATCAAGATAACCAACTTCAAGAAACATTTTTACAACATGCGAAAAACCCTGCTAATCTATATTCATTAGCTTATATGATGGGGTATAGGCCAAAAGCTACATCTGCTGCAGAAGCTGAACTTACAGTAACTCAAAGAGTAGCTGCTACTGGAACTGACTATAAACCTAACTTAGATCAAGCATTAACTATAAGTAAAAACGGTACAATAAAAGCATCTGTAGGAGATAACTTAACTTTTTTAACTAACGAACAAGTAGATTTTAAATTTAGTAGTTCATACGACCCAACCGATATTAGGATTTTTTCTTTAGATAGTGGTAACCCTGCTGAATACCTATTAACTAAAAAAGTAAAAGCAACTTCAGGAACTATAAAAACTACTACTCAAACTTATACTACTGCAGAAAAATTTGCAACCTTTGAAATCGATGACGATAATATAATAGGAGTGCTAGACGTAACCGATAGTGATGGTAATACATGGACTGAAGTACCTTATTTAGGTCAAGATACTATGTTCGATACTCAAGCTAATACTAATAGTGAAAGTAATATAGTACCAAATAACTTAAGACTCAAAAAAGTACCAAGAAGATTTGTAACAAGGTTTACTTCTACTAAAAAGTTACAGATTCAATTTGGTTCAGGTATAAGTTCTCAAGATGATGAAGCTATCATACCAGATCCAACAGTGATAAGAAATTCAGATACTTTTCTAACTTCTAACGAATATTTTAAAGCATACGATCCATCTAACTTTTTATTTACTCAGACTTACGGATTAGCACCTTCAAACACAACACTTACTATAAGATACTTAACTGGAGGAGGAGTTGCAGCAAATGTACCTGCCAATACTATAGATGCTATCGACACAGTAGTAACATCAGCAGTAGATGATAGTTATGCAGCTACGTTAGCATTTACTAATGAACAACCAGCTGCAGGCGGTAAAGATGGAGACTCAACCGAAGAATTAAGACAAAACTCTTTAAGAGCATTTGCAGAACAACAACGTACCGTAACACTACAAGACTACACAGTTAGAGCATTATCACTACCTTCTTCTTTTGGTAGTATAGCAAAAGCATTCGCAACTAAAGACGGTTTAGTAAATAACGATAGTAGTGTGTTAGGTAACAATCCGTTAGCTATTGGAATGTATATACTGGCATACGATATAGATAAAAAATTAACTACTGCAAGTACCTCATTAAAAAATAACCTAAAAACTTATTTAGCAGAATTTATGCCTGTTACTGATGCAGTAGATATAAAAGATGCATTTGTTGTTAATATTAGAGTTAAGTACGATATAGTAACTCTACCAACTTATGCTGCAAGAGATATCCTTTTATTATGTAATAATTTATTGATAGATTATTTTAGAATAGAAAAATGGAGTATAAATCAACCTATAAACTTATCAACTCTGTATACTGAATTAGATCAAATAAAAGGAGTACAAACAGTTAAATCTGTAAGAGTAGAAAATATATCCGGAGGAAGATATTCTCAATATGCTTATGATGTAAAAGGAGCAACTAAAGAAAATATAGTTTACCCTTCTTTTGATCCATGTATATTTGAAGTAAAGTTTCCTCAAGAAGATATTGAAGGAAGAGTAACAACACTGTAAAATGGCAATATATAGAATATACCCTGAAAAAGATACTTACATTAATAGTGAACCGTCTGATGGTGGCATATATGGAAATGCTGGTAAAGATGAAATACTAGAGGTAGGAGGTTATAAAGACATTGACTTTGTTGGAAGATCAAACAGAGCACTCATACAGTTTAAACAATCTGATATAGTATACGCAGTAAATCAAAAAATATCTGGACCTATATCTGCAAGTTTAAATTTAAAATTAGCCAATGCAACTGAATTACCTAATTCATATTCTATATTTGTTTATCCTATATCTGGTGGATGGACTAACGGTGTAGGTAAAGGAGATGACCAACCTAAAGATCAATCAGGTTGTTCGTGGAAGTATAAAGATGATGGTAATGAAGAATGGGTAACTTTAGGAGGAGACTTTATAACAGGTACTTCTGGTCAAGTTACTTACGATATAAACGATGATCATGATTTAGAAGTAGATGTAACTTCTATAGTTTCAAGTCATTTTTCTGGTAGTCTTTCTAATGATGGTATGTTACTTAAGATAAATGATGATATAGAAAATAATTTAACTGCATCAATACTTTTAAAATACTTTAGTAGAGATACAAACACAGTCTACCCTCCTTATTTAGAGTTTAAATGGGACGATAGTACCTATAGTAGTACACTCACCGAACTAAGTACCGATATAGCAACTATTGGAATAAAAAATGCTAAAGAAAAATATAACGATTCAGATTCAGTAAGATTTAGATTATCTGTAAGACCGAAATATCCTACAAGAACTTTTACTACAAGTTCAATTTATTTAACAGAGTTTAAACTACCAACTGCATCTTACTGGGGAGTAAAAGATGAAAAAACAGGTGAAATGGTTATTGATTTTGACACATCGTTTACTAAACTTAGTGCTGATAATACAAGTAATTACTTTGATGTTACTATGAATTCATTTCATCCAGAACGTTACTATAGACTTTTAGTAAAGACGACTGTTAATGATAGCACCATAGTAATTGATAATAAAAATATATTTAAGGTAACTAAGCATGGCTAATGAAATCAAAATACAGAAGAAAGTATATGATCCTAAAGCGTTTGATAAAGTAGTTGATAGAAACTTTAAAACGTTTGCACAACCTGCGGATCCAGAACTAGAACCTACAGTAGAAGAATTTTTTGAACTTTACGAAAATCTTTACTACGAAATACCGTTACAAGGTGAAGCTGCTTCTCATACGTTTTTAGTACAAAGAAGTTCTGAATTATTAGATTTCAAAAAAGATACCGAAGATATACAACCTCTTTTAGATGAAATTGCCATCTTAAGAGAACAAATATTATCACTAAACGAACAACTTATAGAAGCTAATACACCTGATGTTTAATGAGTACGTTTAAGTATACAGTAAAGGAAATAAAATTAGATGGACTAGATACATCTAAACAGTTGAAAGACTCTGATAAAATACTCATAGAATCTTTTGACATTAATACTTCTTTCGATACTGCTAAACACTCTCTTAACCTCTTTGTATATAGTGTTGATAATGTTTTACTTCAAAATGTTTATGACTATCCAAACTATGCAGCACTAATAAACGCTGCTGGTGCAGGTAAAGATGGTATATTAAACTTAACATTAGATCCTGCAAAAGACGCTAAAGAGTTAGGTTTCGAAAATGGAGACATAAGATTACTTTATAAATTTACCGATGATTTATTTTCTGAAGATAAAAGAATAAAACAATTTTTTATAGAAAGTATATCACCAGATAGAACAGAAATACGAGCATTATCGAATCAACTTACTGATGAAGAAATATCAGAGTATACTGAAGTTCTTTCAAAAAGATTAAATGATAATTCATTTTTTTCAGAATTTAATTTAAATTTTGATAAGTTAGTAACATCAATAGGAGTAAATGTAGCTACTGAAGAAACTGAAAAAGGATTAGCTTTAGTAATAAAATTGTATCAACCACTAGACCCAACGGTAGTTAATAAAGATTTATTTAGCGTTGTAGAACTGGTAAGTGATTCTAAGTTTTATGAAGTTACATCAGAATATATTGAAGATAAGTTAAAAGTAAACTTTTTAAAAGGACCTAACTTTAATGTAGATATAGTAGAGGATAATTTTAATCCTACTGAATATTTTAGCTATAACGAACTTTTAAGTTACCCGGTAACAAGTTCCTATTATGAACTAAGATCTCTTTTTAACGAAAAAAGTGCACAAATTGCTATTAATCATAATGATTATAATGACTTTATACATTTTTCGTCAGCTGAAGAAAGATTAAGAAACTTTAAATATAAGTTAGATTTAATTAATAGTTATCAAAGTAGTTTATATTCAATAAAAAATACAGGATATACTAAAACTGGAGTAACCGGTAGTATATCTTACTACGAAAACTTAATTAACGGTATAGTTAATAACTTTGATCATTACGATAGATACTTATACTACGAAAGTGGAAGCTCTGCTTGGCCTAAAACTAACAATACTAGACCTTATGTTAATCAAGCATCGACTACATCTGAAAGTATAACTTATTTTACTAATCAATTAGTTACTGCTTCTAATTACGATAATACTAACGTAGACATACTTACTAATACTATTCCGACATTTATACGAGAGGATTCTCAAAATGCACCATATAGTTTATTTGTCAATATGATTGCACAACATTTTGACAACTTATGGATTTATTTCAAAGCAGTATCTGATAAGTACGATGCAGATAACAGACTTAACTTTGGTGTAAGTAAGGATATAGTAAAAAGTGCTGTAGAATCATTAGGAGTAAAACTATATAACAGTAATCAAAGTTTAGATAATTTATTTTCTTTATTAACTGGTGAGTCGTATGCATCTGGTAGTGAAACTATAACGGAAATAGTCACAGCAGTATCAGGTTCAGGAAGTGATTATCTACAACCAATGCCTAAGGATAACTACCTTAAAGAAATATACAAAAGAATATACCACAACTTACCGTTAATACTAAAATCAAAAGGTACAGAAAGAGGTATAAGAGCGATAATTAATTCATTTGGTATTCCAAGCTCTATACTACCAATAAAAATATACGGTGGTAAAAATAAAACTGATAATAAATTTACTAATCAAAATTTTGTAACGAGTTCGTTTGCAAAAGTAAGATTAGATAACACAGGTAGTTTAGTTTCTGGTAGTACTTTATCGAGATATTCTTCTATCAGGAACCGTAGTATAAAATATTCTGATGATTTACATACTGTTGAAGTAGGTTTTTCATTAAGTAAACTTTTAGACGGTTATATAGAATCTAGGCTAAGTAGTAGTTTTCATATTGATGATTTTATAGGAGATCCTAGAGATGCCACTAATGATAGTTATTACGAATTAACTAAATTAAGAAATTATATTTTAAATTTAGATGATGATTTAGGTTCTAATATATGGAATGTAATACAAGATAATTGGGAAGATTATGATGCATTCTGGGATAGAGATGATATATTTAGAACACCATCTGCTTTTATAAGACTTGTTAAGTTTTTCGATAACAGTGTATTTAGAGTAATAAAAGATTTAGTACCTGCACGTTCAACAATTAACACAGGTGTAGTAGTTAAACCAGATATACTTACTAGAAACAAAGCCAAACAAGTAAGTTTAACTTTAGAAAATAAAATATACACCGGTAGTATAAATGTAAGTACTATCACAGGTAGTCATGGAGAATCATTCGGATTCAAAGATGGATACAACACAAACTATTCAGCAAGTATTTTAACTTCTGTTGGATATGCACCAAGAAACGAAAGTTTCCAAACTCCTAAATTTACAGGAGAATTTTCAGGTAGTTTAGTAATGGTTAGTGATGGTGAACTTAACACAGCTAATACTTTCAAGAAAGCTGCACAACCTATTATAGATTTCAACCTAACAGTATTTAACTTATCATTACCAATACCACCTTCTTGTGACTTGTTCTTGAGAGCTACTTACGTTGGTGATCTTATTAACTTCTACGGTGAAGCACCAAGAGGGACAGTAAGAGCTATTTATCCAGAGACAGTTGCTGCTACTTCCGGTAGTATAAAC
>Ga0163110_10002168_pt1 | contig 10114 bp, 4 predicted proteins | sample CRUFie1St17metaG_FD_108703 | JGI IMG/M metagenome (GOLD analysis project Ga0163110, IMG submission 108703) | Marine microbial communities from the Costa Rica Dome - CRUD Field 142mm St17 metaG | ecosystem: Environmental > Aquatic > Marine > Oceanic > Photic zone | place: Costa Rica: the Eastern...
AAGACCCGTACAGCAGTCAGCCAAGTCTACAAACGATAAGCTTGGGCTAACAAACTCAATAGGTGACAATTGCCAGAAACAGATTCATACAGCGATACAATATAGGACAGCAGCTCTCGCTCTTACCCTATATCGCGCATGGAATCTCCTTCTGGTGATTATCTCCTCATACATATAAGCGAACCTATTCGGCAATTGCTGTCCCTTACCCCCATATTCGACCGAATAAAGCACCTCTAGGGTTGCAGGTTTCAGCTCCGCCATGTAAAATGGACACACCGAAGTCCTCACCTATGCACTTTGCACGGTAAAATGGGCAACCCGAGACCTCTACCTGTATAGTTTGCACGGTAAAATGGGCAACCCGAGACCTCTACCTGTACACTTTGCACGGTAAAATGGACAACCCGAGACCTCTACCTATATAGTTTGCATGGTAAAATGGGCAACCCGAGACCTCTACCTGTATAGTTTGCATGGTAAAATGGGCAACCCGAGACCTCTACCTGTATAGTTTGCATGGTAAAATGGGCAACCCGAGACCTCCACCTGTGCATTTTACCATGTAAAGTTTTTTGTTCGATCAATCCTTTGAATGAACTCCTTAACGCATCCCTAAAAACGACTTCAACAGACAATACAAAGCAAAGGTTTGATTTGTGGGGATTGGTTTGCATCTTGGGTATGTTTTCTAATGTATTCCGATTGATATGGCAAAGAAGAAAAAGAACCAGAAGCAAAAGCATAACAAACGTCAGGGGATTGTCTATTCGACCAATCCCGACTATCTATACGATTACGAGGACGAACAAGAGGAGGAGACCTTACCCCCAAACCGCCAATCGCTCCGTATTTCCCTCGACCGAAAAAAGGGCAATAAGCGCGTAACCCGCATCTATGAATTCATCGGGAGCAATGACGACCTCAAGGCTTTGGGAAAGGAGCTACAGAAGAAGTGTGGATGTGGAGGCGCTGTAAAGGGAGGCGAGATTCTGTTGCAAGGGGATTTCCGAGAGTTGGTAGGAGGGGAGCTGAAGAAGATGGGCTATCGGTTTAAGTTTGTGGGGGGATAAAGAATATTGCTCTCATAGTTCTCTATATCTGGTCATATAAGCGCACCTCCTTCTTCGGAAAAGATAGAGGATGTATATAATATAAAAGCAGCTTTTAAGAGATTGCTTAGGGAAGGGAAGGCACACACTATTTAATACTATAATCTATCACATCCCCCACCTACCCCCATCACATTAGCCCTTCGAACTAAGCCATTTACACATTGAATTGGTTGGCTTGGAATAAAACACTTGATTTGTGTGTATTCTATTCGGTTATTGGTACTTTGCCAACTAAAGAGAACCTAAATTTAATTTCCCTACCGTATGAGACCATTGTTTTATTCCGTTTTGCTTACTATTTGTTTGATGTTGGGAACTTTGGGGGAGGTACAGGCGCAAACCTTGAACGTTACAGGGGGGAGTCCTTATAGTCAGTATGTTACGCAATTGTTTGGACCAGGAGTGCAGGTCAATAGTGTAGAGATTACTTGTGACACTTTGAACAATGCGATGGGATTGTTTGATGCCACAGGATTAGCCCTAGGCCTAGACCAAGGGCTGCTACTCACTACTGGAACCATTACCAATGCAGTTGGGCCAAACCTCGATCCTGGTATTACCACTTCTCTCTATCAACCTGGGGATTCACTCCTAGACTTACTCCCTGGAGTATATGGTACGCTGGATGCCTGTGCTATCGAAATGGACATCGTTCCATTTTGTGATTCCATAGGGATTCGATACATCTTCGCTTCTGATGAATATCCTGAGTTTGTGGGAATTATCAACGATGTATTTGGTTTCTTCATTAGTGGCCCAGGGTACGCGAATCCTACCAATATTGCGGTAGTACCTGGAACCAATACGCCTGTAACCATTAATACAATCAATGACTTTACCAATCCAGGCTTATACAATGACAATACGAATGGAACGGAAATCGAATACGATGGCTATACAAATGTACTGCTTGCTTCGGCGGCCGTTGAGCCTTGCGAACCGTATACCCTTCGTTTGGTAATTGCGGACGATTCGGATGATTTGCTGGACTCGGGCGTATTTCTCGAAGCAGGGGGAATTAGCTGTTTGACGCAAATCCCTGCGACAGTGGTGGTAACCAATCCCGCTCCTGTAGAGGGATGTTCGAATTCCTCCTTCATCATCTATACCAATACACCGAATGATACTTTGGATGTAACTGTACAATTGGCGGTAGGCGGAACAGCTTCTTTAGGTTCTGACTATAATGCGGTTATCCCCGATTCCATTGTGATTGATGGAAATGTGGACTCGGTGGTGATTCCTATTCAGGTATTGTCAGATGGGTTCTTGGAAGGAACCGAAAATATCAGTGTTTCAATTACCAATACGAGTTGTGCAGGTAGTTCAACGATTAGTGCCAATATCGAGATATTCGATGAGCCTGTGGCAGACTTCAATGCAGCAGCAGGGGTTTGCCAAAGCCAACTCACAACTATTCAGGCAAATAATTTCCCTACAGCTAATTATACATGGAACTTTGATGGGGCAAATGTTGTATCAGGAAGTGGCCCAGGTCCTTACCAAGTCGAATGGCTAACTCCTGGTATTAAGACGGTATGTCTATCAGTAGATGTCGGTGGATGTCCAGCCCCTATCGTATGTAAGCAGGTGGAGGTATACAATATCCCCAATGCCAATATTGCGCCTGTCGCTGATCAGTGTTTCGAGGGCAATACCTTTAACTTCACCTATACAGGTCAGGCCAATGTCGATGCCTACTTCTGGACACTAGGAGCGGATGCATCTCCTCCTTCTTCCAATTTCCAAAACCCTACGAATATTGTCTATACAGCTCCTGGTATCAAGGAGGTACAATTGGTGGTATTGGAGAATGGATGCTTTAGTGATACGGCTCGCTTCACCTTTGAAGTCATACCCGAACCATCGGCACATTTTACTGTAGCAGATCCTGCGGTTTGCCAAAGCGATTGCATAGACTTTACCTATCTTGGCCCAGAGGTAGGTCCCAACCAAACTTATTTCTGGGATTTCGGTGCTAATGCTACCCCGCAATCGTCTACCTTAGAAGATCCGAACTGTGTGACTTTTGTTGTTCCAGGGGAATATGATATCCCGCTGGTGGTAGACTATAAAGGATGCCGAGATACTTTCAGCCTACCTGTAACTGTCGAACCTTCGCCTGTATTGGATGCAGGTGCAGACCAAGGCTTTTGTCGTGGTACAGGAGGCGCCCAATTGAATGCAACTGTTTCGGGAGGAACAACTCCTTACTACTATAATTGGACATGCAACCAAACGAATTGTGGGCTATCAAGTCCCTATATTCCTGATCCTGGAGCCAATCCTACAGAGACAACCACCTATTATTTACAAGTGGAAGACATCAATGGATGTGCAAGCAATATAGACTCGGTCATTGTATCGGTATATGAAGTGCCGATTGCAGATGCAGGCCCAGATATGTCTTTCTGTCGGACGGCTACAGGGGTGACTCTACAAGGAGGGGTGGCAGCTAACAATCAGGCTACACCGCCATTCTCCTACGAATGGACTCCTGCAACAGGTATGGCACCAGGCAATTCGACCATCGCCCAACCTTATGTTGTACCTGATACCACGACTATCTACACCCTTACGGTAATTTCAGCTGATGGCTGTTCGAGTATGGCTACTACCGTGGATACATTGAGTACGGTCACAGTAGATGTCCTCCCATTGCCTATTGCTTCGGCAGGAGAAGATACAGTATTGTGTTTAGGCGATACCCTCCAATTATTGGGCTTTGGTATAGGGGCAGGGCCTGACTATACATTCGCATGGACGCCTAATGATGCATTGGCAGCCCTCAGTGATTCGAGCATTGCCAATCCATTGGCTAGCCCACAATTCACGATTACGTATTCTTTGGTCGTAGAGTCGAATGGTTGTTTCAGCGATGCCGACCAGATTGAAGTTGTTGTGAATACCCTCCCAACTACTTCTGTTGGACCTCCTAAGGATGTGTGTTTGGGAGATTCTGTACAGTTGAATGGACTAGCAGCTGGGGACCCTGATGGTACATTATATACCTACGAATGGATTCCTGCAACGGGACTGGCAGATCCACTTGATCCACGTACCTTGGCTAGCCCTGATACAACTACGCTGTATTATTTGTTTGCGGGTTCGGAGGGATGTCGTGGGTTTGTTGATAGCCTCTTGGTTGAGGTTCGTTCAACGCCTATTGCAGAGATTCTCACAGAAGATTTCTCTCTCTGTCAAGGAGATACCGCCCAATTGTTCAGTATACATAGTTTTACTACCACCCAATCAGCTGGTCCTGTTATCTATCAATGGAGCCCAAGCATTCGTATCAATGATATCAATTCGCCCAATCCATTGGTATCTCCTCTCCAAACAAGCATATATACCTTAACTGTCAGTGTTGCAGGCGATTGCCCTACAACAGACGATGTCAAGATTGAAGTATATCCTGTACCGAATGCAGGTATCGTAGCAGCTAGCCCAACGATTTGTTCGGGTAGCGCAACGACCCTAACAGCAACAGGAGGCCTTGGAAGTGCATCCTATTCATGGAGCCCAACGACTGGTTTATCCGATCCTGATTCGGGCGTTACCCAAGCATTCCCCGATACAACCACCACCTATTATGTGACGGCTACTGAGGCCATCTGTGCCAATACAGATAGCTTTACCTTGGTCGTAAATGAAACCCCAACGGCTGATTACTTTGCTTCCCAAGCATCAGGTTGTGTAGGCCTAGAGGTGAGCTTCTTGAGCAATGTAAGTGATGCGAATTCAATTGTGTGGGATTTCGGAGATGGCACGGTCGTGTTCAACCAAGACAATCCGACCCATACCTACACAAGTGCGGGATCCTATCCTGTGACCTTGACTGCTACTGGGGCAGGAGGATGTACCGACCTCACCCAATTGGTCATAGTGGAAGTCACCGAATCCAACTTTGCCGACTATACTTCTCTTCCTGCAGTAGGCGAAACTGCAATCTTGCCTAATGCCCAATTCCAATTCACAGATATATCGCCTAATGCTGTGAGCTGGCTATGGGATTTTGGGGATGGCATGACCTCGGCAGAAATGAATCCTCTCCATTCTTATGTAGCACAAGGAAACTATGAGGTTATATTGACGGTGGTTGATTCTGGAGGATGTTCTAGTAGCATTACCTATGGTCCTTACATCGTGGCCTCCCCAACTCTATTCATCCCGAACGTCTTTAGTCCGAATGGAGATGGCTTGTATGATACGTTTGAGGTGCTGTATAGTGGAGTGGAGAGCTATGATATGAAGATCTTTGATAGATGGGGACGAGAAGTGTTCCACTCGATTCAATCCAATGTCCATTGGGATGGCCTCAAGCCTTCTGGAGGCAAAAGCTCGGAGGGTGTATATTATTACAGACTTATGATTGGTGATAAATCATACCAAGGAGATGTGAGTTTATTCCGTTAGGAGTAAACTCAATTTCTGGCTTTTGTTTTAGGGGCTTTCTTAGGTAAATTGCTGGATATTATTGTCCCTACATTCGTTTTGTTCATATACATAAATGCTTTCTACTGTGAAAAGAATTCTCATATTTAGTCTTTTCAGCATTCTTGCTTTCCAATCATACGCCCAGCTCATGATATCAGGCGATACGATAGCCTGTAACAATGATGCAGTTCTACTTACGGCATCTGGGGGAGCAGGAACATATACATGGTTTAGTTCTTTGGCACCAGGGGTGTCTATTAGTAGCAATCCAACAATCACAACGATTGCGTTTGGTACGATTACGTATACGGTAGTTAGTGGCCCTGATACGGCCACTCATGTCCTACAAGGGGTCGCTGCACCTACCGTTAGCCTTGGAAGTGATACAACGGTCTGTGTGCCATTTGTATTAGATGCCACAACGACAGGAGCCACCTACTTATGGCAAGACGGAACGACAACTGCAACCTATACGGTTAATGCTTCTGGTACGTATTCGGTGGAGGTGGCGATTGGTACCTGTATAGCGCGAGATACCATTACCGTAACGGCTCTAACGGGCACCTCCGTTAATCTAGGGAATGACACCACCATCTGCGCGAATGATACGCTCATATTGGATGCAACAACTCCAGGGGCGACCTACATCTGGCAAAATGGTGCAATAACCCCAACCTTTGAGGTGACTGCCCCAGGGGGATTATACTGGGTACAAGTGAGCTCTCCTTCTTGTGGTGTGGGGCGAGATTCTATCAATGTAAGCATTAACAATGTGTCTACAATTGATTTGAGCAATGCGCCTACCTCTGTGTGTCAGTCAGATACGCTCGCCATTTTAAATACAGGTACGGTAAATCCAGGGGCGAATCATATATGGGATTTTGATGGAGCAGTACTTGTGAGCGGCTCAGGATCGGGGCCTTATGAGCTTTTTTGGTCTTCACCTGGCCCTAAGAATGTGTGCTTGACGATTCAGGAAGATCAGTGTATCGTGGGGCCAGAGTGTGTGACAGTTAATGTGGATCCACGACCTGCAGTAGGGATTGGGCCTGTTGCGAACCAATGTTTTGCAGGTAATTCGTTTAGCTTTTCCCCTACAGGTACTTCTCCTACAGCCAACTTCTATTTCTGGAATTTCGGTGCAGGAGCAAGCCCCCCTACGAGTACGGCTGCAACTCCATCGGGCGTTTCCTATGCAACACCTGGAACAAAGACAGTTACGCTTGTGGTGGTTGAGAATGGTTGTGTGAGTGATACTGCAACGGTCTCGTTTGAGGTATTGCAAGAACCTAATGCAAACTTTGGAGTGAGTTCCATTGCATTGTGCCAAAATGATTGCTTCGACTTTACATATATCGGCCCTGCGGTTGCACCAAACCAAACCTATGTATGGAACTTTGGTGCGAATGGTATCCCGAATACTTCTAACCTCCAAAATGTGGACTGTGTGAATTTCACGCAGGGAGGAACCTATACGGTTACCTTAACGGTAGACAACAATGGGTGTGCAACTTCTTCGACCCAGAATATCAGTGTGTTCTCTACCCCCATTGTAGATGCGGGCCCCAATTTATCCTATTGTGCAGGAGAGGGAGGCGTACAACTGAACGCAACCCTTGCGGGTGGGACTGCCCCCTTCACGGTACAATGGACATGTAATATCCCTGGTTGTGGATTTAGTGATCCTTTTATCCTAAATCCGATTGTCAATCCTGATTCGTCTATGGTCGCAACGGTACAGGTAATTGATGCAAATGGATGTGTGTCTGCTACCGATTCGGTGCAAATCTCTGTGAATCCGAAGCCAATTGTAGATGCAGGCCCTGACATATTCTTATGTGAGGGAGGGCCAGGTGGTCAAATTGCGGCTGCACTTGCTGCGGATAATACGGCACCAGGACCTTTTACCTATCAATGGACGCCAAGTGCAGGGATTCCTCCAGGGCAAGAGACGACGCTGAATCCTTATGTCAATCCTGATACAACGACTATTTATACCCTTATTGTAGGTTCGGCTAATGGGTGTACCAGTGATGTAACAACCCTTGATACGAATAGTACAGTAGTAGTGCATGTCATCCCCCAACCTATTGCTGTTGCAGGGCCTGATACCGCTATTTGCTTTGGGGAGACGATCCAATTACAAGGCTATGCCTTTAATGCTGGGCCTATCTATGAATATTCATGGACACCTAATGATACCTCGGCAGGGTTGAGTGATTCGAGTATTGCGACACCTTTTGCGAGCCCTGCCTTTACAACGACCTATTCTTTGGTTGTAAACTCCAATGGTTGTCCGAGTTTGGCGGATAATATTACAGTTACGGTCAATACCCTGCCTACTACTTCGGCAGGACCTGTAGGAGACCTTTGTTTGGGAGATAGTGTACAATTGCAAGGGTTGGCGAGTGGAGATCCTGATGGAACGGTCTACTCCTATCAATGGACGCCCATAGACGGTCTGAGCGATCCGAATAGTCCGACTCCTAATGCTAGCCCAGATACCACAACTACCTATTATCTACAAGGAGGGAGTGGTCAATGTGAAGGAATTGTGGATTCGGTAGTGGTGGTCGTGAAACCTAGCCCTATTCCTAATATCCTCACCCCTGATACGGTCATTTGTGCGGGAGATACGGTACATGTACAAAGTACACACTTCTTCACAAGTACTCCAGGTGGGCCTGTAGTATACGAATGGGGGCCAGATATTGGCATTGATAGCCTATATACACCCACTCCTATGCTTTTCCCCACCCAATCGACTATCTACCTACTCACAACGAGTATAGTCGGGGATTGCCCTTCAAGTAGATATATAGTGGTGGAGGTGTATGAGGATATCGTTGCAGATATACAGGCCGATACAACGGTCATTTGTTCGGGAGATTCCCTGGTGTTGAGTGCTTTAGGGGGCTTTGGTAGCCCACAATTTACATGGACTCCTGCTATAGGGCTTAGCTCTGATACCATCCCCCAACCTTTAGCATTCCCCGATACCACTACAACTTACTATGTGACTATACAGGAAAATGCTTGTGTAGGTACGGATAGTATCACCCTGACGGTTAATCCAAGCGCAGAGGCTGACTATTTTAGTTCGTTTACAGATGGTTGTGCCCCATTGACTGTAAGCTTCTTTAGTACTTCGCCGAATGCTACTTCTTATTCATGGGATTTTGGCGACGGCAGCCCTGTCAGCAATGAACCTGATCCGATACATGTTTTTGGTAGTCCAGGATCCTATCAAGTAACTTTCTCTGTAGATGGAGTAGGAGGCTGTGGGGAGGTTGATAATTCGCTTACTGTGAATGTGGCGGATACGAGTATTGCCGCCTTTACCTCTGTTCCTGATACAGGTACCGTACAATATCTCCCGAATGGGCTTGTGACCTTTACGGATGCTTCTGTGAATGCGACGACTTGGTATTGGGATTTTGGAGATGGTACAACCTCCAGCGATCCGTCTCCGACACATAATTACCAATCTCCAGGTGAATATACGGTCAGCCTGACCGTGACGGGGCCTGATGGATGTATTAGCCAAGTTACATATGGTCCTTATGTATTTGTTTCGCCCAATCTTTTCATTCCGAATGTATTCTCCCCCAATGATGATGGTCTATATGATACATGGGGCATAGATTATGTAGGGGAAGAAGTAGTGAACCTAGAGGTATTTGACCGATGGGGCAATAAGATTTTCGCAGGAGATACCTTTACTGATACATGGGACGGCCGCACAACAGGTGGGGTTCGGGCGCCAGAGGGCGTTTATTACTATGCTATTAGAGTAGGTGAGAAGACTTACACAGGAAGTTTATCGCTCTTCCGTTAAACTTACCTTTATATTTTATACATAAAACCTCCGTTATCATATTCGTATGATATAGGAGGTTTTTTATTTTTGCACGAGAAATAATTCTTTTGCCACAAAGTGTTTTTAGCGGAAATCTTAGAACAAAGTGGAATCATTCTGCTTGTACATTTCAGGTTTTCCATATAGATATACTTTACATTCAACTCGTACCTATATGTTGCATAAAAATCATATCCTAACCTTTCTTATTTGTTGCTTCTTCGCACAATGGGGAAACGCACAGACGCAGACTGACCTGAGCCTTGCGAAGTGCATACAATTGGCTAGAAATCAGAGCCCTGAGGCGCATATGTCTGAACTAGAGTATAAGGCCGCTTATCAGGATTACCTCTCTTTCCTGGCTGACTATAAGCCGCAATTGAGTATAGGTGGAGACATTCCTGGATTGACACGATCAATTAGTAGTATCATCCAACCTGATGGAAGTATTCTATTTATTCCCCAAAGTCAGATGTTCTCGAATATTCAATTGAATGTCTTACAACGGGTACCCTTGACAGGAGGAACCGTTTTTGCGAGTTCCTCTTTGTTCAATCGATTGGCCTTAGACAATACAAGCGATATCTTTTGGCAAGCGACTCCTATACAGATTGGGCTAAACCAACCCTTGTTTCAGTTTAATTCGATGAAATGGGATCGGAATGAGCAGAAGCTTCGGTATGATTTGACCAAAGTAAACTAT
>Ga0163110_10002169_pt1 | contig 10110 bp, 12 predicted proteins | sample CRUFie1St17metaG_FD_108703 | JGI IMG/M metagenome (GOLD analysis project Ga0163110, IMG submission 108703) | Marine microbial communities from the Costa Rica Dome - CRUD Field 142mm St17 metaG | ecosystem: Environmental > Aquatic > Marine > Oceanic > Photic zone | place: Costa Rica: the Eastern...
TGAAGGTAGAATTACCCTAAACAAGTTGAACGAGATGATAGCAAAAGAAAAAGGTGTCAAGGTAAGTGATTTAGCAGTAGAAGACGATTCTCCAAAGACTGAGGCACCGGCAAAAAAAAGTAAAAAGACTGATGCCAAAGAAACTACCGCCAAAGAATAGTAACTGGGTACAACTCACTAAAGATTTTGTTAAAGAGTGGCCGGAGGTTTTGGAAGGATTAGAGTTCCAAAATATGCCGGTCAAGTACCTGGAAAGAGTTGACCTTGTTCTCAAAAATGCAGTTACAATCGTTATTGATATAAAATCTCAAATGCAATCTACCAAATACCCATTTGGTGGCAACAATAACATGAAAAGGTCAAACGTAAACAAGCAAGATCAAATTGCTAGATTTTTACAAGACACAATAAAAAAGAATTATTTTAAGATCCAAACAGTAAGTTTAAAATTCGATATTCCTGCATTGAAAAAAGATATGCAGTCAAAAACTTCAAATATATTATCTAAAAGTTTTAGAAAGTAAGTCTAAGTTTTTTGCGACAGCAATAGCATTGTCAATATCTGTTATAGGTGTGGTGTTGTTTTCTACACATTGAACAAAATGTTCAAGTTCATTTTTCAGAGGATTAGATTCTATTTTGAATTCTTCAATTGTAGGCTTATAATTCATTCTATCATCTTGCCATATATCTGTGGAAAGTTTTATTATTTTTGATTGTTCATCCCAAAATATTGTACCTTGCTCTCCGATAATAGCAGTTGTCCTTTGTTTGTCTGGATAATACCAACTCATGTTGAATTTTACTGGCACGTCATTACAAGTAAACTCAAACTCGTCTCTGTCGTTTTGTGCGAACTTGCTAAACTTATGACCACTGTGTTTTATATTTTTGAATTCGTGTTCTCCCAAAAATAAATGTATCATGCTTATGTCATGTGTAGCGAGGCTATCTAATGTTGTGATCTTTTTTTGAAACCTACCCCAATTCAGTCTGTTAGATTCTATGTATTGTATTTTTCCTATCCTAGGCAAAAGTTCTTTTATTTTTAACACCCTATCGTTATATAAGAAAATATGTCCTACCATTAAAGTTTGATCTTTAATGTAATTTTTGATGTCTATACACTCAGCAGATGTCAATGCTAGTGGTTTTTCAACATATAAATTTTTGTTTTGTTTTAATAATGTAACCACTTGATCATGATGATCCCAAGCAGGAGTGGCCAATATTACGTTTTCGTGAGTTATACTATCAAGATCTTTTCCGTTTTTAATATCAATTTCTTCTATATCACCAACGCCGTTAATTGATTTTAATTCTCTCAATATATTGGAACCCCAATATCCAATTCCAACAAGACTAATGTTTATCATAAAATTCCTTAATGCCGGTAATTATGTAATCTTGCCAGTGCTTTGGCAGAGTATGGTAACAAGGTAAACTTAAGATGTTGTTGCAAATATTTTCTGTAATTGGCAAACTTTCTACTGCATATTTTTTAAATGCTTTTGTTGTATGTGTTGGGTTTCTATAATGCACGTTTGTTGCGATACCTTTTGTTTTTAAAAATTCTGCCAATTTATCTCTAGTGCCTGCTGGAGTTTCGATTACATAGACATAATAAGAATGTAGTCCCCATGGTGCTTCTTGAGGACACTTGACAATGTTTTTGAGTTTGTCTGTGTATCTACGACATATTGCCCGTTTTTTATCTAACCAATCATCTATTTTGGAAAGTTTGGCTTGTACAACAACTGCCTGTAAGTTGTCTATACGTGAATTATATCCAACTGCGTCGTACTCAAATTTTGTTTTCCTGCCGTGATCTCTATACATTTTAACTTTTTCAACAAGTTCTTTACTACCTGTAACTGCTCCTGCGTCTCCCATCGCACCTAAATTTTTTACAGGATTGAAACTGAAGCAAGTTAGATCAACTAGACTTCCAACTTTTTTACCTCTATATTCTGCACCAAAACTTTGAGCGGCATCTTCAATTAATTTAATGTCATATTTTTTTGCAAAAGATTTCAATGCATCAATGTTAGGTGTTTGTCCATACAGGTCAACAAACAATATTGCCTTTGGTGCTTTTGGATGTGCTGTTGCCGAGTCCAGATCAAACAAATAAAAATCATCTATGTCAACGAATTCTGGTATCGCTCCAACATTAACTATTGCTTCGGTGGTTGATACAAAAGTATGTCCAACTGTCCAAACTCTATCGCCCGGCCCTATCTCTAATGCACGTAAGGCACACACCAGACTATTTGTGCCTGATCCCATACTTGCACAGGCTTCTGCACCTGTGTAATCGCATATTGCTTGTTCAAATTTATCAACAGTAGGTCCTGTGATGAAATCAGATCTATTGATTATGTCAGCGATTGCATTATCTATTTCTGATTTTATTTCCTCGTACTGAGGATACAAATCAACAAACGGTATCTTTATATGTTCGTTCATAGTGTTGTCTAAGCCATTCAAAGTTGTAACTATACATTAATTTATCGTAATCGTCTTTGCACTGATTAAAATAATTTTCTGCATCTACGGCGCCTCTTTTTACCCATTCTGCATTTTTTCCTTCGCCCAACTGTGTCCATTTTTTTAATCTATATCTTGTTTCTACAGTGGCCTCACCTTGTAATAATTTTAGCACTTCTCTGAAAGCAGTTCGCCATGCCAGCCATGGTGTTTCGTTAAAATGATTTATTGCACTTAACACAGGAACCACTGTGTGTGCTTTTGATAGTGTAAAGTCAAGGCCTGGTCTTGGTGTTTCCATGGTAAGTTTTTTGTTATACATCAACACTGCTCCGTGTCCATATTCTAAATCGTTTACAGGATTCTTACAATGGAAGATATAATGACATGGTTCCTTCATTCTGTCTGGTTGAAAATCAAATTTAAAACTGTCAACAATTTCTAATTTTGGAAATACGCAGAAAAAATATTCTGTTTCACTCATTTGTGCCGCTGTCATATAAGCAAGTGTTTGTCCTTGAACACCCTTGCACCATTTTGCTCTTGGATATTTTTCTTTCAATTTATTGTAACGTTCTTCAGCACTAGGCTCGTCATATGATATAAAAATTATGTCCATTGGTCTCGAGTGATATTCTTTGTCAAAATGCACGTGCCTTTCTATATCATAGAACTGTTTCAAGTTTTCCCTATACGGCACAAGCATAATATCCTTTGTATCTCCCCATGTGTAAATTTTCTCGTCTTCCCAAAAACTAGGAAAAAAATTAGGCAAATCTTTAGGAGACAAATCTTTGTTGTATATCCATTTGTAATATACCTTGCCTAAGTTTCTATAAGAAATATAAGGATCACTTAACTTAAAAGAAGTGTTTGGTATCCAATTTTGATACAAATTATCATGAGAATGATAATTGATGTCTTTGTAATCACGTAAAAATTTTAAATTGTTTATTTGTTCTTTGAATGCTTTAGTTGGTATCAAGAATACGTTGCCTTCCTTGTTTGTGCCACCCAAGGGATTTGTGTTATACCAAACGTGTATTTGATCTCTTTCATGTTGTTCAGGGATATAATCTAGATCAATTGTTTTTAAATTCATGAAACTTGCAAAAAACCAAAAGTATTCTGTCTTCACATCGTCAATAATTGATTTTAAAACTGTGAGATAACTGTCAACAAACGGAACCTCTCTTGTATTTGCAAAAGGACTTGGTTGATTTTCTGTGTTTTTAAATCTAACCTTTATACTGTCGAATCCAGTCATAATAACTTTCTAATCCTTGTCTTAAACTAAATTGCGGCGTGTGAGATAAAAGTTGTTTTGCTCGTTCTATGTTTAACGTGCCTCTCTGTGGATATAGTTTATGCTTACCAACATCTTCCATTTTTGATTTACTACCTGTTATATCTATTATTGTTTCCGCAAGTGTTCTCAAACTTACGGCATTTCCGGCAGTCATGTTAAAACTAGTATTGCTAACTTCTGACAATGCCGCTTTTACAATACCGTAAGCAGTGTCTTGTCTATAAGTGAAATCAACTTTATTGTCGCCGTTATGTAAAGTAATAGTTTCGTTCTTCATTGCTTTGTCAAAGAATTTTGGTACAACTCTGTCCGGCAAATCACCAGGACCATAAACTCCGCTAGGTCTAATGATGTTGTACTTTAATCCATCTTTAGCAAAAAGTTTTGTAAGCCTCTCACCTGCAAGTTTTGCCTCTCCGTATAAGTTCATTGGCTTTGTACTAGCATCTTCTTTTGTGCCATCCGCAAAGTCTCCGTACACCATGCTACTACTAATGTAGACAAACTTTTTCACATCAAACTTTAGAGAGTGCCATAATAAATTTGTAGTTGTTCCTATCACTTTCGGAATACCAACTATAGGATCATCATTTACAATTTGTGCCCTAGGCCATGTCGCTAAATGTATAACAACATCAGGTTTACTGCTAAATGATCTCAAACAAATTAACCTGTCTAAGATATCTCCCTGAATTACACTGACATTTTTACTCCAATTTCTTGTACGCCATTCATGTAGTTTTTTCAATTCCTCATCGCTTAACACATTGTATTTTTCCATACTGTCCACAACGGTCACACTGTGTTCTTGACAAAGTTTTTCTACAACTTTAGTGCCAATAAAACCTAATCCTCCTGCTACCAAAATTTTCATTACAGTACCTTTACTCCGTATTTTTTGGTAAAATCTTTACCATCCTGCGTGTCGTTTACTATCGGTTGTCCTTTTATGTTTAGACTTGTATTCAAGAGCATTGGACATCCTGTTTGTTTTTTCCATTCAGTAAGCAGTGCATGAAAGCCTGGATTGTCTGTTTTTCGCACTGTTTGTACCCTGGAAGTCATATCATAGTGTATTATGGCAGGAAAGGCTTTACCATGCGTACAAGGCGCTGTAAATTGCATATACGGGGTGTTTATAACGCCTTTAGGTAGTTTAAAATACTCATTTACATCCTCTTCTAATATGGCTGGAGCGAACGGTCTGAACTTCTGTCTTTTCTTAATACCATTTACCAGATCCTTGATGTCCTCACCCCTAGGGTCTGCTAAAAGCGATCTATTACCAAGTGCTCTTGGTCCAAACTCTGCCCTGCCATTTGCAACTCCAACCATCTTGTTTTCTTTCAATTCTTTTATAATTGCGTCCACAGGATACTCGCCTTGTATGTTGTGTCCAAGGAACGGATGTTGCCAATCTATCTGTTTACTTTCAGACGCCGCTATACACCCTATACTGGATCCAGCATCACCTGGATTTGGAATTATCCAAATCTTTTCAAACAATCCTAAATTTGCAAGTGTTCTGTTTGCCGCACAATTTAAAGCAACTCCGCCAGCATACACTAAATTTTTGTTTCCAAAACCTGCATACTTACTAGCAAGTACCCAAAGGTCTGTTAGACATTCTTCTGTGACTGCTTGAACACTGGCCGCCAAATCCATTACATCCGCATCAGGTTTCCAATTACCAATTCCTTTATGTAAATTGCGTTTTAGTTTAAAAGGATTACGTACAACAAAATCTTTATAAATGTCATCTTTATAAATTGGCTTGCCGTATGCACTCATGCCCATCAAGATGTATTCTTCCTCGGCAGGTTTTAGTCCGCAACGTTGAGTAAATGCAGAATATAATATTCCTATACTTGATGGATACTTTGTAGTTTTCAATTGTTGAATCGACTTCTGATTGTATCCTTTTGATATCGATATAGTGTCCCACTCTCCAATAGCGTCTACTGTGAGGATAACTGCGTCTTTGAATCCAGATGTAAAGTAACCTGCCGCGGCATGGGAGGCATGATGCTTGACATATTGATCAATTTTTAAACCAAATTGTTTTAGGTGATACTCGGGCATTTCTTTTCTATCAAATGCCACTTTAAATTGTGTTGCGTAAAACTGTCTTGTTTTTTTAAGCATTGGTTTTTCATAGTAAACAATTTTATCAACTGGACCATAGGATAATGCTTCGTTTACAATATCCCAATTAAGATAATGATCATTTTTAATTTTTGAATATCGTTCACTGTGTGCGGCCCATAATATTTTTCCGGGTCCTTTTTTATCGAACTCCACTACTGCCATTGCGGCATCGTGGTTCATGCAATTTATTCCTAGTACTCTCATAGTGTATCATCAAAAGTGTTTTTACGTATTGTTTCTATATACTTTCTCAATTCCTTGTCCTTCACATCTGTTGGTATTTCATTTTTGTAAAATATTCTATAACTGTCACTGCCGTATTTTCCAATGCCATACAAATCACTGGCTTCTTTGTAGTCCCAGGTTAAAAAATCTATACTCATGTTTCTTAATCTTTTTGCTCTTACTTTCCACATACCCAAAGGCTTCAGCATTTTTTCTTGTGTTTGTTGTCGGCCACGTATGAATGCAATAGGCGTAGGGTATCTTCTAAATAATTTAGGCAATACTTCTTTGACTTGCTTTCTATAAGTTTGGTTTAAACAGATTACACCAACCATGTGTTGCCATATTGTCTTTACCTGTTGTTGTACCATTAAGTCTTCTCTCATTTGCTATGCGGTCCTAAGTTTCCATGTGTGTCTAAAATGTCTTGCTTGATTAAAAAGGCCCACATACTTGCGTCCATGTGTCCTACTTTAAAATCATATTTGCTAGGTGCTTCAAACATCTTATTTGTGTCCTCAAATCTTCCTTCTTTGATTGTGTCCATCCATATTGTATAGTCTGCGTTGAAGTCTTGTCTAGTGCTTTCTGTAGGACATACAAAATCTGCAACTACCACCCTGTTGTTTGCAACGGCTTCTTGTGCAAGTGTTTTCATTCTGTTTGCCTGTCTAGTCCTACCTTCCGCGGAAAAATCCCAATCGTCTGCTTGTTTTCTCACTTCGTCGGCATTCAACCATACAGCATTAAACATTGGCACAAGATGTTTTGCTAAAGTTGTTTTGCCCGAACCCGGAAGTCCCATTATTAATATTATCATGATTGTTTGATTGCTTCCTTAACTTCTTTGTCAAACTTTCCTTCGCTTGGTTTTGTAATATAACTGCTATTTGAATCTTTTTTAAGATAATCTCGATATACCTCACTAGGACACAATACAGGAAAGTTCATTTGTTTTCCTAAAGATTTGATATAATCTGCACCATACAAAAAGAATAGTTCTTGAGAAATATAAAACACAGGTGCTAGATCATGTAGTTGTTTTATTTCATCCATTGCTTCTAGTGTTGTATTGCCACCACGAAGTCTCTGCTGTTGTGTTTGTAATATATTTCTATCTCTGCCTATTACACCGATAATAACTTCACAATATTTTTTTGCTTCTGTAATGAATTCATTGTACTTTGGTATTAGATTTTTGCCATCTTTCACATATGGACAACTGATGCTTGTCATGTATTTTCTTTCTTTGTTCCATTTTTTATCTTTTAAGAGAGAAGGATTGTCCCAATATTTTGCAAACGGTTCTTCGTGATGTCCTTTCCATTCTGTCCGTAACATCGGCCAACCATCCACTGCCGGGTGCATTGTTAAAAGTTTTGCGAATAAATGATTGCCGGAGCCTTGCGGTCCGGTTAATATAAGCATTAGTGGTTTCATTTTATTTTAAAGAATCTTTTTGCTTTTTCCAAAGACTCTTCCCATTCCTCTAAACTTATATCATATTCAAAGTTTTGCGATGTTTCGTTTACTTGTAATTCTTTTGCGCCGTTCTTGATATGGAAGTTTCTTGCCATATCTGTAAGAGGCGACAGTGTGACTAGTCTGTTTAAATGATTTGATTTCTTAACCATTTTGTATACTTCGTTTACTATGGCTCTTCCGCCACCTTTTTTCTTTGCCCAAACTGTGTATGCTATTGCTATAGAACCTTGAACACCTGCTCTATGTGTTGCCTGCATGGCGGAGTCATAACTCAACACGTCCATTTCCTCAACAGTCTTTGGTACCTCGTCAGTAAATGCAAAGCACATGATTGCCGCTATATCTCCCTCTTCGTCTCGAAGTCCAAATATTTTTCTACCGTTGTCTCTTCTGAATTTGAGGTCTAGTTCAGGCCTTACTGGATCTTCTTTTGTGTCGATGTCATAGAGTTCAACAAGTTTGTATTTTGATTCTTTTATTTTCTTTTGTGTGTATTTTTGTAGGTTGCCAAACTTCTCCATAAGTCCTGTGATAGATGGATGTCCTTTCCATTTTTCCAAAACTTCGATAAGTTTTTCTTTGTTAATAATTTCCATATATTACTTGTATATAAAAGGATCTTTTTTCTTTAATTCTTTTAGTCTTTTGCGATAAGCACGTTCTTGCTTGATCTTTTCAATTAACTTTTTTAACCAACTTAACATCACACTCCTCCTATAACTTTTTTAAACTTGTCTAACATTAATATTGTAGCATCTTTATGCGATTTGTCTAGTGGATGTGTTGTTGCACGTTCATATTCGTTCAGTATTGTCCACTGGTTAAATCCCATATTCCGCTCACCAAAGAAATACCATTTGGTAAAATCAATTTCTTTATACAAAGCACCCAACAATTGGTCTGTATTTTTCTTTTCTTCCATTTCGTTCCAAAATAAACTGTTGTCAGCAAGAGTAAACATAAATGGTATTTTCTTTTTTTCCAAAATATTTTGTAACCAAATTATGCTTTTCCAACTTAGATAAGTTTCGTGGTAATCGTTAGCGGCGTGTTTGTATAATGACTCTGCGAATGGCCTCACACCCGACCCTATAAAATCTTCTTGCCTTGTACGCCATTCTTCCTGTGCTGTTTCTGAACCGGCAAGTGTTCTGAATGCTTCTTCCTGTCCAGTATTAGTGTCCCACGGAGATATACTTGCCCAACGTGTGTTTTCTAATACTTTGTGTCGTGGCATTGCCCAGTCATATCTCGAAAGAAAAGTCCACATTACTACCACGGCGTCAACATCATTATTGCTGATGCCCTGGAATGTTCTTCTTGCTATCCCGGAGTTACCTATGCCACCCTTTGCAGTACAAACATAATTGCCTTTGCATAAACTTTGCTGGAATAAATTGTATGCCCAGGTTTTTCTTGACGGAGTTTTGCCGTCGACGTCGTCACTTAATTCATTTCCTAGTGTAAAACTACACCCACCTGCTATAAAATTACTCATATATCCTCAATGCACTATTTAAAAGTGGGAAAGTGTCGGCAAAATTTTCTTTCCTATACTGGTCTGCAAGTAAAATCCTTTCTTTACGCCTAGACCTAATCTCTTCGCTGTCTCTATCAGCACTATTCATATATCTCAATGTACCTGCAAAGTCTTTTAATTCACTGTACCTTGAATTTACAATGTTTTTTATTTGTTTGGGAAGTGTTTGAATATTAAAAATGTCAGGATCAAAGCAAGTGTTTACGTAAAAAAACTTTGGTGCAAATTGCCTTACCCACATTACTAATTTTGCAAGACTAAAAACATTAAAGATATTAATTGTAGAACATATCTGGAATTCCATGTTTGCAGTTTGATAAATTTTGAATTGATTTAAATTATGATTTACTTCTTTCCAGTTTGCAGGATGTCTTTGATATTCAAATTGTTCTCCTACATCATCAATACTAAATGCGATTTCAACGTGTTTGAAATGTTTCCATAAATCAAAAATTTCCCTAGGTGGTAACTGTGTTCCGTTTGTATTGTAGTGAATATCTTGATTTTTCGCATAACCTTTTTGTACACAATGCTCTAATATTTTAAAATGATTTTTAATCATAAAGGGTTCACCGCCTGTGAATTCAAAGTATTCTGCTTCTGCTAAATCTTCTTTCACATCCTCAAAAAATTTAGGATTTCGTTTAGGCCAGCCTCCCTCTTTCAACTGTTTTTTTGCAAGTGGATTATCTCCGCCTTTTGCTAATTCGTAATCTATCTCTTCCTGTGCCCATTTTGAAGAACTCCACGAGCCACAAATTCTACATTTTAAATTACACACATTACCTAACTTAAAGTCTATAAATTTCAAAGAAGGCTCGCTATTAGGTGTCCAATTTCCTAGACTTTGTTTCATTTTGTAGATAGAGTTCATACGTTTTGAAGTTTTACCTGCATCTTCTTCTGCCCAACA
>Ga0163110_10002170_pt1 | contig 10106 bp, 2 predicted proteins | sample CRUFie1St17metaG_FD_108703 | JGI IMG/M metagenome (GOLD analysis project Ga0163110, IMG submission 108703) | Marine microbial communities from the Costa Rica Dome - CRUD Field 142mm St17 metaG | ecosystem: Environmental > Aquatic > Marine > Oceanic > Photic zone | place: Costa Rica: the Eastern...
AGAAATTTGTTCTGCCGACTGAGTCTGTGGTATTTGATTGCAGCCACGTTTCATCGAATAACACATCTACAGTTAGTCCACTAAGCGGTTGGAACATATTTGATGATTCAACCAACTGTGAAGTAATGTTAACCTCTTGGCCCCTGTTTACAATAATCGGGTTAAGCGGTTGTATATTTTCGAATAAGGTAACTCCTTGAACGAGTATTGGGTGATTACTCGTATCGGTAAGATAGAATGGAGAAGAATCTTCTACAACAGAAATTATCAATTCTCTATTTCCTCTTAATGTACCATTGTTTAGCACGTCTGTAGGAACTGAAAAGTTGAAACTGCCATTCAGAGAAGTGTATACTCCATTGATTAATTTCTCACTTGGATTATCCAACCAGAATATATCGATTGCAACTGCAGTTGTTAAGTTTCTAGTTGCATTATCTCCATCTTCAACTTGTCCGATAACTTGGAAATTTACACCTGCTGTTATTGTGGATGGTATTGAATCAACTCTGATATTTGATGGAACTTGGATTGTGATGTTGAATTCAGAGAAATTACCGTAATGTCTTGTTGCGGATGGAACCTTTGGAGAACTGACATCATCTGAAACTTGCATTCTTAGAACATATTGACCTGGATCGACTCCAGATACTAACCATGATAGAGTAGCATTTCCATCGGCTCCAGTAACTGCAGAACCGATTGAAATATTTGCACCACCATAATCCACAATGTAATCAACCGTTGAGCCCGAAACATTAGAATTGTCTGCAATATCTGAGACTTTTACGACAATTTCCACTGTCGTATTTATCTCAGCAACAATATCCGAACCAGGAAGCGGTTGCAATTTCACCTCAGACTCAATACCCCATGTTGTCGAAGGTATCGATGGTTGAGCAGGTGGTGTTGATGTATCTACCCATGTGTAGTAGGGTCCACCTGTTGGAGCGACTGAAATAAAGTCAGTTAGAATTTCAATATCATATACTCCAGATGGTAGTACACTTGGTGCTGTTATGCTGATGTTATAGGATCCAGTAGTATTGTTCAATAATCCATTTGCGAGATCAAATAAGCCACCATCAGGAGTTATTAGTTGTGGTACAATTACCGATTCGTTTCCTAGAATCGGGGTTCCTAAGACATCGTCTGTTAGGTCTCCAATAATCCATGTAGTATTACCAAGGTAAGTCCAATCATCTACTACAGATACCGTGATATCTACAGTTCCCATTATTCTCAGAGAGGTTGTATTAGATGATGCAACGAAGAATTCATTTCCTGGGAAGGATATATCGAAGTCATAATCTCCTGCTGCGAGATTAGCATTGGTGGCAAATGTAGGAGAGATGGTTGAAGAATCAGGATCAGTGGTTGTATTTACAGTTGAACCATCGAAATCAAATGTGAATGTGCCAGTCAAATTCAAATCGAATTCGTTACCCAGGTGGTCTCTGACCTGAACTAAAATTGCGACATTCTCACCTCTCAACTGTGATGTTGCTTGTAATTCAAAGAATAGTAACCCTTGGAGGAACCAATCTGTTCCTGAGGTGTTCAATGAATCTGTAGCATCTAGAGAATCAGGATAGAAGGTTAACTCTAATTCAACGTCACCTGCTCTTACAAATGTTGTGCTAATATCCAGAGTATGAGTTATTGTGAAAGCTCCATTAACTGATTGGTTGAAGAGTTCAACAAAAGTGCCACCTCCACCTAACTCTCTCATTCCAAATGAGAGATTGCCAGAAAGGCCAGTTGGTATTGCTCCGAATGATTGAGCAGTACCGTTGATGTAAACTAGTTCATCTATCTGCAAAATCGAATTGTCGACCCCTGGTCCCTCTATCGTTGCTGTCAGATTAGGAGCATTCCTAATGTCCAAAGTTATTGGACTCGTAGATGGTCTAAGATGGAACTGAGGACCTCCTACTGCTTGTGATGTATCTTGCCAACCACTAAATCCTAAGGTAGCAGATAAGTTAGTTTTTGTTTCCAATTCATCTAACGTTACATTGATTGCCCATATCCCACTTGGGTTAATCTCTCCGCTTAGATTGGTTAAACCGTTTACAGACGAAGTGAATTCTAACCACACTTCAAGATTACCTAAATCTCCTGAGCCTGTGGTATTGTTGTTTTCAAACAGTAACTGTCCAGATAGAACTGTAGTAGCACCTGCACCTAATATTGGTTGATTAGGTTGTGCTGGGAATTCATGAGTAATAATCGAGTCGTCTGTGACATTGACGAATACACCAAGATCTATGCCATCATTTCCAACATAGCCGCTTTGAATTGTTTGGATAACAATGCTAGCATAACCTGGAGATACTGCCTCCACCATTGTTCCGTTGATTGTAAAATTACCATTTGAATCAGTTATTGTTTCCCCTACGAAGTGCAATGAATTAGCACCACTACCTGGTATTTGATTTACATCTTCCGGCTTCACAAGGAATGCAGCGAGATTAATGCCCGGAATTGCAGTTGAATTCTCTGTATAGTGTAGAGTTCCTGAGACATTTACCTCCACAGACAGTTCCCTGTCTAGAGTAGATGGTGTCCAAGTCAAATTAACAACTTCAATCTCTTCAGGAGCAGGACACGGGTCGAAAGGAATCCAACCTAAGTCATCTCCACCACTACTTTGACTCATTTCAAGGCGAACTTCACCCCACTGACTCAAATCTGAACCATAAACTTCGTATCCAATACCAGTCCATGTTCCTCCAGAGTAACCAGAAGCAAACCTCGCTGGTAAACCAGCAAGTCTAGCCATCGTAACGAAAACTGTTGTGAATTCCGAACACGTACCTTCGCGTTTGTCCGCTAAGAATTCCAAGGTCAAATCCTCATCGCCTTGAGCGCCACTTCCATTGTAATTCCGCTTAAAGTCAAAGGTTGCATTCCCTTCTCTAAGGAATGTTGCAATGGCATCAGCAGTAGAATAAGCATCAGTTACGCCAGCTTCACTAATAACTGAATTTGTGAGGTTTAGCACATATGATTCTGGCATTGACAGATTACTAAACTCCGATGGCAATTGCTGCTCGTAGCTTGAGGTTGTGCCTGCTATAGTATTTGATGCTAAATTTTGCCAATCAAACCAATACTCATATTCCTCAACCCAAATAGAAGTTAGTTGTCCTTGTGAGACTGAAAATGTATGAGTGTCATTTGTTCTAGTCAGAACAAGTCCTGCGTCCGTGTAGAAGGTTATGTTATAGTGATATGCCGACATAGGTGTAATTCCGTCAACGATTGGATTGTTGAACTCCACATTCCAAGCAACAGTATCATTTGCGTAATTAGATGGGGCTAAATGCGTATTGTTGGTGTAAGGAATACTTATCTCTGTGGCTGGATGAACACCTGTTTCGATTCCATAGGCAGCACCTGTGTAAAAGTCATAAGTGTTTAATTTCCAGCGGTGAACTCGGTTCAAATCGACAATTCCGCTGGTATTGTTTGCCCAGAATATTATGTCGTTTTCCATTAAGTCGTCAGTTGGGTCAAATGGATCAAACGGCGAAGATTGACAATTTGTGAACCAATACTCAGGGGGACATTCTGCTCCATCAAGCATACCTCCACCATCCGTATCCGGGTTTCTCCAATCTGTGCCTGTTTGGTTTTCAACAGCGTCAGGAATACCATCTCCATCAAAATCATCAGGGAAAATGTCGTCCAGTGGATCACTTTCCGGATTGGTTGAATCAAAATACTCCTGGAGGTCTAATACACCGCCAGCATCAGTATCTGAGTTATTAGCGTCAGTCACCCAAATATCCTGACTACCGTTATTTATGCCAATCCATGAATTATCACATCCAGTAGTCTCTTCGAAATAGTTGTTTATTCCATCAAAATCATTGTCAAGAGTGTTTTGACATGGTTCAAGAGGATCTGTATTTGCTGTTATTTCGTCGAAATCGTTCTGTCCATCTCCATCAGAATCTGCCAAAGTAGGGTTCGAGAAGTATCCAAAGACACCCAATGTTTCCTCCCAGTCAGCTAAACCATCTCCATCAGAATCTGAATAATCATCATCACAGTAATTAGGGAAGGAACCCGCTGTTATGTCATGACACCAAGAATTATTCCAAGTTTCTACTGAATTCACACCCGAAGGTGGCGGAGGTGAGACAAATTGAAGCACGTTGTTCACTGTTTGAGAATAACTAAACGGCGTATATGTGCCGGAATTATTGTAGAATCCAGTGCCTCCAGCAGGACTGAAACCTGAACCATCATTAAGTGTAAGTTGACCTGAACCCGAGTTGAAAGAAATAATTGTGGCTGCGAAATTAATCAATGAGTCACAAGGGTCTGTCCCGTGACTAACGTTTGATTCATCTCCATCGTTTACACCACCAAAGTCAGTATCAGCAACATTCCATAATGTGCAAGATAGGTTTTCTTCCCAATTTTCTAAACCATCATTATCGAAATCTCCAGAATCTTCCCTACGTGTTGGGTCTGTTTCGTTGGCATCAACTACACCATTGCCATTTGTATCTTCATCACCATCATCAAAAGCATCCCCATCTGTGTTGTTATTTCTAGGGTCACTAGGTTGTGGAGGTGTTCCGTATTGGCCGTTTATTTCGATTCCATCATTTATTCCGTCACCATCAGTATCCAAATTTGTCGGATCTGTTAACAAAGTAAGCGCTTCATAGGAATCGTTCAATCCGTCATTATCGGTATCTGAATCTAATGGATTTGTTGTTGTAACTCCATCTGTTTCCGCCGTTAATGTCGCACAACCACCTGGTCCAATTCCTAGGTGTGGAGAACATGGAGTTATAGTCTCAGTGAAAGAACCTGAAGGACCAGGTCTGTAGCACGGTTGGCCACCACAAGTTGTTGTCCATGAAGGATTGATATATTCGTAGATGTTGATTAAGCCGTCACCATCTGGATCTCCATTTGCTCCGTCATCGTTAGAAGGTGAGGTTGCGTTTAAACCGTTAGATGCTTCCCAACCATCTGGCATACCGTCTCCATCCGTATCCCAACCATTAACATCTTCATCAGCAACGCCATCTCCATCATCGTCATTGGATGAACAATCTGCATCACCATCGAAATCGTTGTCATTTGAATCTACCATTCCATCCTTGTCGTTATCGAAGCCATCAGTACAAATGTTACCCACAGGGTCTTCATCACACAAGATAATGGTTCCAGTTCCATCTGAGCCTGCATCGCCACAGGCAAGTTGATTGTATTGCATTGCATTCTCTTCATCCCAGTCATTTACCGGTACCGTTCCATTCCACCAAACACCATTATCAAGAACGTTTGATGTTGAAGTTAAGTCCCAATTTGCTGGTTGCTTGTAGTTGTATTCTTGCAAATTGGAGAATCCATCACCATCAGGATCACCAATTGCACCATCATCATTCGAGGCAGATAGAGGATCTAATCCATACTGCCATTCCCATCCATCTGGTAGTTGATCATTGTCAGAATCCCAATCGTTTGGTTGAGTGTTAATCAAATACTCAAGTCCGTAAGTCAGACCGTCTCCATCTTGGTCTGTTGAGGCTAAAGCCGCGTAGGATACAAATTCGATAGATGCGAGTGTAGAAAACAGCATCAATGCGGCTAAGCACATCGATTTTACTTTCTGATTATCGATTTCTCTGATTAGTTTTTGTCGCGCTGACGAAGAGATGGAGGACATTCGCACGGCTAACACCAACTCTTCGGTTGCTACAAAGGCACTTAAGGGAAATGGAACAATGTTCATACATAATTTGGTTGATTTTCTCCCCGTAGGGGAGAATAAACCCTATTTTTGGCATCAAATATCTTCCAAATCATCTAGAAGTTCTAGGTCATCTTCCATATCGAAATCATCTTCAGAAGTTACCACGTCAGGAATGTCTTCCAATTCCATTCCTACCGATTCAAAAGTGGCATCTTCTTTCTCATAAAATGCCGTTTCACGAGCAGAATTTTGACCTCTTCTATAAACTGCTAAGAATATGATTAGAATAATCCCAACATAGAGCCCAATAACCTGAGGACTATCGAAATTTAGAGCCGCATTTATCAAACAATCCAAACCTTCACATGATGTTGTAAACTTGAATTGTGGACTTTGTTTAAGTTGCGAATTACTGATTTCATCATCAACTGGCTCAACAGACAATACAACCACAGGTTCATCGCCGGGTACTAAATCCTCTGGAGCAATCAAAATCATTGTAAATTCACTGGTCTTAAATGCTTCAATAGTCAGCAGTATTGTGTTCCCTTGTTGATTTGAACCGCTGGTAGTGAATCCCGCACTCCAGCCACTTGGCAATGTCTCTGTAGAGATGATTACTTGCATTTCGATGTTATTCGCATTCTCCACTCTGAATTCATAACTCTGTTCAGCATTTGGAAGGAAAGGAGTTAATTCTGTCACCCTTTCAACAAAGATTCGCCCTGGTAATACTTCCTTTTTGACTTCAATCTTTAGTGGCAAGTCAAAATATCTAGGGTCTCCTTCGGACACTTCCTCGGTCACTCGCAAAAACAAAGTGTGGTTCCCTGCTAATACTTGGTCTCGCATTTTGATCTTGACTGTAATGTCATCTTTCTCTCCAGAACTCAACTGGATTGCTACTACGTCATTTCCCGAACCATCTGTAATTGAATAATCCCATGCACCGTAAACAGGGTCTCCTGTATCTTCATTGGTATTTTTATCAAGTTTACCAGGAGAAATTACCCTCCAAGTGTTTAAACCTGCAGTTTCCGTACTATCAGTAATTTCAACGACGTAGGTAACTTCTGATCCTGTATCAACGGGGCCAACTTTTCCTATTTCTTGGCCATCTGAATCAGAAACAACCTGTGCAAGTATTCCGAAGGTTCGATGCACGGTGAATGACACTGAAGAATAGAGTTGGTCATCACCTGTACTGAAGCAAACTATCTCGAATAAACCAATATCAACATCATCACGATTGGTTGGTGGGAAAATATCCAACCTAAGTTGTGATATTTCATGTGAACCAATCTCAGGTGTGATTGCGTAAGGGCCTTCAGTAGGTAAACCAGCTGTATCATTGCCTTCGTGGAAGGAGTAAGACCAACTAGAACTTGGTGCATTTTCAACTTTTAACCTGTAACTATCAGTATCGAAACCTGCGTTGAATAAATCCATGTAAAAGGATTCACCACTTTGTGATGCTTCCGTATCAATGTAATGTGATATGGTTTCATCAAAAGCCTCTGGTCTGTTAGAATCTGCAATTTGAACCAAGACCTCATCGCTGTTTTGTTTGAACACGTCTAAGCGAGGAGGTGCGAATACACCTACTTCTTCAACATCCAAAACTATCTTTTCAACTACTACTTCCTCGAGAACACTGTCTTCATTCTCAACGAAACCTCTTGCCCAAACCTCGATTCTATCTGGTGCAGTCGACAAATCATCTTCTGGCGTTTCTATACTGAGTGTGGCGACTCTTGATGAGCCTCCACCGGCTAATGAATAACCACCTGGCTGGTCCCAAATTGCCTCGGACCAAGATGCAGGAAGAGGGGTATACAAATCGAATTCTACATCCATAGGGATACTTGCGTCGCCGGTATGTTCTACCAAGAAATCAACAGTGCTTACCTGACCTGGAGCGATGAGCATTGTATCAGGCTGAGAAATAGGCAATGATAGATACATACCATACTCAAGGAATTCAAGTCCAACATGCTGGAATTCAACTACGTGATTCTGAACGTCTGTAATCTCAAGTCTTAGATCATATGTGCCGGGATCAATTCCTGCATCATATGTCCAAGTATAGTTCCCAACAAGTCCGTTATTGTCCAAGCGCAAATCATCATCCATCTCCTTGGTGAATTCATCATCAGTACCGGATGGTGTGTAAAGAACCAAATTGACCGAGTTTATATCATCTCGACCAAATGCATTTCTTACATCAACTGAGAATTGTATCGTTCTAAACTCTTCACGATGGTTTGGAGACCACTCCAACTGTTCTGCATCTGTCCAAATCCCCCCTGGTGCATGAACTTTAACACTTGAATCAGCAAGTGCGTTCGCCTTTAGGGAAAGACGAGAGAAAGTTCCGCCTGATTCCATCTTGTTATATCCAACAAGAACGTCGCATTCTCCTCCAGACCCAACTCCTCCTTGTCCGCCTTGGCCTTCACAAGAAGCTGAGCCATCTATCTGTAGGCGCAATTGTGCACCTTTGTCGATTGTGAAACCATCTTCGGGAACTTCGAAGTATAAATCGACCAAGACCCATGAACAATCATTATTGAAAAAACCGCTACTACACGGTGAATCTAGTGTCTTAGTTTCGGTAAATGTTGCTCCTCCAACAGCATTTAATGTGAATGTCAAAGTAGCGTCCGAACCTTCTTGGCCTTTAAATTGAAGATAGATATAGAGTTCAATTTGGTTTGCACTGCCTTGGCCATAAACTGTAAGATCACTGATTAAATCATCAGAACGGAATTCTACACCAGAGAGAGCACTCGCTTCTAATTGTGAGCCCTCAGGCTCAATAGTGGTTATTGAACCATCACCGCCAGTCCCACTCTCCTCGCCGAGGTACAGATTGTAAGTCTCGAGGTTAGCCGGAGCTTGCTTGACAATTACCTCTTCTTCTAATGCTTCAAAGTCTGCAATTGGCAAAGCAGAAGCAAGCAACATAAGCAGAACGACGACAGGAGTTAGGCGTGTTTTCAGCATGCGCATGTTTATTCCGTCTGCTTTGGGGTGTTAAACCGTTTTGCATTCATTGTGCAGTTTGAGCGTCACCCTACGGGTGAATTAGCTTTCTCCGCAAAGAGAAAGCTGTTATCATGCAAAGCCCAATAATTATCAGAGCCATAGGGTCAAAGACAACCTCTGTAGAAATTTGAGATATTTCCGATTGTGCACCGGCGCCACCAGGGCCACCGCCACCGCCGCCGCCACCGCCGCCGCAACCCTCAGGTGGAGGTCCTATACCCGGGCCCCATGTTTCACCATAGCCTTCACAATTTCCACCGCCGCCGCCACCTTGGCCGCCACCTGCATCACTCGACATATCCGCTTCGCCGTGGTAACAGATCAGGAAGTATGGGAATCCCATTTCTCCATCACCATTTTGCATTGTAGTGTGGTAGTGATAGATTCCCTGTGGGAAATCTGGAGTAGGGCCGAAGTGACCGTTACATTGGTCTAGATGGCCAAGTCCTTCTGTATACTTGTAATCATCAATTCCATTGTATCCGGTTTCTCCATCTTTTAATTCGTATGAACTCTTCATCTCGACCACATTCATTTGGTCATCATAACCCCAAAATCCGTAAATTGGATAGCCATCAAATGCAACTCCAATAACCTTCGAATGATTCCCGTAGTAGGTATTTTGAGCGACTGCTTGAATAGTTGATTCATCATAATCATTTTCTATAGACTCTCCTTCTGCAGGGTGCCAATGCATACAATTGCCATCTGCATGATAATGATAGGTTCCACCTTGCGCAGCATGGCCATGACAAATTCCTAATTCAATCGGTTGTCTATCTTCGTTGTAGACCCCATGATGAGCAGCAACGGCATCACCTCCTGGACCATCTTCTGGACCATAGATTGGAACCCCGTTGATTGCAACAGCAACAGCACCTCTATCGGGAGCACATTCTTTGTCACCATTAGCCTCGGGGCAATTTGCGCTATTGTGGCCACCAGTGGTATCGTTTACTGGACTCCTAGGAATCGACCACGTGTAGGACTGAGCAGTTGAACATTGGCCCCCTCCTGAACATGCTAGCGTAGACTCAAAATCATGATTTGGCAGCCCATTTGTAGCGATGATTAAGTGAGTCTCGTTCATTGATATTGAGACTTCACACTGATGATTATCTGTATTTGAGGTGGTAAGATCGTCAACAAATGGTCGATCATCATTCGATTGACATTGGAAGAAGTCCAGCCAAAATTGAGCTAAATCTGTTGCATCATATCCCAGTTCAATTACACTCAATGTTACAATTGCAGTTCCAGAACCTGCAGAATTGTTTGCAAATACTGTGAAGGTTGTTTCAGGAATTACTTCGAGAGGTATACCTGAAATTAG
>Ga0163110_10002172_pt1 | contig 10102 bp, 11 predicted proteins | sample CRUFie1St17metaG_FD_108703 | JGI IMG/M metagenome (GOLD analysis project Ga0163110, IMG submission 108703) | Marine microbial communities from the Costa Rica Dome - CRUD Field 142mm St17 metaG | ecosystem: Environmental > Aquatic > Marine > Oceanic > Photic zone | place: Costa Rica: the Eastern...
ATACGAACCAAGTTGTAATGTTGGACGAAGTAGTTAAAGCTATTGCCCAACAAAAAGGTACAACTATTGAAGGTCTTGCTATGAAAGATCCAAACGAACTTCCTGAAGGCACATCTATTCAAGAAGCTGGATCTGTTAACGAGATTAAGCCAAGAACAGATAATGTTATGGCAGAATCACAAACAGCAAGAGTTCAAGCACCCGATAACGGTGTAATCTCAGATGAACAGTTGGCGGCAAGCTACCGATCTCAAGCAGATGCTATGTTCAAAGAAGCAAAGCGTCTTAGAGAACAAGCAGAAGAACTTGTTCCTACAAAGAAGAAAAGTAAAGCAAGTGCCGAAGCGGCTTCCTGAGGACGTAATAAGACACTGGCCAGACGTATTCGCAGACATTGATATACACACCGTACCCATAGCCTATTTAAGTTCTATAAAGGTTGAATTTAAGAAAGGCAGGGTATGGGAAATTGATTGTAACGCGAAACGATCGACAGGTGCCGACTTAGATAAGAGCATTTCTGACCTATTTAGAGAATACGGTGACGATATTGTACACGTAGATTTTAGGCTTAATACGCCTAAATTAAAGCGTGATATAGAAAAACGCACCAGAGCTTTTCTCAAAAACCCAACTAAAAAGAAGAAGTAAATAATTGTGTAATTGGCATAAATATATGTAACAATGAATTAGGAGTATTAGATGGGTACTTTAAGACTTAAAAGAGGAACAAAAACAGCATTACAAACCAACCCAGGGTTTACACCTGCTGAAGGTGAATTAGTATATACTACCGACAGTAAGGAAGTTTTTGTAGGTGATGGTGCTACACAAGGTGGTGTACCTGTTTCAGTATCCACACAAAACCTAGAAGATCTAGGTAACGTACAGGCACTTGCCGCACAAAAAGATCAAATATTAGTATACAACGGTTCAAACTGGGCGGCTACAGATAATCCAGCAGTAGACATTAGAGGTAACATTTACGGTGATGATTCAACATTATTAGTAGATGCTATTAACGGAAAGATAGTTGGACCAGTAGACACAACTACAGTAACAGCAACAACGCTAACTGGAAACTTGGTTGGTGACAGTCAAGGTTCACACACAGGTTCCGTAGTAGGTAATGTTGTTGGAAATCTAGTAGGATCCGTAACAGGTGATCTTACAGGTACTGTAACCTTCGCAAGTGGCGGTGGCGGTGGTGGCATCTTTGGTGATGACAGTACAGTCATTCTAGATGGAACTACTAGAGCATTAACAGTAAATTCAATTAAAAATTTAAATAACCTATCTATTGAATCTGCTGGAGATATTGCTGTCGCAAACAATGGAGCATTTACTTTAGGCGCAAATGATTCAGCAGGCACTTTCCAACAAGGACAATTAGTTGTTAAACGTTCAGGTGGAGCAGGTATTGCTATTTCAATAAACACTTATCAGGAAGGCGATAACATTTCTGATATCAAGGCTGTTAAACACAGAGGTACAATTACTTCTCCGACAAGCTATCAAGCAGGTGATAGAATTATGGAACTTGTTGGTCAGGCGTTTGACGGAACTGCTAATAGAGAAAGTGTATTTTTAAGATTCCAAACAACAGCGGCATCATCTAATAATGTTGCTCCAGGTAAATCAACTTTATTTGTAGCTAATGCTGATGGTTCGTTTAAATCATTCATATCCGAAAATGATGGAACATTTACAGCAGATAATTTAAAATCAAATGCTGGATTTGTACAGTTTGGAAGCATGACTACAACTCAACGTGATGCGTTGACAGCGGCTAATGGAATGGTTATTTACAATTCAAGTGATAACAAATTCCAAGGCTACGAAAACGGTGCTTGGGTCAACTTAGTCTAAACCACATAAAATAACAGATATATACTGTATGTTTGAAGTTCCTAAACATATATCTTGGTCTGTGAACGATGTTCCTTATGGAAATTTTAAAACATTTTTAGATCAAAATATTCCGCTCAAAAAATTTAATTATTCTGTCGATATAGATAAAAATGTTGACAATGGCACATTCAGACAAGAATGTATCAATGCCGCGAAACTTCTTCCAAATGATACTTTAGCTATTCCAGTCAGTGGAGGTGATAGTGAAATAGTTGCCCGTTCATGTAAACTAGCAGGCAAGAAAGATGTGATTATTTACTATGAAGACTATCCGTGGGCAGACACACATTACAGATGGTTGAGCCAAGGCGTAGCTAACGAACTTGGATACAAGTGGGTTTGCCATGAAGCTGATTACAATGAATGTTTAGAGAGAATGAAAAGATTAAGTGTACAACTCGGCAACATGAGTAGAGGTTTCTTAATTACGATAGGACTATTTGAAAATATTCCAACAGAACAATTTATTGTAGGAGGCTTAGGTGAACTTGAAAAGGACGGCTGGATATATAGAAAAACATTAGAAAATAACATAGGTGAAGATTGGGATAAGGAAATTATTATTCCTTGTCCTCCTACAGAAATAATATGGTGGTTATGGGCTCAGCAAACTAAACGCAACGGCCAATACACCTTCTTTAACAGCACAAAAGAACTTATAAAGAGCCAAGCAGAACATCCTTTGTTGTCGTATGGTAAGAATAACAAAGGTGTTTGTAACACAACAGACTTGAAAAATAACGAGTGGCCTGAACTTGTGTTTAAGAATAAAACAGATCATTTTCATCCTGATGATGATTTTTACAACAAAATATATCTTGAAATGGAAGAAAATATGTACAAGCATTTTGATAGATCAATGTTTACACTTGTCAAAAAAGGATTTTGTGGCTTTGTAAATTACACAAAATTATTATCATAATGGAATTATTATTTTTTATATCTTTAGGAGTTACATGGGGATTAGTATTCGGAGTAATACCAACTGCTGGTCCTACAACTGCTTTATTAACAAGTTACATTTTCTTTCCTTATTTTTACAGTGATCCATATTTAGGTGTTGCTTTTTATACAGCAATGGTTGCCGCCTGTGCTACCGGAGATACATGGAGTAGTATCTTATTAGGTATACCAGGATCCAGTTCAAGTGCCGCAACAATAATTGATGGATATCCTTTAGCAAAAAAAGGTAAAGCAACAATGGCTTTGAGTGCCGCATTTACATCAAGTACAGTCAACGGATTACTGTTTGGTTGTCTTGTGTTCTTATTCATGCCTATCTATAGTAAGCTATTGTTGATTTTTGGTATACCAGAATTGCTTATGTTAAACTTATTTGCGTTGTGTTGTGTAGTGTTTTTGATAAAAGGAAGAATAGCATTAGGACTGTTAAGCATCATGTTAGGATTTGTTTTGGGTTATGTAGGAATAGACGAAAACAATGCTCCAAGACTTACATTTGGATATTCCTACTATGAAGATGGAATAAGCATCTTAATACTAGCCAGTGGTTTATTTGCTATACCAGAACTGTTCGATATGTTCTTTAAGAATAACAAATTACAGAAACTTAATAGCAGTTGGAAACAAGTAAAATTAGGAATACTTGCTTGGGCAAAATATTGGAAGGTAAGCATAAGAGGAGGAATAATAGGAGCTATTGTAGGAGCTTTACCCGGAGTTCACGGAGTTGTGGCAGATTGGTTAGCTTATGCTCAGACAAGATTCTCTTATCCAAATAAAAAATTTGGTGACGGAAACATAGCAGGCGTTGTTGGTCCTGAAGGTGCCAATAATGCTGTGACTGCCGCGAGTTTTGTTCCAACTGTGACATTTGGTATTCCTGGTACACCCTTCACTGCTGTGATATTAAGCATCTTCTATCTGTTACATTTTGACTTAGGTTCAGTTTCGATTCAGCAGGATCAGGCGTTCTATAAATATCTTGCAACGGGATTTTTAGGAGGTACTGCTCTAGTTGGTTTGTTATGTGTAATACTTTCAAAGCCAATTACTTTACTACTTAAGATTCCTACAAAGGTGTATGCTCCTTTGATACTTGTTTTGATTTGTTGGGCATGTTATCAAATATCGCATACATACTTTGACGTTGTGACTTTGGCAGTTTGTTCAGCGATTGGAATTTTTGCCAAACGTTTTGAACTAAACAGACCGGCAATGCTTTTGGCATTTATCTTGTTTTCAAAGATAGAAGCCTTAACATTTCAAACTGTTAGTCTTTATGATTTTAACAGTTTAGTCGAAAGACCATTGTTTTTAATGATGTGTCTTTTTACATTGTTAATAGTATTTGCTGGAACAAAATATGTTAGAAATAACAAAGGAGAAACGTAAATGAAATTTATTCTAACACTTGTAGCGTCATTGTTGTTTACAGTGACATCAGCTATGGCCGAATATAGATTAGTAGTTCCTAGTCCAAAAGGAACTGGTACAGCTATATGGGCTGACGTAGTAGCCGCTGAGCTTGAAAAGTATCTGGGCGAACGTGTCATCGTGGAGAACATCAAGGGTGGTAAAGGTAATGTTGGATTGGAAACCTTTAACACAAAATACAAAGATGATCCAAAGACTATTTTACTTGCCCATGGAGGTAATGCTAATGCTTGGTTAATTGAAAACGTTAATTGGAGTTTCAAGAACTGGGAACCAATTATGATCCAACCATACAACATTACAACAACTATCAAATCAGATTTTGATTGGCAAAATGAAAAATTAAATCTAGCAGACTGTTCAGGTTGTGTTCCTGAAACACTTGGTTGGACTCTACTTATTGGTTGGGACAATATTAACTTTGTAAGAAAAATGAGTGCCGGCGATGCTAAACAAGCATGGTTACGAGGAGACTTTAATTACATTAGAGAACCTGCTTCAAGACACATCAAAAATACATTACCAATGGTAGAAGGTGGAGAAGCATTAAGACTTTTCAACCATGGTATGTTTACACCTAATAACGGATTCGTACAAGACCCTAACTGGCCAGACACTCCTATGGTAACTGATCTTTACAAAGATACCTTTGGAAAAGAACCAAGCGGAGATGTCTACGAAGCATATATTCTATCAGCTGTATGGCGTGATGGATTACAAAAAGGATTGTTTATGCACCCAGGAGCCAACACAGAAGCAGTAGTAGATGCTTTTGAAAGAATGATGGCAAACGAAGATAGCAGAAAATATCTTATTTCTAAGCTAGGTGATTATCCAATGTACTTCGGCGAAGAATCAAACATTATCATGGATTCTTTGTATGGCTATGTAACTAAAGAAAGGTTAAAGCTATTAGTTGACTTTGCTAAAAATAAAATGGAATGGTCAACTGCTGAATACGTAGATGGAAAAACAATCGATTAATTCAGATCTACTTTTACACTTATCAAGTCTAGGGGATGTCTTTCCCCTAGACTTTACTATTGATTACAAAACACTTCAAAAAGATATAACCAAATTTGACACAGATTGGAAGCCATACAATCCTCGAAAAAACTATAATCGTGAGGGATTGAGTATAACTAGTTTGGACGGCGGGCTGTCTGGAATACCTGATTTGGACAGTCTTTTTGAATACAATAAGCAGAATAACACAAGCATTACAGAAGCTAATATCAGCGTAAAAACGCCTGTTGCACTTGATTTAAGCGTCATACAGCCGCTATTAAGTATCTTTGATACACTTGGACGCTCACACTTTATAAGGCTTAATAAGGGCGGTTTTTTCCCACCACATAGAGATGGAAAGATACTCAATGTGACATGTTTTAGGATTATTACACTTTGTTACAACTGTAATCCAAACCAATTTAGTTTCATTTACGAAAACCAAAAATTGAACTTAGAACCAGGAAGACCTTACTTTGTAAATACACGCAAGGAACATTCTGTGTTCTCTTTTACAGACGATAGCGTTCAATGTGTGCTTAACGTACCATTGACTGAAGCAAACTACGGAGCAGTGGTAAAACACTTATTATCAAAATGAAATTTAAATCAGAGGCAGTATACTTCGAAACAATACTACCAATATGGAAACATAATCTCTGGCCCAACAGACAATCACAAATAAAACATATGAGCAGTATGACATATAAAGGCAAAATAGATATGTCTATTTACGAAAAGTATACACCTACATTTTTTGCTGTTTATAACAATGCTGGGCAAATAATAGGAGTAAATTCAGGACATCAAACAGGTGAGAGAATGTATAGATCAAGAGGAATATGGGTTGACCCTATGTATCGTGGAAAGGGTGTTGCTGGCATATTATTTTGTGAACTTGAAGGACAAGCCATGAAGGAACAATGTAAAAGCATTTGGAGTGTTCCAAGAGAAAAGGCTTTACCTTCCTATGTCAAATATGGCTTTAGACAGACAAGTGACTTTTTCAACGAAGGTATGGAGTTTGGTCCAAACTGTTACGTAATCAAAGAGCTGGACTATGAACTTAAACAACATTGATTTTTTCAAATGTGTTTTTGAAGATCCTGGTACAGTGCCAGGCACATTCAATAATGATTTTTTTAAAGAAAGAAGTTACCTTGGTGGTTGGACTGTAAGCACTAGACATCCGTATAATGGTTTGAAAAGATTTCCGTTTACTAATTATATTCATTCTAACACAGTTGAAGATGTATCTATAGATGACTTACGACAAACTTTAGAATCTACTGTAAAAAATTACGCTACAGATAAAAATGTAATATTTCTAAGTGGCGGTAAAGATAGTACAGCCCTTGCTCATGTCTTTAAAAAACTTGAAATACCTTTTACCGCAGTCAGTCTTTTTTCCACTGTAAGCAATACAACAGAAAAACATATTGTTAAAACAATAGAACAAGAACTAGATATTGATGTAAAATATTTTAGATTAGATACTATACCTCAAAAGGATTTCTTTTATTGGGTTGAGAATCCTTATACCGCAAAAGTTATAGCACTTACAGAACTAGGACTTACTAACCATAGGATTTTTACAGGAGAAATAGGTACTGGTGAAATGCAAGTTAATCAAGCATTACAATATACAGCAATGAAAGGTTATAATCCTAGAGCATTAGCAAGGTGGCACGTAAATGTATGCGGTAGCTACAGAAAAGTTAATAGTGTTTTAGATTTACATCAGGATGGTATTTACAAAGAATGTGTAGTACATTTTGAAGAACGATTTAATCAATGGCAAGAACATCCTGACGTACTTAATAGAGTAATGTTTGCTAGATTACAGGACGAAGGATCATATAGATTGTTTAATTACGGCTTAGATGACTTTGAATGGGTACATCCGTTTGCTGAAGATTCATTCATATACAAATGTGTAAACATGCCAAGTCATTATAAAGGCAAAAAGAATCTATATAAATTAATGTATAACGATTTAACAAACATTCCGTGGAGGTATCCAAAAAGTGGACTCGGCATTACAACTATGTAATACAAAGAACATAGTAGTTCTTTCAAATAAAAATACTAAAAATGCGTACCTTTCTAGCGTATTTCCGCACAATATTGATTGTATTGTGCTGACAAAGGAAGAAGCATTAGATTATAAAGATAAAGATTGTAAATTTGTTTTCTTTGGATGCTATGTAAAAGAATTAGCAAATCATGAACATATAATTATGGACGATTTTATTTTAAAAAATTGGTCTCCACGTCCTCACACCATAAGATGGGAGCCAGAATCTTTAGCTACATTTATAGGTTGTTGGTTTAATCAAGGTAAGATTCGCACTATGGGAAATAATCATAATGAACGTTTTAAAAATGGAAAGCCGGCAGATGGCCGATTTGAATGGTTAAAAGATCTTATGTGCTAACATACTTAGAAACGTTTTCTTCAAGTTTTCCTATTTCAAACTGAAGAGGATCATCAAAATATTTAAATTTCAAATCCTTACATTTTTTTGCTAACCTTTTATGCCTATCTATTCTAGTAGGTAAATCATTGAACACTTTTCCATCATCATAAATCCAATACATTCTATAAGGAAAATTATTAGGAAATCTTTTGTCTTTTTTTAGATAACCTTTTTGAGTATAGTCAGTCTTTGCTCTTGTATTAGGCTTCACACGCATAAGCACTCCTATATACAAAGGTTTCAAAATATCATCATATGGTTTAAGTTTTTCTATAGTATCTAAAGTATCTAAAAATTCTTCTTCACTTTCGGTTGGATATCCTACAAAGTACATGCTTCTAGTGGTGATATTTAATCTATGGCATTGTTCCATAGTGTAAAGTAAATCTTCTTTGGTATATTTTTTATCCATTTCTTTAAGTGTATCTGTACTTCCACTTTCAATACCAAGTTTTATATGATGTAATCCGCTCTTACGTAACTTGTCCCACATCTCGGGCGGCATTTGTTTTTTAGCTCTTACAGCAAAATAGGCACTCCAAGCAAACTTTATTTTATTTTTCTCTTGGTAATCTATAAGTGTATCTACCATTTGATTCATTTGTTTTAATACGCCATTAACAATGTTATCAACAAAAACAAAGTCCGCAACACCATAAGTTTCATAATAATATATCATTTCTTGAGCAACTTCTGTGCCTTCTCTTGCTCTATATACACCAAACTCTCCTCGAACATTACAAAACTTACAATCAAATATACAACTTCTTGTACCTTCTATAAACAAACTAGACACTCCCATAGTTTTTTCAGCAACTTGATAAGCGTCTTTCGGGTATTGATCAAATTGGAAATCACTATAATCAGGATAGTCAATAGTTTTAAGATCTACCTTTGGTGTTCTAGGAGCTTCTAGTTTCTAATCTGGATTGTAAGTGTCCTTGTTATATACTCCGCTTGGTATTTCTCCCTTCAACAAACCTTCTACACCACGTTCTCCTTCACCTACTACTATCCAATCTAAAATATCCCAACCAAGTTCCAATCCGAAATGTTCTGCGGCTGAGCCTCCTAACACCGTAGGTATATGCGGAGCTTTTTCTTTCATTTTCGTAAGTAACTTTTTAGCTGTAAGTTGACTTCTAAGGAAATGTACGCTGATGCCAAAGAATCTAGGATTCGCTTCTACTATTAAGTCTGTCCATTCGTCTACAATTTTTTCTAAAGTAACATCATAAAAATCTTCAAACATTTTAGGATCTTGCCATAATTGCCATTTATCTGATCCTTCCCAGAATCTATCTTCATCTGACTGAAAATATTCTTTATCTTTTTTTAATCTATGCCAAAGATCTAAATTTAAATCTAAATTATGGCATTTTAAATTTACAGAATTTAAAAATGATTTTATTCTAGCAGGTCCAATAGGAGGTCTAAGCTCTATACTTGGTATATTTGCTATTACAATGTCTTGATTTTTCGGAACGTATAACTTTTTATATGGCATACAACTTCTCTAAGTATTGTTCTTTTTTATTTAACACACTTTGACTCTGAGGTTTTATACTTTGATATTCTTGTCTAAATACCGCGGCAGGCGTTTCAACCACTGTATCTATATCGTATCCCATATTGTAAACTCTGCTTATTTGATGTGCGTTAAAATGATTATGATATCTAAATCTTTCAAGACATTCATTTTTTAAGTCTTGTGCTTGATACCAATTTATGTGTCCGTTATCCCAAATCATTCTATCCTTATTATTAGGATCTAAATCTTTATAACCCCATCTGTAAGGATCTATCATAAGTTTACTATGTTCAAAGTGACTATTCAAGCTAGGAATACTTAAGGCATAAACTTCTTTATTATCTAATGGACAATCAACTGAATCTAGCCATTCGATTGTGCTACGAATACTTTCTATAGGCTCAAACGGCAAACCGAATATAAATCCACTGCCTAAACTAATATTGCTATTTTCTTTAATATAATGTAAGCCTTCTATTGTTTTTTCTTTTGCCATACCCTTTCCGATAGCACTTCCAGATTTTTTATACAAAGTTTCTATACCGAATTGTAATCCTACGGCTCCACTTTCTTCTAGTAATGGTAAAGTATGTAAATGACTTATAAGTAAATCACTACGAGCATAACTACCAAATTTTACTTTGAAGGGCAAATTAGTAAACACATCATGTAAGTATTCACATTTTTCCGGACTATCATTTAAAAGATCATCCATAATATCATAAACTTGTGTTCCAAATTTTTCAAAATTATAGATAAGTTCATCACGCAAAAT
>Ga0163110_10002173_pt1 | contig 10102 bp, 9 predicted proteins | sample CRUFie1St17metaG_FD_108703 | JGI IMG/M metagenome (GOLD analysis project Ga0163110, IMG submission 108703) | Marine microbial communities from the Costa Rica Dome - CRUD Field 142mm St17 metaG | ecosystem: Environmental > Aquatic > Marine > Oceanic > Photic zone | place: Costa Rica: the Eastern...
TCATTTTTTTTACTGTTTCAAATACCTGATCTTTAGACCGAGCAACAATTACTACACTTGCCCCCTCCTCCGCTAGAGCAACTGCGCAACCTAGGCCAATGCCACGGGATCCTCCAGTCACTACTGCGCGTTTGCCATCTAACCGAAAGGATGGGGTTCGAGGTAACATATTTTACACCTAGTTAAATTAAGCAACTTTACTCCATCACAAAGATTTGATCCAGGCAAGCGACGTCTTAACAAGCTTCTCAGTTTGTGTTGGTGACTTAATGTCGCCTGCAAGAACATGTGATTGTGCATCATCATAAGGACCACATTTCACAAGTTTAACAAATGATTTTCCCCCCCATTGTTCAGCAATTTGAAGAGTTTTTTTTGCATCTACAACTTTATCTTCCTTTGAAACAATAAATAAGGCAGGACAAGTTTTTTTATAAAAATTCTGACTCACAACTTTTTTTACAAGTGTAGCCATAGTTATGATTGCGACTATTGGATAACGGGTTGTCCAATAAATCGCATGCTCCTTTGATATAGGTTTGTATTCGCGATATTTTCCTACGATTAAAGGAATCCAAAATCGAGCAAAACCAAGAGTGAAGACTCGAAAAAATCGATACCTAACTTTAAAATTTGGTGACACAAAAATAATTCCAGAGACATTTTTCTCACACGCGCCCAAGGCTGCTAAAGTACCTCCGGTTGATGAACCAATTATTATGATTTTCTCTCCAATTTGCCTACCTATTTCTAACGCTTCGGATAAGTCGAAAACCCAATCTTTTATTTTTACATGACCAAGCGCCTCGCTCCCACATCCATGCCCAGATAAACGAGCATTGTATATATTGGCATTAAGCGCGAGAGCTATCGCGTTGGGAAAAGGGGACAACTCAAACTTAGACGCTGTAAAACCATGCAGAAAAATAATAGAAAATTTTGTTTTTTTTCCTTTTTTCTCTGCCCAAATTACTTCCTTATTAACCCCAGGCTGAAGGCCTAAAACTTCTTTCTCTCGCTTTTCTAAATAATGATCCACACTCGTATCAATCGATACTTTAGGCAAAGTTAAGTCAGCAGGCTCACGCTTGCCTAACAGCAATATAAACAGCAAACATGCCAAAAAAGTAATAAAGATTAACATCCTTGCAAAATATCTTCTAAATTTCTTTCAATAATTTCTAAACAGCTGTGATCAGAAAATGAATGGTCGGCCCCACGTTTGAAAAAAAGTGATAGGTCGTCTGCATTAATGTGATCAAATAATTTTAATGCAGTTTCTCGTGTTACTGCATTGTCTTCGGTTCCCTGCATAAGCCTTACTGGGCAGAGTAATTCAAGCGGCTCACGCAATACGAGATTTTGCCGTCCGTTTTCGATAAGATAACGTGTTATTGGATAAGGATCACCATAGTCTGATGGCAAGTGAAGAATACCTTTATTCAAAATTTCTTTTTTTTGATGCTCAGTAAAATTATTCCACATACTCTCTTCGGTAAAGTCCGGAGCTGCGGCAATTGTGATTAAACCTTTCAGCCTTCTACCAAGTTCTCGGCTCAATAATAGTGAAATCCAACCACCCATAGAGGAACCAATTAAAATAATCCCATTTTTTACTTTTAATTCAATAATTTGCTTCGCATCATTAAACCAATCTCCAATCCCAAGATTATGGAAGTCACCACTTGACTGCCCATGTCCGGAATAATCAAATCGCAAAAATGACCTATTTCTTTTTTTCGCCCATTTTTCTAAAAAAATTGCCTTTGAACCTTCCATGTCTGACTTAAAACCGCCCAAAAAAATAACGGTAGGACCTGTTCCCTTAATAAAAGAATAAGCTAACTTCTGGCCGGCAGGAGTTTCTAGGAATTTTACCATTTTGAACCTTTAACTTTTAGAACAAAAATGTTCATAAGAATTTTTTGAAAAAATTTTCTTCTTACAATTTAGAATGAAAAAAGCCTGTACTCAACAGTGCAAAAGTATTTAAGGGTTGACGAAAACGCCCCAGCCCTTCACAACCAGTTCTCAGATAAACCCACAACCGGGCGTTTTGTAGGCGCCAAAATGATGAGGATGATAACGATGAGCCAAGTAACTCTCACCTTCCCTGACGGCAATAAAAAGAATTTCGATAAAGGTATAACTTCGCAAGAAGTTGCGAGTTCAATTGCCCCTTCTCTATTAAAAAAAGCGATAAGCTCAACTGTAAACGGACAACACTTTGATCTTTCTTGGCCCATCATGGAAAACGCGAATATCGCTATCAATACAATTAAAGACACTAAGGCCGCTTTAGAACTTGTTAGACACGACCTTGCCCACATCATGGCTCGCGCAGTGCAAGAAATTTGGCCTGACGTTAAAGTTACTATCGGCCCCGTTATCCGAGATGGTTGGTATTATGATTTCGATAGAAAAGATCCTTTCACAGCAGATGATTTAATTCTAATCGAAAAGAAAATGAAAGAAATAATAAATGCTAGAGACCCAGTTAAAACCGAAGTATGGAGCCGCCAGGAAGCTATCGCTTATTACAAAAAGAATAAAGAACCATTTAAAGTTGAACTGATTGAGTCAATCCCAGGCGACGAACCAATAAGAATGTATTGGCATGGAAACTGGCAAGACCTTTGCCGTGGCCCTCACTTGCAACACACGGGGCAAGTTCCTGCAGATGGTTTTAAATTAATGCATGTTGCCGGCGCATATTGGCGGGGTGACAGCAATAGAGAGCAACTTCAGAGGATATATGGCTGTGCTTTTCTAAATAAAGAACAACTAAAATCTCATCTAAATATGCTTGAAGAAGCTGCAAAAAGAGATCATCGAAAACTTGGTCGAGAAATGAAATTATTTCATATGCAAGAGGAGGCCCCAGGACAAATATTTTGGCATCCTAATGGATGGAAAATCTACACAACCTTGCAAAACTATATGCGTCGTAAACAGGAATTAGATGGTTATGTCGAAGTTAATACACCGCAGCTTGTTGATCGAAAATTATGGGAAGAATCTGGCCATTGGGAAAAATACCAAGAGAACATGTTTATAGTTGAAGTTGATGAAGAACATGCGAGAGAAAAAGCAGTCAATGCCCTTAAACCAATGAATTGTCCATGTCACGTACAGGTTTATAATCAAGGACTTAAGTCTTATCGTGACTTACCTTTAAGAATGGCTGAATTTGGAAGTTGTAATCGATATGAACCGTCAGGTGCGCTTCATGGTGTAATGCGTGTCCGCGGTTTCACCCAAGATGATGCCCACATTTTTTGCCGAGAAGATCAAATTGAGTCTGAAACAAAAAAATTCATAAACTTTCTTTCTGACGTCTACAAAGATTTAGGCTTTGAAAAATTTTCCATCAAATTTTCCGATAGACCAGAAAAACGCTCGGGCAGTAACGAGGTTTGGGATAAGGCAGAAGACGCTTTGAAATCTGCAACAATAGCTGCAGGTTATGATTTTGATATAAACCCAGGTGAAGGAGCTTTTTATGGGCCAAAACTTGAATTTGTGTTAACAGACGCAATCGGTAGGGATTGGCAATGTGGTACTCTACAAGTAGATTTTGTTTTACCAGATCGATTGGATGCTAATTATATAGGAGAAGATGGGAACAAACATCGTCCTGTTATGCTCCATAGAGCGTGTTTAGGATCTTTTGAACGCTTTATCGGTATATTGATTGAAAGTTTTGCAGGTCGCTTACCGTTTTGGCTCGCGCCTAGACAAGTCGTTGTAGCTGCCATTGTTTCTGACGCTAACAATTATTGCAAAGATGTAGTAAGTGCCCTGCAAGCAAAAGGTATAAGAGCAGAGGTAGATTTACGAAATGAGAAAATTAATTATAAGGTTCGAGAGCACTCCGTTAGCAAAGTTCCAATCATCCTAGCGTGCGGAATGAAAGAAATTACTGAACAAACTGTTTCGGTAAGAAGGCTGGGCGAAAAACAAACAAAGGTAGAAAAACTTAACGAGATTATAAAACAATTAACAGAAGAAGCTAAATCTCCAGATAAACTAAATATTAATTGAATTAAATTTACTTTTTTATGTCTTAAACGTTCGAGCACCCAACAAGAGTTCGCCAGACTTTAGCTTAATTAGCGGTCTCTTCATGACCTTTGGGTGGAGACTTAAAATTTCTTTTGGTTTCTGCTCTTTTGTTTTGGCATCTAGCTTACGCCAAGTGGTTGACTTTTTGTTTATAAGTTTCTCACCAAAATTCTCTAAAGCTTCATCTATTATATTTTCTGGTACTGACTTAATACTTACGTCAATTAATTCAAATTGGGGTTGCGCTTTTAAAACGGCTTTGCACGCGTCACAATTTTTTAGTCCGTAAACAATCATTGGCTGTAATAATCTTTTTATTCCTTTGAATAAAATATTAACTTGAATTTTTAAATTTTAAACCATCTAATTAAAGTGTTACGGTTGTAAATGGATCAATAGAACAAGAGTTTGTTTCATCTGCTTTCGTGACGACCCCAAATTATGGGGAAATTTTAGTATAAGGAGACGCGGAAATGCCCAATGGCACCGTGAAATGGTTTAACACCAAAAAAGGATTTGGCTTCATTGAGCCTGAAGATGGGGGCAAAGACGTTTTTGTTCATATCTCTGCTGTCGAAGCCTCCGGTTTAGCTGGTTTAGAAGATAACCAAAAGGTTACATATGAGTTGCAAGAAGGCCGTGATGGTCGTCAGATGGCTGGTGATTTAAAGGCTGTCTAAACTTTTTGTAGTCTGTCAAATTCTTGAACTGCAAGATCAATCAGATTACGGTTAAAGGTCTATTCAAAATTTCCTGCGCGGCCGCGAAGCGGTCTCGCCTTGGATTATTTTGTTCAATGAAAAGCTGAGACGTTAGAAACCTTTTCGATTCTAAAGATTACATGTTTCTTGCCTGTAAAATTTTCCAGATCGTCAATTTATAAATCTTGCAATGCAAAAATAACCTATTAGCCTACTTTTCATAGTCTGGTGTGATGGTTTTATTGACGCGAGACTCCAAAGTAAGGAGGTTCGATTGTACTTTATCGGTATTGACTTGGGAACTTCTGGCCTCAGAGCTATTTTAGTCGATAAATTTGGTAGTTTTGTAGCAAGCTCTGAAAGTAACTACGAAGTCTCTAATCCAAACCCTGGTTGGAGTGAACAAAATCCAGAAAGTTGGATAAATGCTTGTAAACTAGTGTTTCGTGATCTGCGAGATAATTTTCCAAAAGAAGTATCAAAACTAAAAAGTATAGGAGTTGCCGGTCACATGCATGGAGCTGTTTTGCTCAACAATCTGCATGCACCAGTCAGACCTTGTATACTTTGGAACGATACGCGTTCATATAAAGAAGCTCAGAGTTTGGATAACCTGTCTAAAGTACGGGATATTTCTGGAAATATTGTTTTTCCTGGGTTTACTGCTCCTAAGCTCTTGTGGGTAAAAAACAATGAACCAGATATTTTCAAACAAATAAAAACGGTCGTTTTACCTGCAAGTTATTTAAATACCTGGTTAATAGGTACGCCCGTCGCCGATATGTCAGACAGCGCGGGGACCAGTTGGCTGGATGTAAAATTACGGAAATGGTCAGAATATTTGGTTGTCTCGAGTGATATGCATCTGGAACAGATGCCTAAACTAGTTGAAGGCAACCAAATCGCCGGGCAAATCCGAACCGAATTAGCTTCTGAACTTGGCTTTCCTAAAGACGTCATTGTTGTCGGAGGTGCTGGAGATAATGCAGCTGCTGCTTGTGGTGTAGGTGCAATTAAAGAAGGGGAAGGTTTAGTTTCTTTAGGCACCTCAGGCGTTTTATTAGTTAGTCGAGACCAGTGCAAGCCATATCCCGACGCTGCGGTGCACACGTTCTGTCATGCTATCCCAGAAAAATGGTACCAAATGGGTGTTATATTATCTGCAACGGATAGTCTTAATTGGCTTTCAAAAATTTCAGGAAAAACAGCTGCTGAATTGGACAATTTGCTGCCTAATGAGCCAACAGGACCGGCAAACGAGAGGTTTTTCCCATATTTGTCAGGAGAGCGAACGCCACTTAATGATGCCCACATCCGTGCGGGTTTCTCAGGTTTGGGACAGACTTCTGATCTCACAAAATTGACCCAATGTGTAATGGAGGGTGTATCTTTTGCATTAAGAGATTGCTTAGAAGCGATCAAGAAAACAGGTGCATCACCAAGTTCTCTTTTGGCGATTGGAGGAGGAAGCTCTTCCCAATTTTGGCTACAAACCATATCCAATACCCTAAATATTGACTTAGAAAAACCCAAGAGTGGGGAATTTGGAGCAGCTTTGGGAGCAGCTAGATTGGCAATTGCTGCGATTATAAAAGAACCCATTGAAGAGATAATGACAAAACCAGAAATTGAAAGAAAAATAATACCAAATCCCAAATATGTAGATCTGTATTTAGCAGCCTACGAAGCTTATAAAAAAGGGCACATATATCTAAGAGGACTTCAATGACCCAAACTTTTTTCAAAAATATACAACCCATTAAATATGAGGGAACGGAAACTGATTCAAATTTGGCCTTCAGACACTATAATCCTGATGAAATCATTTTGGGTAAACGTTTAGAAGAACATTTGCGCTTTGCTATTGCATATTGGCACAGCTTTGCATGGGAAGGTGGAGATCCTTTTGGTGGGCTGACATTTGAAAGGCCGTGGCATCCGCAAGACAATATGAAAAACGCATACTTAAAAGCTGATGTGGCATTTGATATGTTTTCTATTTTAGGACAGCCTTATTTTTGTTTTCATGATGCTGATATTCGGCCTGACCAAGGAAATTTTCCAGACAATTTGGCGAAGCTGAATGAAATAACCGATTACTTTTTAGATAAAATGAAAAATCAGAAAACAAAATTACTTTGGGGAACGGCAAATATGTTTAGCCATCGCCGATGGATGGCTGGTGCCGCCACTAATCCAGATCCAGAAGTTTTTGCTTTTGCTGCAGCCACGGTAAAAAGTTGCATAGATGTGACCCATAAGCTTGGCGGCGAAAACTATGTATTGTGGGGTGGAAGAGAAGGTTATGAAACATTACTCAATACAGATCTGGAAAAAGAACTGGATCAAATGGGTAAGTTCTTGTCAATGGTTGTTGATTATAAACACAAAATTGGTTTTCCAGGAATGATACTGGTTGAACCCAAACCGCAGGAGCCATCAAAACATCAGTATGATTTTGACGTTGCAACATGCATCGGCTTCCTGAGAAAATATAATTTAGAAAATGATGTTAAAATAAATATCGAACAAGGGCATGCTATTTTAGCCGGCCATTCCTTCGAACACGAGATTGCTTTGGCAGTTTCAGAAGGCATGCTGGGTTCAATTGATATGAATAGAAATGACTACCAGTCGGGCTGGGATACTGACCAATTTCCAAACAACACTCCAGAAGTAGCGCTAGCTTATTACCACATTATAAAAGGTGGAGGTTTTCAAGCTGGAGGAACAAATTTCGACGCAAAACTTAGACGACAGTCCATCGATGCAGAAGATCTTATTGCCGCCCACATCGGAGCTATGGATATTTGTGCTAGAGGCTTCAAAGCGGCGGCTGCAATAATTGAAGATGGACGGCTGGAAGAGGAACTTCAAGAAAGGTACAAGGGCTGGAAAAGATCAGAAGCTCAGAAAATGTTAAACAGTGATTTGGCTACTATCACTACTAATGTTATCAAAAATTCCATCAACCCAGAACCTAAATCTGGAAAGCAGGAGATGTTAGAGAACTATATTAACCGTTTTGTCTAGCTAAAATCAAAAATTAAAAAGTTAGCAGAATTTTTCAATTCCAACCCACTGATCATCCGAATATCTTTCCCCATGAGCCCAACCAATAGGCAGAAAGCTGTTAATTTGATCTGATATCTCATCAGTAAGTTCAAATTCGCTACCTAAAGCTAACTCGACTAAGTGACTGCTAGAACGGGTTCCAGGAATTGGAAGTATGTGCTTTGCTTGCTTCAATGTCCAAGCAATAGCTAGAGTTGAAGGCAACACACCTATTTCAGCGCAAAATTCTTTAAAAGGAGCCAATAATTCCAGATTTTTATTAAAATTGGGTTCCATGAAACGAGGATTATTTTTCCTAAAGTCAAGTTCGCCAAAATTAGATGGATCGGGCGGTGTTTGTGAAAAAATTCCACGGCCTAAGGGAGAAAATGGGATAAAGCTGACGCCTAGCTCTTCGCAAGTTTGAATCAATCCTAATTCAGCTGACCTAGTCCATAAAGAGTATTCGCTCTGGACCGCGTCCACTACTCCAATCTCTGAGGCACGACGTAAGCTACTAGGCGAAATTTCAGAAAAACCTATACCTCCAATTTTTCCATCTTTTTTTAACTTTAGAAGTGTTCCCATAACCTCTTCTATAGGTATTTTCTGGTCGCGACGGTGAATGTAGAATAAGTCCACATAATCAACTGATAGCCGTTCCAAGGATTTATTCAATTCTGTCTCTAAGTGGGCAGCAGAATTATCGAAAGTACGTTGTTGAGTTTTCGGATCCCTAGAAATAGAAGCCTTGGTTGCAATTATAAATGGGTTTCCATTTTTTTTGATATAATTACCGATCATTTTTTCAGATACGCCCATCCCATATACGTTTGCGGTATCCAAAAAATCTATCCCATAATCTAAAGCCATGTTTAAGGTATCATGAGCTTCTTTTTCATCCGTTGGACCATAAAATCCAGCAAAGCTCATACAGCCAAGACCAATTTCAGATGCGATTTTTCCTGATTGCAATAATCTTCTTTTTTTCATTTTGCCCCACCTAAAAAAATATTACTCTTCTTTTTATCAATAAAATTCTTTCTGAAAAACACTAAAAAGAACACAAAAGTCAAAACAAGCACAATTGTTGGGGCTGGAGCACTATCTATGAAAAAACTTAAGTATAAACCAATTTCCATTGAACATATGTTAAAAAAAATAGAAATAATCAGCATTGAACTTAGTCTTTGAGACAATAAAAATGCAATTGCACCCGGTAAAATAAATAACCCAATTGCTAAAATTAGCCCGACTGCTTTTAACGTTGCAATAATCACTAATGATAATGCTGCGAGTAAGCCATAGTGTAAAAATTTTGTGGGAAGAGCTAAAGCTTTTGCTTGTATAGGATCAAAACTGAACAACATTAAATCGCGCCAAAAAATAACAAAAAAGATAATTATCATTAGCGTTATGATAAGCGCAGTAAAAATGTCTGCTTTTGAAACACCTAAAATATTACCAAAGAGAATATGATCTAAATGGGCGGATGTCTCGAATGCTACAAACAAAACTATTCCAAGTCCCAACATACCTGAAAAAATTACTCCCATAATAGTGTCTTCTTTTATTCGACTATTATTCGAGAGAAAACCAGTTCCCCACGCACAGAACATACCGGCTAGAAAAGCACCAATAAGCAAAGGAATTCCCAAAATATAAGCGATAGCAATACCTGGCAATACAGCATGTGATATGGCATCGCCCATTAACGCCCAGCCTCTGACAACGAGAAAACAAGATAATATAGCGGTGGGCACAGATAAAATAAGTGCCACCCAAAAGGCATTCTGCATAAATACAAATTGGAACGGCATCACTAGGTTTTCATAACTCATTCTCGACCCCTCTCCTTGCCCGTTTTATCTTCAAACGTGTCAAAACGTAACCGTGCTTAGGGGCAGCCACAAAAACTGTGAGAAAAATTATACTTTGGAGGACTACAATTATTCCTCCTGTTGCGCCATCAATAAAAAAGCTCAAATACGCCCCTATAAAGCATGTCGTTGATCCTATTAAAATTGACAAGAGAATTAATTTGGGAAATCGGTCGCATATTAAATAAGCGGTTGCGCCCGGTGTAACAACCATCGCAATCACTAAAAATGCACCTACAGTTTGCATTGCAGCTACGATCGAAGCAGAAAGTAGAGTAAAAAAAATGATTTTAAGAATTAAAGGATTTAACCCAACTGTCCGGGCATGGGTTTCATCAAAAAATACAACCATAAACTCTCGCCATTTCAGAAATAAAACGAAAAGTGAAACAAAACCAATAA
>Ga0163110_10002174_pt1 | contig 10095 bp, 10 predicted proteins | sample CRUFie1St17metaG_FD_108703 | JGI IMG/M metagenome (GOLD analysis project Ga0163110, IMG submission 108703) | Marine microbial communities from the Costa Rica Dome - CRUD Field 142mm St17 metaG | ecosystem: Environmental > Aquatic > Marine > Oceanic > Photic zone | place: Costa Rica: the Eastern...
AATTGCAGAACTAAACAAAGATCTTATACCAAATAGTTCTTTTATTGATCCAAAGTTTAGCAACTCTGCTTTTGATAAAGATAGAAAACATACAATACCGCTTTCATATGGGGCAATAGGTATCGCTTATAGAAAAAGTAAGTTCTCTGAACCACCTTCCACATGGAGATGGCTATTAGACTCAGATAAATACGCTGGAAAAATTGCCTTATTAGGTGATGGAAGAACTTTGATCCAAATAGCACTAAAATACATGGGAGTAAGCCTAAATACAAATGATCCCATGTGGATCAATCAAGCGGAGAAACTTTTAAAACGTCAAAAAGTAAATATCAAAGATTTCGGTAAAAAAAATGGAAAAGAGCTTTTAATTAATGGTGAAGTTGATTTAGCAATTATTAGTAATGAAGAATTTCAGAAAATTGATAACGATGATATTGAGTTTACATTTCCAAGAGAAGGTAGTTTAATTTGGCAGGATTGTGCTTGCATTTCAAAAGCATCACTTAAAATTGAAGAAAGCCATTCAGTAATAAATTCTATGCTGGATCCAAAAAATTCAAGATCAATTGTTGAGAATCTTCAAACAGCAACTCCTAATATTATGGCTCTAGACATATCAAAGAAAAGTTACAAAGAGGACTCAACAATCTTTCCTAACGAGCAAATTATGGAACGATATGAGGATACCTCAACCATATTAGACTTCGATTATGAGATGATGATCGAAGAAATGTGGGATAATATTTTAGACGCATAATATTTAATTTAAATGAACGTTCGCTTATTAAGCTGGAATATTAACTCTGTAAGATTGAGAATTGACACCTTAAAGAAAGTCGTAAAAAAATTTAAACCAAATATAGTTTGCTTACAAGAAACTAAGTGTCCTAATGAACTTTTTCCCTTCAATGATATAGAAGAATTAGGACTTTCAAATATTCATGTGAATGGTATCAAAGGTTATCACGGTGTTTGTATAGCTACAGACCTGCCTGTTGAAAAAGTTGAACAAAAAGATTTTTGTGGGAAACATGATGGTAGACATATATCTCTTAAGTTAAAAATAAAAAATGATTTTTTCAATATTCATAATTTTTATGTACCTGCAGGTGGTGATGAACCAGACCCAAAAATAAATGAAAAATTTAAACACAAATTAGATTTCTTGGATGAGGCGACTGCATACATGAAAACAAAAGAAAAAAATGCCTACACTGCGCTTGTAGGCGATCTTAATATTGCCCCACATGAAAATGATGTCTGGTCGCACAAACAACTATTAAAAATAGTTAGTCATACGCCTGTAGAAGTTGAAAAATTAAATAAATTTCAAGATTCAATAAATTTTGTTGATTCGTTGAGAGAGTTTCATCCATTCTCTGAAAAGCTCTACAGCTGGTGGAGTTATAGATCAAAAAATTGGGAGGAGTCTGACAGAGGCAGAAGACTTGATCATATTTGGATTACTCAAAAATTGAATAAAATAATAACAAGAGCCTCAATTGAAAAAGATGTAAGGAGGTGGAATAGGCCTTCTGATCATTCTCCTTTAATAGCAGATTTTAAATTTTAGTTAACCTATATAATAACCATTTTCAGAACTTTCTATAGAAAGTATATTTTTAAATGGAGTAATTTTTTTTCGGATTGTATAAATGTGTGTAGTTAATGTTTTTGTTTCTATATCCTTATTATAGCCCCAAATTTTATTCAATAAATAGTCTTGGCTTATAGTATTTCCCTTTGCTTCAATTAAATGCCAAATTATTCTGGCCTCTTTGTCAGTAAGTTTTACTGAATTATTAAGACCTTTTATTACTTTACCGGTCATATCTAAAATTATTTTTCCAAATTTTAAATTAGAGTAATCAATTATATCTCTTTGGAGAATAATATTTTCTATAATTTTCAAAAATTCGTTAAAATAAAAAGGGGTTTTTAAAAAAATAAATGAATTTTTTTCTAAAGTTAAAATATCTTCAGATGAACCAATAATGATTGCTGGGAAAAAATAAGAAACCTCAGATAATAATTTTTTAATTTTTGTAACTTTTTCCTGTTTTATGGAACAGAAGACGGCTACATCAGTTTTTTCAAAATTCTCAATATTAATTATATCGGTAGAGTTAACACCTACAATTAAATTAAAATCTGATAACGAGGAAAATTGTTCCTCAAAGACTGAATTAAAAAAAATATCATCAGAAAACAGAAAAACATTACTTTTCAATTTTTATTCCTTGGTCCCATTATTGCCTCTCCTACTCTTATGTGAGTTGCACCCAGTGCTATAGCTGTTTCAAAATCATTACTCATGCCCATACTTAAGTATTTTAGCATATTTTTTTTTGATAACTTATTTAATAAAGCAAAATATAGTGAAGGCTCTTCATCTGGGGGAGGAAGCGTCATTAATCCGTTTACACTAATCTTTGAATATTTTTTCGCCTCGGTAAAGAATTTTTCCATATCTTCAATATAAATTCCACTTTTTGAACTTTCTTTTGAAATATTAACCTGAAGAAATAATTCTTTTATAGTTGAGTTTTTGGTTATATTTTCATTTATGATTTCTAAAGTCTTTGTTTTTTCTACCGAATGAATAGCTGTGAAAAGATTGATCGCAATTTTTATTTTATTTGATTGTATTGGTCCAACCATATGAAGTTCAATATTTTTATTACTAGATAAAGTTTTTGACCATTTTTTTTCAGCCTCTTGTACTTTATTTTCTCCAAAAAAAAGATGCCCAATATCTATGAGTGGTTTTATTTTTTCAAAATCGAATTTTTTTGTAACAACAATTAGTTTTATTTCAGATGGGTCCCTATTAAATTTAACCGCAATCTTTTCAATTCTATTTTTTATAGTTTTGAGATTTTTCTGAATATCTGTCATTGCTTCTTTATCTTTATTGTTTACTTTATCGAATATCATAAATAATAAAATATAAAAGTTTGAATTAATTCATTTTGAGATAAAGTAAGATTACTGTTATTGATAGAATTGTTTTAGAACTATCGTAAGTGGGAGTTATTTTTATGTATAGAAAAAGTAATATTATTTTAATATTGTGTGTTTTACTTTTACTAAATAACTGTTCGAGATTAAATCCTTTTTCAAAAAAAATGGATATCGAGACCTCAGAAATTGTTAACTCACAAATATCCATGGCGGTAAATGCATTTCTTTGGAGGGCAAGCTTAGACACTGTCTCCTTTATACCTGTAAATGCTGCTGACCCTATTGGTGGTTTTATATCTACTGATTGGTACCTTGAGCCAGAAAACCCAAATGAAAGAATTAAACTAAATATTTATGTAAAAGACAGAAGGTTAAGAGCTGATGCCATAAGTGTTAGAGTTTTTAGAGAAATAAGAGTGTCTGAGGAATGGGTTAAAGCTGATGTAAATCCTGATACCGCAAGACTAGTTGAAGCTTCTATTTTAACAAAGGCACGCGAGCTAAGAATTGGCTCTCTTGGTACTAGCTGACATCTAAATGTCTGAATACTATCCAGATAAAATTGAGCCATATTGGCAGAAGATTTGGTCGGAAAAAAAATCTTTTAAGCCAAAACCTATTTCTGAAAAAAAACCAAAAAAATATATTCTAGAAATGTTTCCTTATCCGTCGGGAAATATCCATATGGGGCATGTAAGAAATTATACAATTGGAGATGTTGTTGCGCGTTACAGAAAGGCCCAAGGCGACAATGTATTGCACCCAATGGGTTGGGATGCCTTTGGGATGCCCGCAGAAAATGCAGCAATGGAAAAGAAAGTACACCCAAAAGAATGGACTAATAAAAATATAGATAATATGAAAGCTCAACTTAAATCACTAGGGCTTTCAATTGATTGGGAGAGAGAGATTGCGACATGTGACCCAAACTATTTTAAACATCAACAAAAACTATTTTTAGATTTTTACAAAGCGGACATTGCTTATCGGAAGGAGAGTGAAGTTAATTGGGATCCTGTTGATAAAACTGTCTTGGCTAATGAGCAAGTCATTGATGGAAAAGGGTGGAGATCAGGAGCGCCAGTAGAAAGAAAAGTTTTAACTCAATGGTTCTTGAGAATATCAAGTGACTCTCAACGATTACTTGATGAGGTTATAAAGCTTAAGAACTGGCCTGATAAAGTTAAAATAATGCAAGAAAATTGGATAGGTAAATCTACTGGAGTTTCTTTTGAATTTGAGTGCTTTGATGTTGAACAAAGAAGATATGACCCAATTAAAGTATTTACTACCAGGCCAGATACATTGTTTGGAGCTACATTTTGCGGCATATCAATTGATCATCCAATATCTAAAATTCTTGAAAAAGATAAGAAAATCAAGGAATTTATTGAAGAGTGTAAAAAAATTGGTTCGACCGAAGAAGCCATAGAAAAAGCAGAAAAGAAAGGTATCAAAACAGGCTTTAAAATTAAGCACCCTTTCATAAAAGATAAATTTCTTGATGTGTATATAGCAAATTTCATTTTAAGCGGATATGGGACAGGAGCAATTTTTGGTTGCCCAGCCCATGATCAGAGAGACTTTGAATTTGCAAAAAAATATAAAATTGAAATCATACCTGTTGTGAGCTCTGAAGAAACAGAAAAAGAAAAAGGTGACTATATTGATGAAGCTTACACGGGAGAAGGAAAATTAATTAATTCTAGTTTTTTAAATGGAATGAATATTGATGAGGCAAAAGAAAAAGTAATAGAAAAGCTCATTGAGAATAATAATGGTAATAGAGAGACAAATTTTAGGCTTCGTGACTGGGGCATATCAAGACAAAGATACTGGGGCTGTCCAATACCAATAATTCACTGTAATAAGTGTGGAATAATTCCTGTCCCAGAGGAAGATCTACCTGTTGAATTACCAGATGATGTTGATTTTATAAAACCAGGTAACCCACTAGAAAGTCATGAAAAATGGAAATCAGTTAACTGTCCAAAGTGTAAAAACAAAGCAGTAAGAGAAACTGACACATTTGATACATTTATTGATTCATCTTGGTATTTTGCCAGATTTTGTGAACTTGATGAGGAACAGCCACTTAATATCACAGCCACTGATTATTGGTTACCAGTTGATCAGTATATAGGAGGTATAGAACATGCAATACTTCACTTATTATATTCAAGATTCTTTACAAACGCACTTAAAGAAACAGGGCACTTAAACATTAGCGAACCTTTTTATGGAATGTTTACACAAGGAATGGTTTGCCACGAAACTTACCAAACTATTAACGGTGATTGGGTTGAACCAAGTTTGGTGACAATTAGAAGTAACGAAGTTTTTCATAAAGATACGGGTGAGCCTCTAAAAAAAGGACCTTCAGAAAAAATGTCTAAGTCTAAGAAAAATGTTGTAGATCCATCCATAATAATTGAAGAATTTGGCGCAGATACCGCAAGATGGTTTGTCCTTTCAGACTCTCCTCCTGAAAGAGATATTTTTTGGTCTGAGTCTGGGGTTGAAGCAGCTGGTAAATTTATTAAGAAGATATGGAAAACTATTGTTGAACTTAATAAACTTATTAAAAAAAATGTTTCAAATGAAAATAATGAAAGAACCCTTGGCCTAAGAAGAATTAATCATAAAACCCTAAATAATATTACCAAAGACCTAGATAGCCTTAGCTTTAATAAGGTGATAGCGAGACTTTATGAATTTGTAGGTGAAATTTCTAAAATAAAAGAGAGTGATAATATTGATGCTGACGCAATAAATGAGTCTTTGTCATTTCTTTTAATTATGCTTGGGCCGATTACACCTCATCTAGCTGAGGAAGGCTGGTCACTTTTCGGTAAACATAAGGGAATGGTTTGTGAACAATCTTGGCCTAATATTGATGAGAGCTTAATTGTTGAAAGTATTATCAAAATACCAATTCAGGTTAATGGTAAAAAGAAATCAGAAATTCAAGTGGATAAAAATATTGATGAAAACAAACTTAAAGAAATAGCTTTAAATGATGATAGCATTAAATCATTTATTGGCGACAAAGAAATTAAAAAGTTTATAATCGTTCCTAATAGGATAATAAACATTGTTATTTAAAAAAAAATTTCTAGTTGTTTTTTTTATAAGTGCATTTTCTTTGGGATGCACTTTTGAACCTCTTTACTCTGAAAAATTTCTTTTAGAATATGAGATAATCGAACCGTCAAAATCTAATAAAGAACTTCATGAAATATTCAGAAATCTTAATAATTTAACCTCTATAAATGAAAGTAGCGACAATCTGTATACGGTAGAACTAGTATCACAAAGTAGATTTGATGATATTGATGTAAGAGAAGATGAAAAAGTAATGAGAGTGGGGGTTTCAACCACGGTAATATTTAAGATCAGGGAAAAAAATTCAGATAAAATTCTGTTTACAGGTCAAAGCATAGGGTCAAATGCTTTCAATAGAATTTCTGAACCATATTCAAATGAAATTGCTAAAAATGATGCAGTTTCAAAGTTATCTATGACAATCGCATATGATATAAGAAATCAGCTTGCTCTTTATTCTAAAAAATTTAAAAAATGAAGGGAAAACAACAGGATATTTTTTCAATAATTAAAGAAGAGAGCACTTCGTTAAAATGTATTCTTTTATACGGACCAAACTCATACCTAGTTAACGATACTTATAATAAATTATGTAAAAGTCTTTTTGATGAAAATGATGTTTTTGCTCCACCAGAGTTTAATATAAAAGAAATATCAAAAGACTCTGATATTTTTTATAATGAAGCAAAATCCTTATCTTTCGGTGGCGGAAGAAAATATTTAAAAATTGATATGGATAACTCTGAAGCTTCAGGTCCTATTCTAGACTTACTTAAAGATGACTTAAACGAAGCAACGCTTCTTATTAAAGCTGGAAATTTATCTCCGCGGTCAAGCATTAGAAGGTCTCTAGAAAAATTAGAGAATGCACTGATAATTCCATTTTATGAAGATGATTTCGTAAGCTTAAAAAATTTTATAAAAGAAAAATCAAATAAAAGAAATTTTAATTTCGATGATAGCGCTATCCATTCAATTATCTCAATGTCTGGTTTTGAGAGAAGTCAGGTCAGTGATGCTATAGAAAGAATAATGCTTTATTATGAATTTTCTGAAAATAAAAGTATTGATGATGAAAAAATTAAAGAAATATTATTTGATACCAATCAAAGCCAAATAAGTGAATTATGTAAACATATATGCTTAGGTGATGCAAAATTGTCCCAGCAAATCTCTGATAGACTTTTTCTTCAAGGTGTTACGCCCCCTCAATTTATATCAGCATTAATTTTGCATTTTCAGAAATTACATTTAGTTGGGTTAAGTATAACATCGGGCCTATCTATTGGCGATGCCATGAAGCAAATAAAGCCTCCAATTTTTTTTAAGGAAGTTAATGCTTTTAAAGCTCAAATCCAAAACTGGAATATTACTAAAATTGATAGAGCTCTTGAGATTTTAGTTGAGAGCGACCTCTTAACGAAAACTAAGCCTGGTCTAGGACAGAGTATAATTGGAAATATTGTTATAAGGCTGGCAAGTGTTGCAAAAAAGCAAACTAGTTAAGCTTTTTACAAATAAAATTCAATTGATCATATGATAAGTACTTAATTTTAATCTCACCTTTTTCCCCTTTACCCTCAGCTATCTCAACTGATAAACCTAGATTATCTGTTAATTTTTTTTCAAGCATTATCGTATCAGGTGACTTTTGGTTCACTGAAGTTTGTTTTGATTTCTTATCTTTCTTTAAGTAAGAAACATAACTTTCCAATTGTCTTACACTCATTCCTTTTTTTATTGCAAATTTTGCGACAGGCAAAGGATCTGCCAGAACAATTAAAGCTCTAGCATGTCCTGACGATAAATCACCATTTTGAACAAGTTGTTGAACTTTATGAGGAAGGGATAAAAGTCTTAATGCATTTGCAACATAGGCGCGTGACTTACTTAATATTTTCGATAGATTTTCTTGCGTATAATTATACTCTTTTTGTAGCCTATCAAAACCTAAGGCCTCCTCTATTGCACTAAGATTTTCTCTTTGCATATTCTCTATTAGGCCGATTTCTAAAACTTCGTTTTCATCAAAATTTTTAATTACAACTGGAACTTCATTTAAACCTGCTTTTTGAGCAGCCCTCCACCTTCTTTCACCAGCAATAATCTGGAATTCTTTTTCATCCAAAGGTCTGACTAAAATAGGTAGTAAAATGCCTTTTTGTTTAATTGATTGTGAAAGTTCATCTAAAGATATTTCGCTAAAATTTTTTCTGGGCTGATCCCTGTTCGGGACTAAAAATTCAATTGGAACATTTGTTTGACCAGTAACAACTTTAGTATTAGTTTTTATATCTTGACCGTTAGACTTATCATCCAAGTCGCCTATCAAAGCTGCCAAGCCCTTTCCTAAACCCTTTTTCATTTTTTTACCTTTTTAAAATTATTTTACTTCCCAATTTACTCTATTTAAAAACTCTCTTGCTAAGCTTATATAAGCTTCACTTCCTGCGCATTTATGATCATAAATTAATGCAGGTATTCCATGTGAAGGTGCTTCTGATAGTCTTATATTTCTTGGAATCTTTGTTGTAAAAACACTCTCGCCTAAATACGCCCTAACATCTTCCTCAACCTGGAGTGATAAATTATTTCTCTTATCAAACATTGTTAAAATAACACCAGACAATTTAAGACTATCATTAATCGTTGAGCTTATACCATCAATAGTTTTTAAAAGTTGGCTCAAGCCCTCAAGAGCATAAAATTCTGCTTGAAGCGGGACAATTGCTCCATCTGATGCAGCAAGTGCATTTAAAGTAATTATATTAAGTGCCGGAGGGCAGTCTAATAATATAAAATCATAGTTATCCTGTCCGGAAGTTGTGCTTCTTAAAGTTTCACGAAGCTTGATTGCTCTGTCTTCGTCTGCTGATAATTCTATTTCAACTCCAAGCAAATTTTCATTGGCGGTTATTACATCTAAATTTGGAATTTCTGTTTTTATTACACATTCTTGTAATTTTTTTCTAGAAGACAAAACATCGTAAGTACCAAAACTTCTTTTAGCAGGCGAAATCCCTAGACCCGTTGATAGATTACCCTGAGGATCCATATCGATCAATAAAACCTTAGCATCGCAGGCTGCCATAGCCGTCCCTAAGTTAACTGTAGTAGTTGTTTTTCCAACGCCCCCTTTTTGATTAATTATGGAAAATATTTTTTTATTCATTATGGCGTTTTGCATCCTTTACAATAAATATTTTAGAACTCTTGTTGGTGATACTTGTTTCTAAAGAATAATTAATATCCCATTTTAACTGTGCCCTCTCTAGTTCAATTTGCCATGACTTACCCTTAGGAAAAATGCAAATAGCACCAAGCTTTAAATCTCTATAAAATATGTCTATTAATTTATCGAGAGGTTTTAAAGCTCTCGCAGTAATTACGTTAGAAAAGATTTTTTTATCAGCTCTAATATCTTCATACTTTTCTTGGATGACATTTAAATTTAAACCCAGTTCATCGGATACAGATTTTATAAAATTTGATTTCCTCTTGCTTGGCTCTACAATGGTTACATTTAAAGACATTCTAATAATTTTAAGAACAACCCCAGGTAATCCTGCGCCGGACCCAACATCACAAACAGTTTTTGTTTCGCTAGGAAAAAAATTTATTAATTGGGCACTATCAAGAATATGCCTTTCCCAAATATCCTTTTCTGTGGTTTTAGAAATGAGATTAAATTCATTATTAGCTTTAATTAATAAATCAACATAATCATTTAAAATATTCTTATTAGGAAAAGACAAAAATTCAGAAGTTTTTTGTTTTTCAACTAGCAAATCATGCACCTTTATTATTTTTGATATGTGATATTATTAAACCGATCGCAGCAGGAGTAATCCCGTCAATTCTTTGCGCATGGCCAAGGGTTTCGGGCTTTGCCCTCATTAATTTTTCTTTATTTTCGTTAGAAAGACCATTTATTTTTTTATAATTTATATTTGGATTAATTCTTTTTTTCTCATCCTTCCTAAACCTCTCAATATCAAGTTGTTGCCTTACCAAATACCTATC
>Ga0163110_10002178_pt1 | contig 10091 bp, 7 predicted proteins | sample CRUFie1St17metaG_FD_108703 | JGI IMG/M metagenome (GOLD analysis project Ga0163110, IMG submission 108703) | Marine microbial communities from the Costa Rica Dome - CRUD Field 142mm St17 metaG | ecosystem: Environmental > Aquatic > Marine > Oceanic > Photic zone | place: Costa Rica: the Eastern...
TGGCAAAAAGATATAAAGAGGGAAATTATGGATATGGCCATGCAAAGCAAGAGCTTTTTGAATTAATATGTGAAAAATTTTCAAATGAGAGAGAGAAATTTAACTATCTTATGTCAAACACTCACATTATCGAAAAAGAGTTAGAGGAAGGTGCAAAAAAAGCTTCTCATATTGCAGATAAAGTTCTTGAGAGAATAAGAGAAAAAATAGGCTATTAATTTATTTAGTTTTATACTTGTTGTAAAGTATGCTTTGGTGATTTTCAAGCGCAATTGACTCTCCTTTAATAAAAATAATTTCTACATCATTACTAACAATGTCAAGCGCATCACCTGAAGAAATAAAGAAGGTTGCTTCTTTACCCATTTCAAGACTTCCTAATTTTTTGTCAATACCCAAAATTTTTGCAGCATTTAATGTTAGGGCTTGAATTGCCTGCTCATACTCTAATCCAAATGCCACTGCAGTTCCAGCAGTAAATGGGAGATTTCTTGACCCCATTGCTTCCATATCTCCTGAATAACTAAAGCTGAAATTTATATTATTTTCATTTAAAATCTTTGCTTGTTCGTAAGGGCCAAAAAGTTTATCATCTTCATTTTTTGGTAATCTGTGAACTCTTTTTAAAATTACTGATATATTACTTTCTTTTAGCTCTCTAATGACTTTAGCAGCGTCTTCACCACCGACAAGAACGATATTTTTGATATTAAATCTTTTACAAATATTAATTCCTTCAACAATGTCTTTAGAATAATTTGCATGCAGATATAAGTTTTTACTTCCGTCAAAGACTCCTTTCATACTTTCCATCTTTAAATCCATTTCTTCATTAGAGATATAATATGCATACGAATTTTGTAGGAAATTAATAATATCGTTTACTTTTTCTTCATGCTTCTTGTTATTTTCATTTTTACTTATTCCTCTCCAACTTCTGTTGTAATATGACGAAGGCCATCTCAAGTGAACACCGTCATTTTCTCTGCACGTTGCATCTTCCCAGTTCCATCCTGCTAAATACATAACTGATGATTGACCAGAAATTACCCCACCCTGAGGTGTAACTTGAGTTAATAAAACTCCATTTGTCCTAACTGTTTCAACTATTTTGGATTGGACATTGTACGCTATTTGACTTTTAATATTGGGGTTCATTTTCCCAACTTCTCTGTAGTCATGCGTTGCTCTAACTTGATCAATTTCAGTTATTCCTAATTTTGTATTAGTTAATATAAAACCAGGGTAAATGTGTTTACCGTATATTTTGTATATAGTATCAAAAGCTTCAGGATTAATTCTTATTTTAGAAAGGTCAGCTACCAGATCAATTTTTCCGTCTTTAACACTAATAACTGAATTCTCTATTCTCTCACCATTTCCAAGATGAGCAATACCTCCCATAAATAATTTAGTTTGTGCATTTACAATATGCCCAACAAAAAATAAGTAAATAAATAATATATTTTTAATGTTCATGGTCGTGTCCGTGTTCATGCTCTTCTATCGTGTCGCAATGATAAAAGCTTTCTTTTTCAGGCTTATTTTTTATTTTATTTTTACTTTTTGATGTACTTAGAATTTTTATGATTCTTAATTTTTCTTTGTAATCTCTATCTTGAGTTTTAATATTTTCATTTATGTCGTAATAGCAAGAACCATCAATATAAGTCTGCTCAACCTGTGTGTAAATTGAGAGAGGATTTTTTGTCCATACAACTATATCCGCATCTTTTCCTACCTTTAAAGACCCCATTCTATCATCTAGTCTTAATAATTTTGCTGGGTTAAGTGTTACCATTTTCCATGCATCTTCTTGTGTAGTACCTCCATATTTAACAGCTTTTGCTGCTTCTTGATTTAACCTTCTCCCCATTTCTGCATCATCTGAATTAATTGCAGTAATAACCCCAGCATTATTAAGAATTGTGGCATTATATGGAATAGCATCATTTACCTCAAATTTATAGGCCCACCAGTCAGAAAAAGTTGAGGCTCCAGCACCGTGATTTTTAAGTTTATCGGCTAATTTATAACCCTCTAAGATATGAGTGAAAGTATTTATTTTAAATCCCATAGAATCAGCAACATGCATCAACATATTAATTTCAGATTCAACATATGAGTGACAAGTTATATGTCTTTTCCCGTCTAAGATTTCTACCAGTGCATTTAGCTCTATATCTTCTCTTGGAGGATTTGTTTCTCTTTTTTTCCTTAGGCTTAAAGAGTTATAATTGCTCCATTCTTTTTTATATTTTTTTGCTCTATAAAATGCATCATAAAATACTTGTTCGACACCCATTCTTGTTTGTGGGTAACGAGTTGTGTTAAAATCTCCCCAATTACTTTGTTTGACATTTTCTCCTAATGCAAATTTTATAAACCCATCACAATTTTTTATTTTCATTTCTTCAGCAGTTTTTCCCCACCTTAATTTTATTAAAGCCGATTGACCACCAATTGGGTTAGCAGATCCGTGCAATAATTGTGAACAAGTTACACCACACGCAAGCTGTCTGTAAATATTTTGATCATCCGGATTAATTACATCAGCAATACTTACTTCAGCAGTTATGGCTTGGCTACTTTCATTAACCCCCCTACTAATTGCGATATGAGAGTGTTCATCAATAATACCTGATGTAATGTGTTTTCCTTTGGCATTAATTATTTCTAAATTGATGTTTTCAATATTTGGAATTTGATTCGTATCTAAATCTTCACCTATAGCAATGATTTTACCATTACTTATAGCTATATCAGCTGACTTAATTATTCCAATTTCTTCATTTGTCCAAAGAGTTGCATTTTTAAAAAGGATAGATTTTGACTTTATAGGGTTTTCAAATCCTTTGGACTTATTTGGAGTCCATACAGTTGGAATCTTAGAGATTTTTTCAACAATATTAGATTTAGTTTTTTCTTTGGCTACAGAATCACGAATCATTAGGAATTGATAGATTTTTCCGCTATCATCTAAAAACTCTCCTGCTATATTTCCATTTTTATAAATTCCTTGTGCTTTAAATTCTCCATCTTTATCATTTAATGTAAGTTGATTTCCCTTAAGAGAAGTGATCAAATTTGATGAATCAATAGCTAATATTTTTATTGAAGGATTCTCTTTTTTTCCACTTATTTCTGCGCTAGTATTATTAAATTTTTCAGATTTAAATGTATAGAAACCTCTTATGTCATTTTTCACTTTTTCCTTTAACACATTTCTACTTCCTAAAGTCCAGTTTTCATAAATTATACCATCATCAAAAATATCAGAAGAGCAAATCAAAAAGTTAGCAATTTTGCCTTTTTCAATTTTCCCTATTTTTTCATCAATACCGATTAGTTTTGCAGGAGTAGTAGTGAGAGCTTTCAGTGCATCAGATTTTTTCAAGCCTTTACTCACTGCTAGTTTTAAATTTTTTAAAAAATGAGTTTTATTCTTGCAGCCATATGAAGTAATAGAAAAAGGGATACTATTTTCAGCAAGAATTCTTGGGTTAAAAGGAGCAGTTTCCCATTTTTTCAAGTCACTCAATTTTATGGCTAATGCCTCATCTAGATTAGTTACATCATAGTCCTCGGGGAAATTAATTGGAACAATAATTGGAAAATTTGTTTGTTTAATCTCTTCAATTCTTAAAAACTCATAACCATTACCTTTTGCTATATAATCAATTTCAAACTCATCCGATATTTTAAATAATCTACTATAGTCAAGGTAGCTATTAACATCAAATATCTTTGGCAAATTTTTATATCTATTATATTCTGTAAGTGATATATTGGTATTTTCGTTGCTGTTTTCATGCCACTCACTGTCTAGCAATGTTTGTTTAATTAAAGCAATACTTCCCATTAATGATGTTGGATATCTTTGATTCGATGTCCCCTTATTGAAAGAATAAAATGTTGCAGCTTTTTCTAAAATAATATCCTCATTCTCTTTGTTATCTGCTAAAACAACAAAGCATCCACTACCTCTAAATATCCCGTCAGAAACATGAGTTAATAATGCTCCATATCCCATTTCATGATATCCCTTCATTTTTTTTCTATCGTGAAAAAATTGTTGGGATGCATGAATCTCAGGATGAATTGCTTGGTTCCAACTATATGCACCTTTTTTATTACTTTCATATTGAGGAGCATATCCTGTATTTTTTCTTTCTACTTTACTTAATCCATAGTCTGAAAATAAATCAATGAAAGATGGGTATATGTAATCTCCTTGCAAATCAAAAGTGATAGCATTTTCAGGTATTTCTAAATTACTGTCAACATTAATAATTATATCGTCTTTAATTATTAAAACTCCATTTTTTATTTGCTCATTAGGTGAAATAATGATATTTGCATTCTTAAAAGCATATGTGGGTTTAAAATTTTCTGAAATCCCGTTCTTTGGAAAGTTTTCTTGAGCAAAAAGAAATTCGCAAAATATAAATAGAACAAAAACAACCTTAAGTATTTTTTTCATTGCAAATATAAAGTTGTGAAAATACCAAAATTTTATGAGTTTTATTTGTTTCTTTGTAATGATAAAATTTAATCTAAATTACATAAAATGAAAACGAATCAAGCAAATCTTTTAAATGCATTAACATTAATTTTAATGCCATTGTGGTCGTACTTAACATACGAGGGAACAATAGAAAAACCAGATCAATCAATCACTGCATTAATCCCATTATTTTTAGGAGTTGTATTATTATTATGTAATGGAGGTGTAAAAAGAGAAAACAAAATGATTGCACACATTGCCGTTTTCATTACTTTAATTGCACTAATTGGATTACTAAAGCCTTTAAATGCTGCAATAGATGATGGAAGAACACTTTCCATTTTTAGAGTTGTTGCAATGTTAATTACTGGATCGTTAGCAATGATAACTTTCATAAAAAGTTTTATAGCAGCAAGAAAAAAAACTAAATAACTATCTAAATTTTTAAAAATGGAGAAAGCCATTCTAGTTGGTTTGATTACTCCAAGTCTCTCACAAGCTCAGGTAGATGAATATCTAGAAGAATTATCCTTTCTTGCCAAAACTGCAGGTGTCGAACCTGTAAAAAGATTCACACAAAAATTAAGGTGTCCAGATAACACAACCTTTTTGGGAAAAGGTAAAATCAATGAAGTTAAAGATTTTGTAAAAAATGAATCAATTGATGTAGTAATTTTTGATGATGACTTAACACCATCTCAGCTAAGAAATATTCAAAAAATTTTTTTAAAATCTAAGATTTTAGATCGCAGTAATTTAATCCTTGATATTTTCGCATCTCGTGCTCAAACTGCTCAAGCAAGAACTCAAGTCGAGTTAGCACAATATGAATATTTATTGCCAAGACTTACTAGAATGTGGACTCATCTTGAAAGACAAAAAGGAGGAATTGGAATGAGAGGGCCAGGAGAAACCCAAATTGAAACAGATAGAAGAATTATCAAAGATAAGATTGCTTTATTGAAAAAGAAGTTACAGAAAATTGATAAACAAAGCTTGACCCGAAGAAAGGGACGAGCAGATATGATTAGAGTTGCTTTAGTGGGCTACACAAATGCAGGAAAATCTACTTTAATGAATAAATTATCTAAATCTGAAATTTTTGCTGAAGATAAGCTCTTTGCAACTCTTGATACTACAGTTAGAAAAGTAGTTTTAAAAAATTTACCCTTTTTGCTTTCAGATACTGTTGGTTTTATTAGAAAATTACCCCACCAGCTTGTAGAATCTTTTAAATCAACATTGGACGAAGTTAGAGAATCAGATTTATTGGTTCATGTTGTTGACATTTCGAATCCTAACTTTGAAGAGCAAATTGAAATTGTAAATACCACTATTTCTGAAATAGGTGCAGCTGCCAAACCTCAGTTTATAATCTTTAATAAAATAGATGCATATAGATATGTAAAAAAGGAAGAAGATGATTTGACTGAATTCACTAAAGAAAATATGTCTCTAAATGATTTGAAAAATAGTTGGATGAATAAATTAGATATTGATAGTATATTTATATCTGCACTAAATAAAACAAATTTTGATGAATTAAGGGCTGAATTATATCAGAAGGTAAAGGCATTACATGTGAAAAGATATCCCTACAATAATTTTCTTTATTAGATTTTACTGTACTGTATACTATGAAGTTTTGTATAAAGCCCCTTTTTTTCTATTAGCTCATCATGAGTTCCAGTTTCTTCAATTTTGCCTTGATTCAGTACAATTATATTGTTTGCATCTTCGATGGTAGATAATCGGTGTGCTATCACAAGCGAAGTAGTTTTCTTCATCAACTTTGCAAGCGCATCTTGTATAAGTTTTTCTGACTCAGAATCTAAAGAAGAAGTAGCTTCATCAAGAATTAAAATTTCCGGACTTTTTAAAATCGCTCTAGCAATACTAATTCTTTGTTTTTCTCCTCCAGAAATTTTTTCACCGTAATTACCAATGTTTGTGTTGTAACCATTTTCACAATTTGTAATAAAATTATGTGCATTTGCAGCTTTTGCAGCTCTAATAACTTCTTCTTTTGTGGCTTTTAAGTTTCCAATTTTGATGTTGTTATAAATAGTATCATTAAATAAAATAGGTTCCTGACTTACTATACTAATCATAGTTCTAAGTTCATTAATATCTAAATCTTTAATATTGACGTTGTCAATTTTAATTTCCCCATCAAAAACGTCATAAAATCTAGCAAGTAAATCAGCAATTGTAGATTTGCCACTTCCTGATTTTCCAACTAGCGCCACCTTATCTCCTTTTTTAATTTCAAATTTTATTCCTTCTAATACATTTTTATTTTCGTATTTAAAAGAATTAATATTAAAGGTGATTGAATCTTTTATTTGTGATTTTTTAATGCAATTTTTTTTATTTATGATGCTGTTTTCTTTGTTTAAGATTTCATATATTCTTTCAGCTGATGCACTCCCTTTTTGAATATAGTAATATGAAGATGTTAGCGATTTTACTGGTGGAATAATTTGTGAAAATATCAGTATATAGCCTATAAATTCCTGAGGAGATATCATAGAATTTTGATCTAAAACGAGTTTGCCCCCAAACCACATTACTATCACCATCACTATTGTACTTAATAACTCACTCATTGGTGAAGCTAAATCTTTTTTACGCAGAACATTTGTCATTAGCTTTTTGTAGCTTTCACTTGATGCTTTAAATTCAGAATTGATATATTTTTCAGCATTAAATGTTTTAATAATTCTTAAGCCAAAAATGTTTTCATCAATTATAGACATTATATATGCTAATTTATCTTGCCCCATTTTTGAAGAACTTTTAAGAGTTTTACCGATGTATCCAATTAATATTCCAGCTACTGGAAAAAGAATAATAACAAAAATTGTAAGCTGTGGGCTAATAAAAATTAAAGTAAATAGATACAAAATTATAGCAATTGGATCTTTAAAAAGCATTTCCAACGTCCCCATTATTGACCATTCAACTTCAACAAGATCGGAGGTCATCCTAGATGTTAAATCTCCTTTTCTTTTGGAACCAACAAAAGCAATATCTAGACTCATTATTTTTTTGTGTAGGTCCATTCTAATATCGTGAATTACCCCATTTCTTATTGGGGTTAAAAAAAATAGAGCTAAATATCTAAATAAGTTTTTTAGAAAAAACATGAACAAAACAAGTAGACATATAAATAACAATGCTTCAATGTTACCTTTTTCCTCTATCATTTTACTAATGAAAAAATAAAAATTTTCTTTTATTGATGATGCATCAAGCCTTAGATCTTGTGCCTGATATACTTTGTCTTGAGTATCAAAAAGTATTCCTAAAAAGGGGATAACCATAGTTAAAGAAAATAAAGAGAAAACTATGCTTATAATATTAGAAAATATATTAAGGAAAATGTAAGATGAATATGGCCTTACATATTTTAATATTTTAAAAAAGAAATGCATGACGCAAAGATAACGAAACAAAGGAATGTTTATTTTTGCCATTATATGGAATCTACAAGACAAAAAAAGGTTGCACGACTTATATTAAAAGAGTTATCACAAATATTTAATATTGAATCAACTAATATTTTAGGCCCTATAATGATAAGTATAACGTCTGTGAGAATATCGCCTGATTTAGCTTATGCAAATATATTTCTGAGTATTTTTCCGGTTAATAATCTAGATCAAGCCTTAATTAAAATAAAAAAAAGTAGCCCCACAATACGAAAAAAATTAGGGATAGCCGTCCGAAATCAATTGAGGGTAGTGCCTGAACTCAATTTTTTTATCGATGACTCTGCCGAATATGCTGAAGAAATAGATAAGTTACTAAAAAAGTAATCTATTATGAAATTTCCTTTCTTTATAGCATGGCGTTACTTTTTTACAAAAAATAAAATAGGCTATGTTCATCTGCTGACTTTGATTACTCAAATAGGAATAGCTATTGGAACAGCATCTTTAGTTTTAGTTTTATCAGTTTTTAATGGTTTTGAGGATCTAGTACTGAGCATGTACAATGTTTTTGATCCACACATAAAAGTAGTTAGCTCAAATGGAAAAAACTTTAATGGTCAAAAAGTAAAAGAGATTTTATTAACGTATGATGATATTGATGTTTACTCTTCTACTTTAGAAGAAAAAGCTTTAGTTGAGTATAATGGTAAGCAGCATATAGTTACAATAAAGGGAGTTGATAGTTTATATTCTAACTTAACTAGTTTAGATTCAGTTATTATTAGTGGAGATAATATCAACAAATTCAAAGATGCAAATGTTGCAATTGTTGGTCGCGGGGTAGCATATTATTTATCAATGAATATTGGATCTGTATTTGAAAATTTACAGCTTTATCTGCCAAAAAGAAATGCAAACTTTATTAATTACAAAAATGCCTTTTCTACGTCATCACTATCTCCTGTTGGAATTTTTAGCATACAACAAGAAATAGATACTAAGTATATATTAACTCATATTTCATATTTACAAAATTTAATTCAAAAAGAAAATTTTGTTTCTGCAATAGAAATAAATTTATTGGATAAGTCTAAAATGTTAACTTTTCAAAAAAAATTAGCTGAAAAAATTGGTAATAATTATAAGATTATAAATCAATTTGAACAACAAGAATTTTTATACAAAATTTTGAATACAGAGAAATTAGTTGTTTTTCTCATATTAATATTCATTGTATTAATATCGGCATTTAATATTATTAGTTCACTAACCGTTTTAATTATTGAAAAAAAGAATGATATCAAGACTTTCCTCAATTTAGGACTGGATCATTTATCTCTAAAAAATGTTTTTGTAATTAAAAGTATGCTAGGTGTTGTTTTTGGTTCTCTTATAGGTCTTGTCCTAGGCTTTTTAATCGCCTATATTCAACAAGAATTTGGTTTAATTAAGATGGGTGAAGGAGGTTTTGTAATTGATAGTTATCCTGTGAAGATATTGTTTTCAGATTTTATTTTTATACAATTAATAGTACTAGTTATAGGATTTTTTGCTTCTTGGACTACTGCTCATCTAATGTTAAAAAAGAATTAATAGTCTTTAAATCTCAATAATACTTGATCTAATATATCTAAAACTTCTTGTTCAGAATTTGACGTAACCATTTTTGTTCTATATTCTTTAAAATTGGGAATTGCTTTAAAATATGCACCATAATGTCTTTTCATTTCAGCAATACCAGTTCTTTCCCCTTTCCATACAATAGAGTGTTTCAAATGCCTTCTGCAAATTTCAACTCTTTCTTTAATTTTGGGTTTAGCCATAATTTTATTTGTTTTTAAGAAGTGCTTGATTTCATTGAAAATCCATGGATAACCAATTGCACCTCGCCCTATCATAACTCCGTCAACCCCATATTTATCTCTTACTTCTTTTACTTTTTCAGGCGTATCTACATCTCCATTTCCAAAAACTGGTATTCTCATTCTTGGGTTATTTTTAACTTCTCCAATTAATGTCCAATCTGCTTTTCCTTTATACATTTGTTTTCTAGTTCTTCCATGTATTGATATAGCCTGTATACCAACATCCTGAAGTCGTTCCGCTACCTCTACGATATATTTAGAATTTTCATCCCAACCTAACCA
>Ga0163110_10002180_pt1 | contig 10082 bp, 3 predicted proteins | sample CRUFie1St17metaG_FD_108703 | JGI IMG/M metagenome (GOLD analysis project Ga0163110, IMG submission 108703) | Marine microbial communities from the Costa Rica Dome - CRUD Field 142mm St17 metaG | ecosystem: Environmental > Aquatic > Marine > Oceanic > Photic zone | place: Costa Rica: the Eastern...
AATAAAATTGCCAAGACAACTGGGCTTTTCGTTTCCAGTGCTTGGGGAAATAATAATGTCAATTTATCTGAAATCCCTAATCCATTAAGTATTCCAAAAATAGCGGTTAAAGCGATTTATGATGACCGTATAGAAAATCAGTCCCTTTCCTTTGCAGAAGCATCTATCGTTGATTCAACTCTATCGGTATGTACGGGTGTTGTTCCTTTGGATTTCAATGATTTTTGGTCCTCACTCCGTGAAACTGTTAACGCTACAGGTTGGACTGTAATTGAATATGGAACACTTTGGCAAGATGTTGGCCACAATATCGGAGTGGATCCTGTCTCTGATACACTTCTTCGTGTTGAAGCCGCTTTAACTCAGGGATTACCTGCTGATGAGTTACCCAATCACCCCAGTCATGTTGAGTTTCCAGGTGAAGTTCCAGCCAATGCTTCGCGAATTTCGAGTACGGTAATAATCGATGGAAATCAGAGTGGTCTTCCAAGTAACTTTGGCTATGCTGGAGCAAGGGCTCATGTTCGAATGAGTACCGGTCTTTACGCTGCCCCTGGAGAGGTAGTTTCAGTAACATTACCAGCTGAATTAGTTAATTCTGGAACTTCTGTTTTAGTGGGTGCGCATAGTGATAATTTATGGTCAAAAAGTCAGTTACATCGTCATCCACAAATAGTCAGATGGTGGGATGTGGATGATACCCAAATTAACGTTGGAAATGCATTCGGGGGTCCAATTTATATCGCGATTGAGCCAGGTTCATTATTGGGTAATTTTTCAGTAAATATTTCTAATGCAGTAGAGGCTCCTATGTTTGTGCTCGGAGAGACTTATGATTTTGAATGGATTTACAGTGAAAGTCAGAAACCCGCACCTTGGACGGAATTAGTTTCTGATAATTTCATTATGACTGTACCAAGTCATGAGGTGAGGGATTTAACAAATCCGACCAGTTTGATGGAATGGTGGGACATTGCTTTAGATATGGAGCATGAATTGTATGGTTTTCTTCCTTGGCCTAGAGTAGAAAGAGCAGTTTTTGATGTACAAATTTCCGCTGGATGGATGCACTCCGGTTATCCGTTCATGGCTCATGATCTAAGTGTTGAAGAAGTTGTGAACCTGACTCATATGTCTGAAAATGGAGATTGGGGAATGTTCCATGAATTGGGTCATAACCACCAATGGATGCCCTCCACTCTACCAGGCACAACAGAAACAGGTTGTAATTTCGCCAGCGTTTATTTGATGGAAGAATTAGTTGGAATAGAGGGTCATGGTGCATTAGATTTAGCCCAACGGGAAAATAGAATGAGAAATTATTTCGAGGATGGCTCAAACATAGATAATTGGACAGTTTGGACGGCACTAGATACATACTTGATAATCAAAGAAGAATGGGGCTGGATTCCTATTACTGAGGCGCTAAGTGTATACTATACCTTACCTGAAGATGATGTCCCAAGCACAGGGGATGAAGAATTCAATGCTTGGGTTTTGCACCTATCAAATGCGACAGGATACAATCTTGCACCCTATCATTCAGCTTGGGGCTTCCCGCTTACTCCGGGAACCTATTCTTCGCTGTTCCATCTACCGGTTTGGGTTGATGACCCCTTACGAGGAGAATATTTCACCTATGAAGCAATGATTCGAAATTTGGGTGCAAATAATTCGACCTCAAATAGTGTAAATTTCAATTGGGAAACTTATGATAATGGAACAAATACCTCTTTGACATTATATTATGGGCAAGTCGATATGGGAAATCAATCTTGGATTTGGGGAAATAATGAAAATCTAGGCGATACAGAAATTGGATGGTCTAGCACAGAAATTTCTGGACTGTCTAGTAATACAACGTATTATGCTCGAATCAAGGCCTCTAATGAAATTGGAGACAAATGGTTTGGACCCATTACTTGGACAACCGATAATGATTAGAATTATTCACTAATCCGTCGCAATAACTCTTCTAGGCTAAATTTTGGACAATAATGTTGGTGTAAATTAGCCAAGGGAATCCAAACAAGTGTATGAACGAATGTCACAAAAAAAGCCTGGAGAATTCCTAGGCGTGGTTGATTAATCATGTATTCTGCAGCAATTCCAAGTATAGCAAAATGAAGAACATAGATTGTCAAAGTCAAACGGCCTGATGCTTCTAGTATACTCAAATCAATATACTGGGTCTTAGCATTCAGAAGAAGTAATTCGTGGGCAATTAATACGAACATCGCGGTAATAAAAATGAAAAATGTTGTAGCGGGAAAGAATGTCAATATTGCCTCGCCTTCTGTAAGTGCCCATGCCTTTCCTGAAGAATACGACAATACAATACTTATCAAAAAGATAAATCCACCAATTCCAATTATTTTTTTCCGAGTTTCGAAAAATTCACCTGTTTCTGCAATTATTGCTCCTAGTGTTGATAATGCCAACCATGGCAAAATAGGATATGTTCCATTTAGCAATAGTCTGTTTAACCATTCTTCTAATCCATTGGAATCAACTCTCGATGCCCAAGATAGTTCTGATCCATTAAAATCTCCAAGGATTAGTGGACTTAGTGACAGTATGGTAAAAATAGAAACTAATTTGTTTTGTGTCAACCGACAAATTAGTGGTGCCAGAACAGCTGCGATTGCGATTAAGGTGAGTACTCCAGGTGTGTGCCATTCAAACCTACCTCCTCGGTCGATTGAGAGTAGAAAGTTGACAAGAAATTGACAAGCGGTTAGAATCACTACTCTCGGAAGAACCCAATTAATCCAAGCGGAAGACCTCAGGCCTTCAGCGAATCTTTTTTTCGCACCACGATGCATTCCCCAACCAGATACAGTAACAAAAAGTGGAGCCGCCATGCCTCCAAATGCAGCAGCAATGAATGCGGCTGGATGTCCTACCGAAATTCCTTCGGGCGGCAAGATAGCTGCTGTGTGAACTTCGACCATGAAGAGAATTGCAATCGCTTTCATTTGGTCAATATATCCTAATCTCATAAACTCACCGAATAATTTGAGTAATTCTAGATTCTAAATCAACAGGTTCAGGTGAAATAGAGAAAGCGGAGCATACAGATTCCGACAATCCTTTGGGCAATTCATTTCGGTGATAAATTACAATTAATGTATCTCCAATATCTACTTCATCACCAAGTTGTGCTTCTATAATAGCCCCTACTGAGTGATCCACTGTATCTGTCAGAACCTTTCTTCCCGAGCCCAACTCCAAGCAGGCTAGTGCGATAGACATCGCATCAATGTCATCAATCCAACCATTCTTATCGACATAGATCTCGGTTGAGAGTAAATTATCGTCGAGTAGGCCTAGCGAGCTAAGCATAGAATAATCGCTCGCAAAGTCATCACGATTTCCTTCTTGAGCATCTACCATTTCTAGGAATTTGGTAAATGCACTACCATCATTCAAAGAATTGTGTATCATTAAGGCGCCTTCATCCAAGTCCTCAACAATACCAGATGCTTCTAACAAAATTCCTCCCTGAACACAAACTAATTCTTCTAGATCATGTGGACCGCGGCCACAGAGAGTTTCTACAGATTCAACTATTTCTAGCGCATTTCCAATGGCGCAACCCAATGGTTGATCCATTGTTGAAAGTACCACAGAAGTGGAAATACCCATGTTATTTGCAACATCAGCCATGGATTGACCTAGTGTTTCGGCTTGTTCCCTCTCTTGCATGAAAGCCGCTCTTCCATGCTTTACATCGAGCACCAGCGAAGATAATCCCTCTGCTGCTTTTTTCGATACAATCGATGAAGTGATTAATGGAATAGAAGCGATTGTATTTGTTACATCTCGCAGAGCATACATTCTCCTATCAGCAGGGACAAGCGAATCTGTTTGTCCAACCATTGCTAATCCGATTTGCTCAACTTGCTCCCGCATTTCATCTATGGAAAGGTCTACTCGAAATCCTGCAATACTTTCCAGTTTATCCAAAGTCCCTCCAGTGTGACCCAAACCTCGTCCTGAAATCATCGGCACCTTTAGTCCACAAGCGGCCAAGGCCGGAGCCAAAACAATAGATACCTTATCGCCAACTCCTCCCGTTGAGTGTTTGTCAACAACTAGGTGAGACCATTCTTTTGGCCAGGAGAGAACCCGTCCTGAATATCTCATAGATTCAGTTAGTTTGATTGTAGAATCTTCATCTAAGCCCTCATCGAATATTTTCTGTAAAAAATCGATGACTTGCTCATCATTCAAGGACCCATCAACAACTCCATTCACCATATCAGCGATAGAATCGCTCATACCTCATCCTCGCCATGTTCATCTCGTAAATCTTCGATATTCATTCCTTTATCTAACAAGAATTGGACTTGGTCTCGGTCTAAAGTTTCGAACCCAAATCCATCTAATACAATTTTTCCATGTACGCCGTCGTCTCTTCCTTCTGTCCATTCCCTGGTGTCTTCTGACTCAGAGTCGAATCGGGTTCCCTTGAGTATAGCTTGTTCTGCATCAGCCTCATCGAATCTATATCCAGAATCATCAATCAATATCGACTCTGTTCTAGTCCTCGGTTTTCTAATCATGGATAATCCAACGCCTATTAGCGACACACCTGCAATTACAGTCAAACCAAGAAGAAACTTTGCCCCAGGAGTTGAAAGAGGGTCGTCTCTAACATTTATTATTCCTCCCCCATTATCTTCCTCTGGGTCTTTATTACCATCGTCATTTGTGGAATTCCCTTGTCCATTGTTGTCATCATCGATTTCTTCTGCATCACATCCGAATTGAATCCCATCAGGTATCCCGTTATCGTCCACATCACTAGAATTCATGGCTGCCGATGCTGCTCTCATTACAGACTGAGCAAATGCTGGCTCATCCCCATCCAAAATACAATCATCATCTGTATCATTATCGCCAGGATCGCCGCCTAGTAGGTATTCGTTTAGATTATTTAATCCGTCTCCATCAGAGTCGAGGGATTGCTCACTTAGAGCGGTTCCCAGAACTGCCGCTGAATGTCGATTTAATCCGTGCTCAATTTCCCATTTGTCGGGCAAAAGGTCCCCGTCTGAATCAGTAGTTGGATCAAGGCGATTCCAGTCTTCATTGAAAGACTGTAAATATTCCAAGGTCAGCTCATGGTTATGAATTAAGACACCCATTTCGCGGTTTCGTAATGCTGCGTTTGAACCCCAATTCATACTTCCCACAAGAACGCTTTCTCCATCAATGATTGCTCCCTTGTTGTGAAGTTTTGTTATCGTATCTGAATAGGCCATAATCCTGGCAGTGACATCAAGTCCTTCCGTAGCGTTCCAATTCGTATTGAATAGATTTACAGCATCACGGATTTCATCATCAATATCAGCATAAAATCCATTCAGTAGTAGCCGTATTTGCACTCCTCTTTGCCCTGCTTGATGAAGTGCCTCAATAATCGGATTTTCCCCAAAACCCCAGTACCAATCTAGATCTAGATATTGTAGTGAAAGTTCAATTGATGTATTTGCGGAATCAATCATTGAAATTATCCCATTTACACAATCATCAGGGCAAGTCATCAATTTCATTTCTTTTGAACCTATATATGTTGTCACAGGATTTGTTTGACCATCATGAATAGGAGTTTCCATTTCCCAATCAAATGTAGGAGCATGTCTAGATGAGTGTGGTGAAATATGGAGATGATTGGTATTTTCATCCCAAGACATCCGTGAAAGGACTAGATTTGCAAAAGAGGCTGAATTAATGAAAACTGACCATTCTCTATTTCCAATGCCATCAGGAGGGATGCTAGTGTCCTTCCAGTTACCAGAAGATATCCAAACACTTTCGGAATCTCTCACAGCAACCTTACTGTGTATGTAGGTGTAAGGTGAGCTAATCACACTGGGATCTTCCATCCAAAGAACAGTTGCTCCAGCCTCATGGAGAATTTGTGCGTGTCCTTTTTGATTATTTTTCGTGCTGCTTCCGTCCAGAATCCCTTCTTCCAATAGAATAGTTACGCTTACTCCTCGGCTTATTGCATTCAGTAATGCGGTTGTAAGGTCGGGACTCATAAATTGATAGACATGTAAATGAATTGAAGTCTCTGCTTCATCAATCCAACCTAATAGAGCATTAAAGGCAGAATCTGGCCCTATAGATGCAGTTACACTGGATGATGATTCCGTAGTAATTGTACCACCATCGCAAAATGTGGAAGCCCCAATTCTAATCCATCGGTATTCCCAATCGGCACCCGTGTCTGTATCGGGATTATCTCCACAGCCAGTTCCGCGCATCAAAATAAGTCCGGGAGTCCCGTCTCCTGGTACCGATATTGCAGCACCATTCCAGCCCTCGATTTCAGCATCGCCACCTCCGTACACAACCGCATCAACCACAGTTCCATTTGGAGATTTTAGTTGGAGAGCACTTCCTGAATCGACAAGCCAAGGCATATTGTTCATTACATGATTCCCATCAATTGCAGATATACCTCCATCCAAAAATAGGTTATCCGTATTTTCGGTTAGAACAATCGACCCTCCCGCAGGTATCACTAATTCGTTGAATGTAGATATCCAGGGGGTTGTGGACCTAATGCGTTCTATCGTCCAGCCGGTTAAATTTGCAACTTGATCACCCAAATTACTCAATTCAAACCAATCGTTATCGCGGTTAGGTACTTCACCCGGCATAAGACGAGTGAACTTGACATCATATCTTCCATTCCATTCTGAAGGTTGTAAATCAGTAGGCGCTTCTGGATTATTTTCGCCATCCACACCTCCAATATTTTGGCTACCTGGGGTTGATTGTTCGGAGTCAATCCACTCCGCGCTTCCGTTAGATGGTATTTTGGAAATTCCATTTGACGCTTGCCCTGTGGTGACTTCATGAACTACATCACCTTGTTCATCGGTCAGGAAAATAGTCTCGCCAGGGTTGTTTATTCTTAGAGTTCCCATTTCATTTTCAGCAATAACTGCGTATGCTCCTGCTTCGATGTGATAAGGCGTAATTAGATCACTAAATCCTACCCAAGTAGTTTCATTTATTGGATGAGTCCACCCTCCGATATCTACAATCGTCCATCCTTCAAGACTTACAGAGCTAGAGCCTGTATTGAATAGCTCAACCCATTCGCCCTGAGGGAAAATTCCTTGATCCGATCCATCTGCATTTGGCATTAGTTCATTGATACAAATTACACATGAAGAATTTTTATTTGCATCAAGATTAACTCCAGAATTTTCTAGAGTGATATTTTGTAATGGTAGAAATAGACTTCCTGTGAAAACAATCACCATGGCCATAGCAAGCCTTGCTAGTCGCCTTTCCATTGGCCCTACGCATAGAGTTCAACGATTGAACCCTTCGCGTATGCGCACCCGCGGCTGGCTACGCCAGCCGTAATTGGCTCACACTCTCATTCTTCATCTTTCGATGAACTAATGGGGCCAATTCCAGCCATTCCTAATGAACCAATAGCAATCATAGCTACGCTTGCAAGATACAATACTGCAGTCACACCATCAATTACTGCTGTGCCTTCCAATTCACAATCTCCGCTTCCACCTAAATCGGTCCAGTACATTGGTTCCATATTGTCTAGTACGACACACCTGAAATTCGCAGCATCTTCATCCCCAATTTCTGAGAAAGTGTGAATTTCGAAAACCGGATGTGTGTCTACATCCATCTCTGGATTCAGCATCCCAGGGCCCCTTAGGTCTAGGTGGAACATAGACACGGATTTACCGTACATTGCGACCTGTGTTGTTGGCTCTACTTTGATTTCAACGCTTGAACTAAAGTATACAGGTAATGCACCTGGAAGTACATCAACAAAGGATGCAGAACCAATTAACTTGGCTTGTATCTGGTTTTCTGACGGTTCCAAGTTCACTGAGTGTGACCTCATTTCAATTCCTTTGTATGTCTCCATCTCTCCAGGGACTGATTCAGCCATTGCATATCCTACAAGGTTGACCTTGAACGAATTTTCACTATCTGCGACCCCACCCACAGCGCCAGCAACTACGGTGTTGTCGTTACCGACATGTGCGGATAATAATCCAAGAGTGGAAGTCTCCCTGTGTGGTGCTCTCCATGGTAAGTGCTCGGTGAATCCATACAATTCGCCTTCTTCACAGGGGTACATTCCACTTGAGTCTGCATCTGCCATTGTTCCATCAGAATTTAATTTGAAATCACAATGTCCATTTCCATCAGAGTTAATGTAACCCTGACGCAATCTTTGTCCCATATTGTCACCTTCTGTGCTTGCTACATATACGTCATAATCTCCGGTAGTAACGCTATCCGAGCCGAAGTATGTCTCATTTGTTTCGAGACTTACCCAACCCAAGGCCATATTGTCAGGTTCTGCATAAACAACATCGGCTACGATGATATCTCTCCAGCCAAATAACCAGTTATCTACAGGTTGAGTAATGTAAGCAGATCCACCGTATTGGAAGCCCAATAACGCACCAATAACTTGGCCGAACATGAAATCCGCCACCCAACTTCGAACAGCGGCTGCATCTGGTTCAGAGATGTCATACAACCCAGCAACATACGCGTCATTCCATTCGGTTGTTTCCGCCCCTTCTTCTGCAGGGAGTGTGCTTCCGGATAGTTCTCCATACATGAAAATACTAGCAAAGTCGGAAGTCAAAGCATAAGGAGAGGTGTAGAGAATTTCCGCTACCTTAGAGACATCCATGTCGACTGTACCTTGGAAATCCCCTCGATTAAGGCCTATTGGTATGTATCCACCTGCAATTGGTTCTTCGCCACCAAAGGAGATTTGCCACCAATCATCGGCATTCAATGTACCTTGGCCACCAGCTAGAATCATCTCGAATTCAGTAGGAGTGCCAACCATCCCTATCCATTCACCGGCATAGTCAGACAATCCCAACAACTGTGTTAGTCCAATACCATATGTTGTCATTGTAGTATATATGTCACCTTGTGCGCCTAATAAGAAGAGGGCAATTCCATTTAGTGGGATGCCGCTGTAGTCAGAAACCGAAAGAAGCCCGTTTGGAATTTCGGCGTCGGGTGTTCCGAATATTACACCATTCAAGACATCCGGGTTGGTAATGTCAACTCCACTGACTGCGTCCAACCTCTCTCGTAGGTTGTCTACTTGGGTTAAATCAGCCATACCTCCGGCGGATAGGAATTCTTGTCCAGCAAGTGCATAAACAGCCCAGTCCATGTGAGTTAACTCAACAGGATCCGTTGAACTATATCCAAGAAGCGCTGCACGCATTGGAGTAACCGTTTCGCTTGGTTCTCCCATGCCCGCAATCAGCATCGGTCCTATTTCACAAGTTAATGCAATACAAATTCCCGTCGAAGGGTCAACTGCTGTGTGAAGGATTGAATCTGCTGAGAGGGAGAAATCTGGATCCATGACACCCATTCCAGAGGAAGAATTCCAATTATCGTATACTAGGTCTAGAATAACCGGGGCGGCTATTGCAGCTGCTGTTGATTCATTGTAACCTGCATCTTGTAGTGCATTCTCATACTCAGTGACCATGCCGTCTATTGATTCAGCCGCCCAAATTGAAGGCGCTCGATTTTGCAAATCATTAGCAATCATGTTGTTAGCGAATCCTGCCTTAGCAAACACTTCGCCAAAGATTATACCTGTTGATATTCCAGCGATTCTCTGAGTATTCCATAGGATATTGACTTGGGTTATTTCAGTTGAACCCGGTACAGAGTTGTGTTCATCTCCATTGCTATCATTCCAAGTACAGGTCTCACACCACTCAAAACTATCGTATTCGGAATAAGTTATTTCTCCAGCATCATAATCGAAATCTAAAATTTCTCTGTTTGTCGTGACCTCGTAGATGAAGGGTCCCATTTTTGTGAATTCGTGTGCTTCACCTGCATCTACGCCCTCGGGGTTTTCTAGAGAGTATGCAAAGTAAACTCTCTCCGAGGTTGATACCAGCCATTCATCATCATAATCGGCGGTGTAGTCTTCGTTTCCGTCTTCATCATAGCCATCGTAGCCATCCGCTACTGTATCGGCAACTCCTGCTTCAACTTGCCCTGCTACAAAGGGCGCTAAA
>Ga0163110_10002181_pt1 | contig 10078 bp, 10 predicted proteins | sample CRUFie1St17metaG_FD_108703 | JGI IMG/M metagenome (GOLD analysis project Ga0163110, IMG submission 108703) | Marine microbial communities from the Costa Rica Dome - CRUD Field 142mm St17 metaG | ecosystem: Environmental > Aquatic > Marine > Oceanic > Photic zone | place: Costa Rica: the Eastern...
ATGAGGGGGTAAAAGAAAGACGTGATTTATACTCCCTGTAGGTCTTGGTTTAGGGGGAGTAGGAGATAACACAAAAGTCACTCCGTATTATTTATAGTAACAAAAATTTACAAACTTGTCAAGCATGTCTGCTATCTTGATGTGGCACTCTCTATTAGGGTGTAAAGTATATGGGTTTATCAAATTTTTTTTCTCTAATTTGTCTATTCTAATTGAGTCACGAGTCCACATTGAATGATGGTAACTATCATTGTTTTGCATACTAAGTTTACTTAGAAGATCTCGTGGGTTATCATCACCCCATATCATGTTTGGACTTTTGTATGAATAATCATGATGATTGAAGGTATCAAACCAATAATTTCTTACACCAATCATGTGAAAATAATTATCCCAATGATTTATTTGTGTGGATAAACGTTGCACCTCTGCATCATGATCGTAATGATTTTCTCTTATATAATCACCAATCTTCATGTAACTATGTTTTATTGAGTATGATACTGTGCCCCATTTATTGTCTTTTGGTTTCCAAAACTCACCTCTTGATGTTGATGTGATACCCCATAGCACTATAACCTCATCATATTTTTTATAATCATCAGTGTTAAAATATTCCTCTGCACATCTCATCTGAGATGCATTAGATCCTCCTCCTATTGCAAAATTTATATTTTTATAACCATGTCTTCTTGATAGTATGGTTCTAAAAGCAAATTCCTCATCAAGTTCATGAGTCATTGTGCTAAAGAAATCATCTTCAGACAAACCCTCTGTCGGATAGAATGATCCCTTACCTTTAGTCCAACTACATCCAAATGTAATCAGTGCTTTCACGTCTTTGGTAGATTAGGTGTAAGAACATTTTTTGTTACGTATTCTTTGAATGACAAACCCCAATCCCATACATGCATATCATGTAATTCAGGTGGTAAATCAACCAAACCTATTGATCTTTTCAATCTCCTAACCCAGAAAGAATTTGTTTTGTTTGAACTTCTGTTACCCAAATCAAAACCCTCCAAATCTTTTATTATTTGTATCTTATCTTGTATAGAGTATCTCCCATTAGCAGTCTTGATTGTTGTTGGATCATACCACCACTCTCCCTCTGGCACCCATCCTATCTCATCAATTCTATGGATAGTTCCGTCAGCACGTATTGTTTTTTTATAATACCATGTGGTTGGATCTTTTACCTCATTCCAACCCACTTTCCATATCTGATGCTCATCTTGTATGCCTGTGATAGGTCTGATTGTTGCTAGTAAATTGTAGCACTCTTCAAGTATCTCACTGTAAGTATTTTTGTCAGTAAAATGACCTGCCTGTGGATGTCTTTTGTTTCTAGCAATTTTTGATTTAGGTGATGTAAGATCAAGTCCAATAGTTTCCCAATTGTGTATTCTACTCCACCTCAATTTTGTTAATTGTCTTGCACAATCAAATGATATCTGATCTCTATTAGATCCTATCTTACTATACTTCCACCATAGATCATGAAACTTTGCCATCTCGTCATCTATCTGTCTCCATATGCAAGTAAGAACAGGAGAGCAATACTGTTTAAAATCATACTCAACCTCACTCAATGCATCAACAAGTTCTATAAACTGTTCTCTTGTATTGAAGTTGGCACCAAACCCTTCCATGACCTCATTATGAAATGTGAATCTATGAGGGTGCAACATGTGAGTCAATGGCACCTCTTTTAGTATCGCTTTACTTTTATCTACCCAATCTTTTGTGTGCACATAACACCCGTCCAACCACACCGTTTTAGATCCATTGGGGAATAATTTGTGAGGACATATCTTTGCGTAAGCAGACAACCTTCTAGGATCTCCCTCTACTTCATCATATACAAAATCTGGTATGTCTCTAAACTCCCATGCTCCTTTCTTTTCTACTTTACCGTCAGTGAAACAAACATATTTGACATTAGGATCGTAGTACATGTCATCAGGTATAGTATCATACCAGTTTGTTATGCTAGTATAGATTATTAATTGATCTTTTTCTGGATCATCCCATTCAATAGCGTATGAATATACACCAGCATCACCAAAGAAAGGTTCACTTGTAATACGATCTGTTCCTGTTCTATAATATTTTTTCCATTCATACAAACCAGTTACTTCTGTAAGTAAATCAACAAACTCAATGATGTCTACATCATCTTCATAATATTTGTAATCACCACACCTGTTGTTCCACCATTCACCTTCGGGTTTAGCATCTGTGAATTTGTTTAATAGATCTCTAGAGTATACAGTTTCACATTTTTGTGGGCAAAGTTGATACGCTACAGAGAATGCAAGTTGATCCCTTATGCCTCCTTTATTATACCATTCCCACCATGTTTTATTGAACTCATGGTCATTATAACTTCGCCAAATAATAGTGCACAGTGGTGAAAAATATTCCTCAAAATCAAACTCAGTTTCTGTAAGTTCAACAGTAAACTTAAGTATATCATCTGGATCTACCCACCCTTTACTGACGTACTCAGCACATTCCTCTAGATAAGAATGTTTATGAGGGTGTTGCATGTATGTAAAACCACCCTTACCTATTATTTCTTCACTTAGTTTTTTGAAATCATCATTTAGTAGGTGAACTTTTGATGCGTCAATATACACACTAGGTCCTTCAAAAGGACATAATATTTTATCTTTCCTACTACTTCTCACAGGATCACCAAGATCCTCCACCTCAGTTATGACCTTCACCCAAGATGGTGCTTGAAGATTTTCAATATAATTGTTGGTGTTTATAGTATAATAAATCATAATAAACCGTTCTTTTCCATAAGAAATCTATGGTCATATTTTGTATATAGTTTTGGATGTAGACCTGTAATTTGATGCATCTCGTATAACAATTCATCCTTCCTTAGAATTTGTTTTACATCTCCTCTTTGTGGGTGTTTACCTTTTCTACCAATTTTATTATAAAATCCAAGAGGTATACCTGATTGTCCCCTATTCTCAATGATTGATGGTATCAAATCAATTTCTTTGAGTGCTTTATCAAATGCGATCTGATCTCTATTGCAACCTACGAGTGACCACTCATACCATATTTCATTAAATTTTATAATCTCTGGTGTTATAGTTCTCCATATAATTGTTCCCAAAGGACTGCTATATTTTCTAAAATCATAACCACTATCTTTCAACTTCTGTGTCAAAGTGATAGCATCATCAAAGGAGAAGAAGGCACACAAAAAACCCTCCAATATTTCATCATAATATGAGAATTTTGATGGGTGTCTTAGTATTGTAAACGGGAAACGATGTATGCTATTGAAAATAAATTTATTAGTTTGTTGATAGCATGCATCAATCCAGATTGTTTTTGATCCGCTAGGAAAATATAAATGTGGATTTGCTTTAGGGTAAAATGATAATCTTCTTGGGCAATCTATATCCACATCAAGTTTGATATACTCCCATGGTTCGATACTTGTGTCAATGGTGCCATCATGAAAGCAAACATACCTAACGTCAGGGTGATAATAATTACTTGAAACAAACTCATCATAACCATTTGTAATACATGTGTACACTATAAGTTCATTTACATCAGTGAATGTATTTGTATGAAAAATTTTATTTTCATCTGAAAATATTTTTCGCATTGTGTCAATCATATTTTCCTCATACTGAAATGCATCTACTTGTAATTTCTCAGCGTTGTGTACGTGGTTATGTAACTTATAAGAGTCTGAATATGATTTTATCCTAGTGGTATTATTGATATCAATTTGCAAATCAATTCTATGTGCCTTGACAACTAAAAATTCTGCAATGGAACTTGATATCTGATCTCTATTTACTCCTTCATCGTACCATTTTCTCCAGACTTTACACCACTCAATAATTTTTGGTGTCAATCTTCTCCATATAACACAATTAATTGTTTGATCAAAAAATTTGAGGGGGAAACCTATTGACTTGATACGTCTACACATATCAAGTATTTCATCTCTTGTAGAGAACCCATGTAGATATAATTTTTTGAATTCATAAATGAGAGTTCTTCTTGTTGGATGTCTTTGTAATACGAAATCATGGTCATTGAAGAGAACATAAGAGTACTCAATTAGTTCATTTGTTATAGGATATGAAGCATCAATCCACACAGTAGTCTCTTCAGCATCAAAGTATAAGTGTGGACAATGTTTAGGGTGATATGATTTTCTTACTGGACATTCTTCTTCTATCTCTATGTGTCTATATTCCCACCCCTCAACCTCTGGTTTTTCACCATCATAAAAACATACAAATTTTACAGACTCATATAGTTTTTTAAAATAACCTAGTTGTGTATCTGATTTTGGTGGGGGTGATAATTCATCATACCCATTGGTAATAGAGGTGTAAAATATCATCCATTCAATTTATCTTTTGGTTTGAGTTGACCTGATAATTCTCCTAGTTTTCTATTTGTAACATCACCAGGTTCACGAGAGAACCAACCTGTTGCAATGTATTTTGAAACATCACCTGTAAGGAATGCTCCTCTGTGCACATGAGTGTATGCTGCAGGCCATAATACGACTGTGCCTTTCTTTGGTTGAAACGATATTTCTTGATGAAAAAAATCTGTTGCTCCACCATTTTCCATGGGCACATCGTTGAGATAAATCATCCATGTCAAAACTCTATCACGGTATAAGAAAGAACCATTTTCTGAATGCCAAATATGATATCCCCCACCAGAAGTTGTCTTTTGTACCTTACATGTCCATGATGATACAGGATCTGATGAATCTAAAATACCTTTGTACTTGTCTGCATAAATTTCAAACGCTCCACCTACTGCCTGATTGACTTGCATCGCAAGAGCAGGGTCACAAATTTCAAGATATAATTGTTGATCTTTTCTACCCAAAGCACCTTGATTAAATTGTTTACCCCCATCACCTAGTGGTGATAATGTGAGTTCTTTACCTCCTATCTCTGTAACCTTGACTTCCTCTATATGTTTTTTCTTATACCAGAACTCAAATGAATCTATGATAGCATCACAGAAATCCCACTTCACAAAATTATCGAAGACACCTATTGCACCATGGTCAATCATGCCAGTGAAATCAGGTTGTTTGTGTTCATCATGGATTATAACTTCAGGCACCATGTTTTGCTTCCTCCTTTCCTTGATTTATGTAGACTACTGGTGGTATTCTACCACAATATTCATCTAATTGCATCACCTCTTCTATCTTGACATCAGCACCATTCTCTCTCCAAAAATCTGTAAGAGCATGATTACTATTCTTATGAAAAATTTCTATGTGTTCTTCATGAATAGCAGATCCCATGTCTAATCTATAATTGAACAGAGGGGTAGCATATGACTTGCCACTGTCGAGGATCAAGTCTTCCGAGACTGCTCTTGGTCTGATATTTTGGTCAAGTTTCCACTGGTGTTTCCTCCCGTGTAATTTGAGGAGTTTAGTTGCATGATGACGAGTAATAAGGTAGCAAGCAGCAGAAAAGTCATTGATAAATCTGTGATGTAATTTTAATGTGATACCATTAGGATTTATAATTGTTAATTGTAAGCAATCAAAAGCAATCGGAACTCTTCTTCTTATATCTTTCCACGTAAAATTCCAATGACTTGCTAGTGATAAATCAACATCATCTTCCATAATAATTATTTCATCATGGTCGGTCTCCTCTACAAAATACTTGAGTGCAGACAGGTGTGACATGACACATGCTATCTCTCCATCATTCATGCTATGTGGAACTGTGCCCTTGAGATATGACTCATACTCTGCACCATCAATACCAGAGATTCTATGATGATCTTTGATCTCCCAATAGTCAAATTGTTCTTCCATGTATTTCTTTCTCTCAGGAAATCTGTCAAGATTTATCCACAAGACAGGAGGGAAGTGTGCTAATTTGAATACTGCTTTGTTTCTATCCATTTCTTCTCTTGATGTAATCTGCCTCTTGATAATATTTCAATAAAGATTTCTTTCCTTTTACCTTAAGTTGTTCCCACAATTTTTTATTATCTTCACAGTATGGATTGTTGAACCATGAGTTTTTAGTTCTACCATGCTCAAGATGAAATACATTTTCAGTCAATCTTGCAACGCTTGAAAGAAGATTGAATCTAAAATGTCTTTCATCATCTTCGTATCCATACGCTATAAAATTTTCATTTTCACCACCTAATTTTTTATACTCCTCCGTATCAAAAAATTGACAGAACCCATATTTGGCATCCCACTTCCTCAATCTTCCATTGAATGATTCAAAATTGAATCCACTATTGACAAAGGCAGTTGCATGTTCGTCAGCGATGTGACATTGATACTGATACATACCTATGCCATATGGATAAACAACTTTTACAGGTTCACCACCCTCCACGTCAGGATGCACCCACCCTTTTGATATCATGTTAGTTGCATTGATGTATGAGTCAAGTGGTAATATGATATCACTATCATAGTTAGCGACCACTGGTGTATCCACCATCCACAACATGTCATTGAGTATCTTTGTCCTATGAAAAGTAAATTCATCACTCTCTTCAAATATATGTGTGATACAATCCAACATCTCTGGTTCTAATGCTTGCTCTAAGAGTGGTTTTACATCACGTAGATATACTGATTCTTTATCTACCTCTTTTAAGATAATTTTACAGGCAAAATTTCGAGTAAGATATATCAATGTGGTTATGATATTTCTCATGCGATCAGCAGTCTCAATTCTAAGAGGTATGATGAACGTACATTTAGAAAGATCAAACCTTTTTACTTCTAGTCCCTCTATCATATTACCTCCCAGTTGTCACAGTATAAATCTGATGTGTCATGTGCTGCAGTATATCCATGACCAAACCATTTCTTTGGTGCAATGATTCTCTTGTCAGGATTTTTACTCAACCATGACCCCCACCATGAGAAGGATGAGTTGGCAATAATAAAATCAGAACACATACTCATCATGCACAAGTCTGCAAGATTGTCACCACCTTCTGAGATAAGGAACCTGTCATCAGGGAACTCAGTGCCACACCATTTAGGATCATCAGAAAAAATAACCACTGTGCGACGTTTATCAAACTTTGACAATGCAAAATCATAGTATTCTTTGGGGCAAATTGGGTGATTATCACAACCATAATCACCATGTCTAACATGCAAAGCGATAGGATCATCGACAGTGTTGATCATATCCTCGCATGGTACTTTGATTTCATTTTTGAATTCAAAGTCTTCTCTTATTTCATTTTCTATGATATCAAAATATTTTGTGCTTTGCAAATACCCATACACATTGTGATTATCAGGCATATTATCATACAAATTTTTATCAAAATGAAAGTGTGCCTCTTGTACATATGTGCCTGCACACACACCTATGTTTGTCAAACCCTTTAGTTTAAATGCTTCAAACAATTGATGATCTTGATAGGGATCTTTGAAGTCACTTGGTGGTATCATAAAATCATAACCACGATGAGCAGCAATGCCTCTGAGACCTGCATACTGAAACATCTGGTTGCCTAGTCTGCCATGTTTTCCTAGGTGGTTGAATCCTATTGTCATAATAAATGTTTCTTCTTCAAGTATTCAATTTCCTCTGGTATGAGGTGTTCATTTGATCTTTGTGTTTGGTTTTGATGTTCTCTGTTTGATATATGTATATCCTTTAGAACCACAGGGTTTCCAAGCATGGTGTACAACCTATAATACATATCGCAATCCATCAACATGATTAATTTCTCGTCAAAATATTCTCCAAGACCATTTTTGATAGCAAGGATTGAAGGAGAACTTAGGGTATTGACACCCTCCAATAATCTATCATTGTATACTGGTATTTTTGGATTGTAATGTGTACGACCATCGTCAATCGTGTGAGCAAAACCAGTGACCGCCCATCTCACATCCAAATCAAATGCCTTGTCAAGTTCTTCCGTAAGATTTGTTGTAAGAATAAAATCATCTGAATATAATATTTTTATTATGTCACCCTCTGCCATCCTCATAGCATTGTTTGTGTTGACAGAGATATTACCCTCTGGTGCTTTTTTGTATGTGATGTTTAGTATATCCCAGTAGTCATTCAACGCCCTCAATATTCTCTTCTCGTCACCTTGATGTGACACACATATCTCAAAGTCCTTATGCGTTTGATGTGCAAGAGGATATAGTATATCAAACATATATTGCTCACATTTTGGGTGATCATGAGTTGGTATGCAATAACTTACTCTCATAATAACCTTAGTATATCTTCAGCAATAAGTTTGTGACCCTCCATAGTTGGGTGACCTCTTTTTGTTTGAGGATACTTCGGCACCTGTAGTTGTAAATCAAATTTTATTTTTGAATGATAATTTTGAGACATAAGAATCAACTTTACATTGTTTACTTTACAATGATTACGTATAGTTGTAGCACACATTTCTTCATGTACGCAACCATATGTTTCACTATAAATGTTTTTGTAATATTGTGTCCAAAATTCATAATCAATACCGTTTTTATCTAACCATTTTTTTCTTTTTTCCCAACGATACCATTTGACTAACGGGGTATCTGCTATAGTAATAGTTTTCCAATCTTTCACCTTGTCACTATAAAATTCTGATCTCTCTGGGTATACCATTTGTATGATGGCAATATCATATTGAGATATATCATTATCAAAAAGCATTTGTCTTACTATACGATTATTACTTGCACCCCCTCTTGATATATTATATTCCTCTGCCCCTAATTCTTCCGAGACTAATCCACTAAATCTTTTGGATAGTCTGTGCTCTTCATCTATTTCATTACCCCTTGTCCACGAGTCTCCATCAAAATAAATCTTCACTTTATCAACCTCAAAATATCATCAGCGATAAGTCTATGACCCTCTTCAGTTGGGTGAAATTTTTCACCCTGTGGATATCGAGGCACTTGTAATTGTAAGTCGAAATCTATATTAGTACTGTAATTATTTGACAGTAATAATAACTTTACATTGTTTACTTTGCAATGGTCACGAATCGTAGTGGCAAATATCTGTTCGTACGTTTTACTATAAGTCTCACTGTATATTTCTTTATAATATTTTTTCCAAAAATCCTGATATTTTTTTAATTTATTTGTGTCAGTAATAGAAACAGCACTCCACTTACCAACTTGTATATTTTTATTAGGTGATCTATTATTCGTAAAAAGAACATCACCTGTTCTACCAGGTTTCACTCTGCTATCAAAATACTCTGTTCTATTTGGAAACGTCATCTGTATAATTGCAAGATCGTATTGCGATATATCATTCTCAATCAATAGATGCCTGACGATACGATGATTACTTCTACCACTTCTTGATATGTTATATTCCTCTGCACCCAATGCTTTTGATACTAAAGCACTGAATCTTATGGATAGTCTGTGTTCTTCATCTAAATCGTTCCCCTTTGTCCATGAGTCTCCATCAAAATATATCTTCACTGATTAACATCCTCAATGATTTTACGTGTGAGTCTAGGAACGACATCATTATCACTATGAAATCTCTTTGCAACTTCGTAATTGTGTTCTATCGCTTTCTTTCTCTTATCATAACAATCTGAGTCTAGTTTGCTTACAATTTTTTTCAATTCATCTAGGTCATTGAATGTTATAATACCATCCATGTGAAACCAATCACCTATATTAGGACAACCAAAGTAAATTGGTACAGTTTTAGATGCGAAGCAATCAATTATCTTTTCAGTAAAGTAATTTTTTTGTTGAGAGTTCTCCACAGCAATATGGAACTTAGAACTTTCAAAAAAATCATTTCTTCTCTCATGAAATGGTGGTGATATGTGAGAGTAATATTGCAGACCATTGGATACATCAACACCTTTTAAATAATCGTAGATGTCTATACGTAATTTGTGACCTTTGCTTTGACTCTTACTACTGGTCACAAATGACACATTATTTGTTTTGTTTATCTTCAAATCTTTGAAATCTAACCAACTACTCCCCCACTCAAACAATTCTGCCTGTGGATATCTGTCTATAAAACTTTGACAGAAAGTATATATTTTATCA
>Ga0163110_10002182_pt1 | contig 10077 bp, 13 predicted proteins | sample CRUFie1St17metaG_FD_108703 | JGI IMG/M metagenome (GOLD analysis project Ga0163110, IMG submission 108703) | Marine microbial communities from the Costa Rica Dome - CRUD Field 142mm St17 metaG | ecosystem: Environmental > Aquatic > Marine > Oceanic > Photic zone | place: Costa Rica: the Eastern...
GCTTCAACATAATACAGTCTACCATTGGTATCTTCATCACAAGTTGGTAGATCTGCGGCAGTTGCAGCAAAATGTACGTTCCAGTCAGTTAATTCTTCATCTGGTGCATCGGACGAATCATCGCCTCCTAAGCACCCAGCCATGGGCATAGTAATCATCAGCAGGCAAAATAGTAGAGCAATGGGTCTCTTCATGGAAGTCGTTTGATTAGACGGCAATTAAATCCTTGTGAGTCGGGACAGATTTTATCAACATCAAAGAGGACTTCACACTGAGGGGTCTGAGTTTGAGGGATATCATGGAGATTCCGCCGCCTATAACAGAGCAGAATAAAGACAAATATCTTGAAGAATTATCAAAAATTAAGGAATCTGAAGACTGGATAAAGAAACATTCTGTTGAAAATGAGTCTAGCATAAACGAAAATAAAATTATGCAAAATCATCATATAAATGATAAACAAGTTTTGTTGAATTTTTTTGAAGCGTTCTTTGAAATTTCTGGACCAATAATCCTTTTCCTGATTATATTACCAATCCTAGCCATAATCCTGTTTAGTATTATGTTGTTCTATGACTTCCCGAGCGGCATTCGCTCTTTTCCATTTGGCTGAAATTGCGATTATGAAACCTGCACTTATGTGAATCGGGATAGATTTTATCAATTCCAGAGAATTACTACTAAATGAGAGATTCCGATGGATTGTAAGTTGGACATTCCACCACCGGTAAAGAAAGAACATAAGGCTGAATATATGTTAGAATCTGCCAAGCTGCGAGATGCTGAGGCTTGGGTGGCTAAACAATCAGAAACAAGCCTTGTATCAGATGAAAGTGACTCAGCAACAAAACGGTATATCATAATCAAAGAACGTAAAACTAAGAATAAAAGTCCACTGCCAATAATATTTACTCTTGGTTTTATGATACCATGCCTTATTTGGATGTCACTTTATGCCAATCTAGGCGAGCCTTGCTCAGTGTTTTGTAGCGGAAAAGAACATTGGAACTTCTACGAGGCATTCATTGCCAATCTCTACGCCTGTGGTGTAATATTATTTCTTGCATTGATTGATGCAATCGGTAACAAAAAATTCAGATCTATTATATTCTTCATCGGATTTGCATCCGGTTCGTTTATTGGATCGATGTTCGGAGAGTTATTTGTATGACGGTAAATATAATCCTTTGATACGGCTTTAGTGATAATAGTGGTTAATATGGCACGTGATTTAGAAATTCCACCACACCGAACAACCGATGAGTTGGCTGAACTTGAAACACGGCATGTACAAGAACCGATAAAACCTAGGAAGAAAGGTTATGTAGAATCTCCCCTACTTATGATGGGTTGGATCATATTATGGTTTATGAAAAATGCTATTGTATTGTTGATTATATTGTTGTTGTTAGAATATGTTATCGGACCAATGTTGACGAATTTCATTTTTTCTGGTTGCTGGGAGACTTTGCCTGGAGCAGACTGTTCCTAGTTTTGATGCTCACAAGTCCTCCTAGGCGACATTTCTGAAATCGAGTTGATCATTGTTGGTCGGGAACAGGATTAATTAATACCTAGCGACAATAAATGCTCAAGGGTTCCATATGTCATTGCAAGAGCGTGAAGCCATTCTTGCGAGAGCCAAGGAATTGGGTTTGAAATTAAGCGAAGATGGTCGAAGTTGGCTCCCAATTGATGCTAACTCCGCTAATAAATATGTGGCAGATTCAGAGGCATCACAGAGTTTAGACCCGGGTGTGAAATTAGAACCTAAACTTGGCACTCTAGCATTAAATTATCTTGCCTTCTTTGCAGTTGCTGGACTCACATTTTGGCTCTCAATTGTGTTGATAACAATCAATGACAATATTATATTGTTCTTTTCTACGCTATTAATCATACCAATAATCTATTCGTTCATCCCATCATATAAATTAGGTAGCAAGTTCAATCATGGAGTTGTCACATCAGTTTTAATATCTCTTCCATTTACAATCTGGTCATATTATATTGAGCTAAAGTATGGTTGCTTCTGCCTTTTTGATTGTACATGCCCACCCAAACCATACTACTATGATTATCCTCTAATTTTTGCATCAATTATGGCTGGTTTGATTTTAATTTACAGCATAGCACTGCAGATTAAAGGCAATAGAGCACGCGGGTTTGGTGTTTTTGTGGGGCTAATTATATCGTTCGTTATATTCATGGCCGCAACAGTTATCGGTTTTTGGTCATGAAAAATAATCACTCTTGTGAGGTTTAACTCTATTCAGAAAACACAATGATATAAACCTCGAGATAGATGTTTATCATATGCAGCGCCAAAATTTAGACGAAAATGGAGCTTTTCCGGTCGTAAATTTCATCGGAATTATACTTGGATTTGCAAGCCTCAGTACACTACTTATTGTACAATCACTAACATTCTTACTACCACTATTGTTTGCCCCAATGGTATGTGTGACCCTATTGTATGTGCTTTACGTAGCAAACAACAACACAACAGATGATGAAGAAACAATAACGGTAAACCCAGTTAGAGTAGATATTCTGTGATGAGAATACCAATTCATTTCAATGGTTAATTGTGTAGGCATAAAAACCATAATTGTTGGATTCTAGTTCGGATTGTGTCAAAGACAAGGTTACCAATTGGCATAGCCTTGAGCTCTTTGGCTGTTTCATTGGTTATCTTTTCTTGGCAGACTGGCTTTGCATTTATCGATTCAGAACCTGATGAGAGTGAATCTGGTACGGCAACAGTGATTTGGATCTTGGTTGGTTATCTACTCTATTTACTACGTTATTTTGTGGTAAATGAAGGTAGGAAATACACGGTCTCAGCCTTTTCAGTATCTGTCATACTGTCAACTGTCGGCGCAATTACGTATGACCAACAAGTAGGTGGTTGGTTTTGGAACGATGATTGGATTATGGAGGAAGCGCTGATTGCATCAATTAGACCAGTAATTATTTTCTTATTACTAAACGAGTTTTTTGGAGTAGCAGAACGTGGAATTAACAACACTATGAACGCCGGTCAAGACTATGTAACTTCATTAATAAGAATTGGAATTGTAGCCTCACTACCGCTTATTATAATCAATCCCCCATTTGCACTAGGTTTCTTATCACTCATCATAACACTAATCATTTTCTTTATCCTCTACCGGGCATCGATAGATACTCCTTTGATTTTGAGAGAAGATTAAATCAATAGCAATCAAATTTTGTTGAGAATAAAGACCAACATGACGCAAATGGTTTTCGCTGGCAAATAATTTATCAATTATCTAACAAAAACCAACCCCAAGGGGGTTTTACGAGAAATGGACGAGCATTTGGACATACCCTCGCCAATCAAAAAGGAGGAATACTTGGAAGAATTGAAAAAAATAGCAGATGCGGAGGCATGGATTACCAAGAACACTGTCAAGCAAGATGATAAGCGAAAACCACAATTAACAATACCAGAAACTCAGAAGGACCTTGAAATCGTAGAGCCGGATAATAAATCATTTAATGTCGTAGTTAGTTTAATCCTGATCGGATTTGTTGGCCTGATTATGTTTACTAGTGACAATAACCTAATTCTAATTTGTTCAGGATTTATTATGATAATCATTCCAAGATTCGCCCCCATATCTAACAAAAAGAAATCAAGAACTACGGATGCAGTAATTTTATTTGGTTTGTTCTTTTCAGTTCTACTAACAATCTTACTAATCATATTCTTTACGGAATATTATTTCAATTAGTTTTGTTAAATATTATTCACTGAACTTTCAATGGTGGGAAATAATGGCACCCGAAAAAGAGAAATTACCTCCAACCAGCGACGGTGGGCTTTCGAAATCAAAGGTAGAGCAAAATATTTTACAATCACTACCAATTCTAAAGTTCTTGATTTGGGTTTTTGCTGTTTTGATTGTTGCTTCCTTAGTAGAGCCTGCTATGTCTACAGATAATGAAGGTTTAATTTGTCTACTCTATTGGGTTGCGTTGACGTTGCCATTTACTTTGTTTGGTAACTCGTCAAAACAATCAAAAATCACACTATCTACAAATCTTGATATCCCTCCGCCGGTTTTGGAGGAAAATAAAGAGGAATATTTAGCTGAATTGGACAAAATTAGAGAAGCGGAGGAGTGGATTGAGAACCATAAAGTTACTCAGCAACCCACTAAACCGGTCATAAAGAATAATTCTGGTAATGGAGAATTATTGGTCCATCAAGAGCCACGAAAATCCAATGCCTTTCTCTATATGATATTATTATTCATGGCATTATTGTTTGGCGCAATTATATTTCTCCCGCAAGAAGAAATTGGTGAGGCGATTTTTACCTGCTTTTTCTTAATTATTCTTATATTTTCCGAACTTCCCCTGTTCAGATCAAAACCTGCGCAGAAAGTTAAGGAAAAGGAGGAAAGGTCAACCACTTATTGGGCTTTCTTCGTATTATTTTGGGTTTCAGTTGGGTTAATTCTAGTCTACGCCATTTTTTATTTAATTATTTTATACTTGGAAAGCCTATGGAGTTAGGCTTGCTTTCTATGCTAAGTTTGTAGGCGTACTATTTATTTGCTAGTGATTTTTTTTGATTGACCATGGGGGAGTTTGATGGAGAAGATCCGGATTCGGAAGAAAATATCCCCACCTTCTGGGACACCGTATTGAAAGAACAAAAAGATGAAACTATGCTAATGGTTGATTGCCCTAATTGCAATAAAAGACTACGAGTTCCTGAAACATACTCTGGTCGTATAACCTGCGGAAATTGCAAGAAAGTATTTGAGCGACAAAATAAACAAAATCAAAACAATCTCTATGACAGTAAAGGTAGACTCATGGTACTTACCAATGCCCAAAGAAGTGCAGGAAGGACGCCTAGCGATGTGGCTGTACAAACTGCGGCGGGTGTTGGATTAAGTATACTAATTTACACGATCATGTTTTTAGTGTTTATCATATACACTATCTCCTCATGGTAGATTTGAGCATTTAGATTAATTTTGATTGGTAAAATCACTCAAGAAATCCCACATTAGTTGGTAGGTAGGAGTACCGTCGACTTCATCTGGCCAACTGTGTTCTCCAAACTCAATCCCATAGTGTTCAATTCTGGTATCACCGTAACATCCGCTATGGGTGATGTGTTCAAGGAAAAAATCAGCATCCGTGTCACTCGATGCACAATTGGCCCTCATTGACCATGCTTCAATCATCCCAGGCACGTTACTCATGGTTCCAACACCCTCGTGCTCACCATCTTTCCAATCCCAATCATCATCATAGTCGATTATGTAATCAAATTTACCGTGAATGTGCATAACGCCCATGTTTCCCGCTAACTCACAAGTCTCAGGGTCAACTGGCATGGTACCAGCAAACGAGGCCACTGCGGCAAATCTGTGGTTTAATTGGCAAGCAATTTCATAGGTGTACATTGAACCTAGCGAATATCCAATGCCATACAAGCGATCTTGATCGATGCAATAATCCTTTGATAATTCATCAACAATTGCTTCTGAAAAATCATTGTCTTCTAGAGAAGTTGCAGCGGTATTCAGATACCACTCTCCTTCAGCACTTGTTCTGCCATCCTCTGCAATGGCATAAGCCATGATAAATTTCTCTTGCTCACCAAGTTGGTCAAATTCGCTTTGTTGTTGGAAGTCTTCTTCGGCTCCACCACCGCCATGGAAGGCAATTATGACTGCTAATTTGGTACCCGCATCGGAAGATGGAGCGGACAATCTGAAAAATCGCTCCTCGCCATTTACAATGATTGACACCATCGTTTGAGTTACTGATGCAGATGGTTCTGAGCATGGGATAAAGGTAGTTTCAGCTGCTTCGGAAACTGTTTCAATGTCACTACTAGATGAGTCAGAAAGACAACCTGACAGGGAAAGTGTGATCAGCAAGAAAACTAAAACTAGGGAGTTAGCCTTGCCGAACATGACGATACCAGTGGTAGGAAATTTACATAATTTACTAGATTATGATAATCTAAAATGTAACTAAATTCCATTCTGCAGTTGGCTTGTGCCAATCTCTCAATTGGTCAGTCTCAAGGCGCAGTTGCATGGTTTCTCCTTGTGAATAAGCATCATTGATGATTTCAAAATCGACTACTTTCTCATTAGTCCTAAAAGTGTCATCAAACAAAACTTCCTCACTGACCACCTGGCCTTGGTCTAGGCGCTGCAAAATTACTCTCACATGGCACTCTTGCAGGGGATTTCTGAGAGAACAAGATTCACTACTCCCATCATGCTCAACTTTTACGAAACCTTCCAATGATTGCAGACCAGGAATCGTAACCAAGTCAATAACTGTATCTTTACCAGTTGGTGCACATGCACACTCCATGTTATCGACTTCAGCGACTGAGATTCGATTTACCGTGACCTCTAGTATGGAAGTCGAAATAACCTCAGAACTAATTGATGTAGCCGTCACGACGAAAATTCCCGATGATTGAAACTGGTGCGTGACTGTTTCGCCAGCACCAGTTGTTCCATCACCAAAATCCCAACTTGTTGATTCTCCACCACCACTTGAGGTAAACAAAAATTCGTGATATACCCACGTAATTTGCACTTCTTCATCATTGTCTCCCTCATCTATCTCGATAAGTGTGTACTGATTGATGCCAACATTGCTGTCAACTTCGATAGAGAATGATGGTTCATCGCTTGAAGAAAAACCGACATCGAATTTTTCCAGGGCTACGCCGCCAAATAGACCAGAGAGAAATATCACAACTCCAACTATTGCTAGCGTTCTTTGGTTCATGAGGCGAAACCAGAGATTCCGCTTATCAATGCCTGTTTGAAACTGCAATCAGTCACAGCAGCTCTTTGCCAATGCGTCTTGAGCGCAGAAGCAGGTTTTTGCTGGAACGATATCTGCTCTCGAGGATCTCTCGTTGAACAATTTGGTAACTTCGGCAAGTTCTTCCGGAGCGTCGCCTCTTGCTTCTAGACACAATTTCAGACCAAGTAAGCCCCACATGTTGTCTTTCCATAACTTGATATCAGCTCGATAGACCTCTTCTGCCTCTTCAATGTGACCCTGTTCAAATAACAAAGCACCTAAGATGTGCCTAACAGGTTGCATTTGACCCCATGGCTCATTGTATGCTAAGTTAAGAGATAGGTCGACACCACGACGTAGTTCATCAAAAGCGGCACTGAAATCATGTGGCTCGCCCGCTGCCTTGGCCAAGAACTGCCTACGGTATTCTATCTCAGCCTCAAGAATAGCTGCATTAACATTGAGAATAGATGGTCCTTCTGCTGGGTCTTGATACATGAAATTGTTATGCATCAATCGACCAGCAAGTGCTGGATTAGTTAGGGCTTCCTTGAACAATGCTTGCTCTGCTTCGGCTTCAGGAACCATACCTTTGGAAGCATATGCAACACCACGTGCGTAGTGCTGAGTAGCAATTGTTGCTGGGAAAACATCTTTGTTGCTGTACATTGGTTCAGCCAAGATTTCGTCCCACTTACCAAATCTAATCATTACGTGCCAAGGCATAGTAACATATGATTCGAGGAAAATTGCTCCCATTGGGATAATTCCTGCTAGCATAAATTGTGCGCCGTGGTTTTCGTCACCTTCCGGTAGTGTATCTACTGCCTTTCTTGCATACTTCATTGCAGTCTCATATTGTCCCTCAAACATTGCACACCAAACGACAAAGTGATGATTGTGCATGCGGTAGAACTTGTAGAATTGTGATTCATTACCAGTTAGTTCAACATAATGATCGTCAGCCTTTACAGCAGCAATATTACAATCCATTGCTTCTTTCCATTGGCCAACCCATGCGTCGATGTGTGATGGCATATGGACTAAGTGACCACAGCCTGGCATTAGTGTTCGAAGAACATCAGCTGCTGGAAGCGCTCGCTCAGGGTATGGAGATAATTCAAGGGCGTGACAGTACAAGTGGCAGAGTGCTGGATGCTCTTTAGCCCCCGGCACATTTTCAAATGCGTCTTCCATAATCTTAATCAGCATCAATGTGCTGTCATCAACAGGAGTTATTTCTCCAGTTGAAGCATCTTTGTTCCATAGTGTCCATGGATTAAGATTCATCAATGCTTCAACATATACCGCTGTTACATCGAGGTCTCCGCTATACTTTTCATAAAGAGGGGCCATAGCATCGGCAAATGCTTGATTGAGTTCTGGTGAGTTGCCCATATTCAGAGCCGCAGGGTTTGCATTGTCTCGCGCTTCCTTGGTGTGCCTCTTTGAAAGAGCCATAATTAGGTCTTGCTCTAGCTCACTGCAATGATCTTTCAACGATACAGCCTGCGAAATTGCATCATAACCTGGTCCTAGACCTGCCGACCAGTTGTAACTAGAAGACAAACAATAGGCAATTCCCCACCATGCCATGGCACAGTTAGGGTCTAATTCAGTACACTTAGTAAAGCAGGCAATTGCTTGCTCATGGTTGTAATTTAGCATGTGGCCAAAGGCTTCAACATACATTCTGCGGGCTTCATCGTTGGAGCATGTTATTTTTTCAGCAAACGCATAATTCGCCGGGACTCCAAAATCATAATCTGTGGGTGCTAACGACATATTTACCCGTTATCGGTCTTTTACTTAAGTTGAACGCCTATTAAAAGTAGTGAATGACCGTATTAAGGAAATTATCTGCGGCATATGGCCGAATATAGGTAATTTTTAAATTTAGTCCATGATGGTAATTTACTAACAATCATTTTACAGGGCACAACTGCTGAGATGAAATGATACGATGACTTTCGATTCTGACTACGAGCCGTGGTTCGAGCCTCCCGGCTGGATAATCGGACCGATTTGGCTCGTCTTGTATACAATGCTAGCAATTAGTTTCACCATGATGCTAGCAAAGCGAGAAGAAATTTCCAACAGCAACTTAGTCATCGGACTATTTGTCATTCAGATGATTGCTAACCTTATGTGGCCAAATGTGTTTAATTCGGCAGAATATCTCGCGTCCTTCCTACTGATTGTAATCATGGCAGTATTTACTGCAGTATATGCGTACATGATATACAACCCTGCCAAAGAAGCCTCGATGCTAGTATGGCCATACATTGCATGGGTCAGCTTTGCGGGGGTGATTAACCTTGCATACTACTTCAACGCCAAATAGGCTGAGGCCATGCCATGGCTCTATCTTCGGTTGCGACCTCTAGAGCGATTGCCTCGGTTGTTTCTCCTCCCTCGTGATGGTTGAGTGGTTTTCTCTGGTTTTGGTTTCTTTCCTCTGTTTGGCCTTGAGTGCGTGTTACGAGGTTTCTTCTTGTTGTAATTTCGATTGGGTCGCTCTTGATTTCTAGAGCCGGAATTTCTGTCAGAGCGATTTGAGCGCCCTCCAGAGCGATTACGCTTTCCATAATGACCTCTTTTGCTTTCATTGCGGTTTTGGCTGCCAAAACTTCGGCGTCTATTTGTGCCAATGAATTCCACCTCGAATTCGGGTAAATCACCAAAATCTGGTGGAGTAAACTCTACATTAATGCCAACTTCTCGCTGAATTTTGCTAACAGTCTTCTTTTGTGGCTTTTGGATAAGTGAAATTACAATCCCAGTTGAGCCCCCTCTTGCTGTTCTGCCGCTGCGATGTTTGTACGCCTTACCATTTTCGGGAGGGTCATAATGAATTACGCAATTTACGCCTTCAACATCAATCCCACGAGCGGCGACATCTGTGGCAATTAGTGCCATACATTCTCCGTGTTGGAATCTAGCCATCGCTCTATCCCGTTGCTTTTGAGAAAGACCCCCATGAAGTGTTTGCGCAGCTAAACCATCGTGAGTCAAGTCATCACCGACTCTATCAGCTCCTGCTCTTGTTCGGCAGAAAACGATAGTACGGCCACACTTTCTTATTATTTCATTTGAAATTGTTGATTTCTTAGAATTGGGCATCAGCCAAAAATAATGAGTCATACTTTCCATGGTTACCTCTTCAGGACCTACCTCGATAGTTACAGGATTGGTTTGATAATCTCTTACCAATTCAGCGACCTCGTCATCTAAAGTAGCACTAAACAA
>Ga0163110_10002183_pt1 | contig 10073 bp, 5 predicted proteins | sample CRUFie1St17metaG_FD_108703 | JGI IMG/M metagenome (GOLD analysis project Ga0163110, IMG submission 108703) | Marine microbial communities from the Costa Rica Dome - CRUD Field 142mm St17 metaG | ecosystem: Environmental > Aquatic > Marine > Oceanic > Photic zone | place: Costa Rica: the Eastern...
ATAACAAAATGAATTTAGAATCTTTTCCTTGGTTATCAGCAATAGTATTACTTCCCTTGATTGGAGCATTGATAATGCCCTTTTTGAAGTCCATAGAAGGAGAAGATAATTCGTTACCAAGAAATGTCGCTTTAATTTTTTTATTTGTAGATTTTTTACTAATTGCAGGGGTTCTTTACCAAAAATATGAACCTAGTGATAGCTCACTTCAATTAGTAGAGCGAGTAACTTGGCTTCCTTCCATTGGATTAGAATGGTCACTTGGGGTAGATGGACTTTCCGCTCCTCTTTTAGTATTAAGCGGATTAATAACATTTTTATCAGCTGCTGCAAGCTGGAAAGTGAAAAAAAAGTCAAATTTATATTTTTCATTACTTCTCGTACAAGCATCTGCGCAAGGTATGGTGTTTCTTTCGCAGGACTTTTTATTATTCTTTTTAGCTTGGGAGCTAGAGCTTGTACCTGTTTATCTTCTTATTGCAATTTGGGGAGGGAAAAAGAGATTATACGCTGCAACAAAATTTATTCTTTACACGGCCCTTGCATCACTACTAATTCTAATAAGTGGACTCGCGCTTGCTCTTACTGGTGACAATTTTACGCTAAATATTACTGAAATAACAAACAAACAAGTTTCTGGAAGCCTAGCATTACTATCTTATTTTGGGTTTTTAATAGGATTTGGAGTAAAACTTCCAATCTTTCCACTTCATACATGGTTGCCAGATGCACATGGAGAAGCAAATGCCCCAGTATCAATGCTTTTAGCAGGAGTCCTTTTAAAAATGGGAGGATACGCATTGTTAAGATTCAACGTACAGATTCTGCCGGAGGTTCATCTTCAATTAGCACCTGCATTAATAATTCTTGGAATTATTAATATTATTTATGGAGCATTAAATGCTTTTGCTCAAGATAATGTTAAAAGACGCATAGCTTGCAGCTCCGTGAGTCATATGGGTTTTGTTCTTCTAGGAATAGGTGCAGTTGATGCCTTAGGTATAAGTGGCGCAATGTTGCAAATGATAAGCCATGGTTTGATTGCTGCAGCAATGTTTTTTGTTACTGGTTCCTTTTATGAGAGAACAAATACACTTTCAATTCCTAATATGGGTGGTTTAGCAAAAGTTTTACCTATCACTTTCGCTTTCTTCTTAGCAAGTTCTCTAGCCTCTCTTGCTTTACCTGGAATGAGTGGATTCATTAGTGAAATAACAATATTTTTAGGTATTACAAGTCAAGAGGGATTTACCTCTTTATTTAGATCAATAACCATCCTTATTGCGGCAATAGGTCTCGTACTTACACCAATATATTTACTTTCTATGTGTCGAAGAGTATTTTTCGGGCCAAGAATACCTGCACTTGCAACAGTAACAGAAATGAATGGCAGAGAACTTACTATAGGTTTAAGCTTATTATTGCCAACGCTTCTGATAGGATTTTGGCCTAAAGTTGCAATTAATTTATATGAATCTTCAACCAATGCTCTCAGTCAGCAGCTAACTTTAGCTAAGTTAGTTGGATTAATTTCAACCTTTAACTAAAAATATGACTGAAGATGTTGTTGATAGAGTCCTCTTTAAGTGTGAGGGATTACCTGAATATAATCAATTTACCCCTCAAAGAATCGAGAAAGAATTTCCTGTTATTCTTGAGAAATTAACTTTAGATTTTAATGATATAGAAATTAAATTTTCTTCCTTAATAAATAAGGGGAATTTAGACTGGGAAAATGTAATGAAGCCCCTCAACAAAATAAATGAAGAGCTGAGATGGAGTTGGGGAGTAATTAGTCATTTGAATTCAGTTAATAACTCTGAACAATTAAGGAACGTTTATGCAAAATTTCTTCCAAATGTTATAAATCTTGGGAATAAATTTGGACAAAGTAAAATAATTTATAAGGCATTAAAAACACTGAGAGGGAATAACAATATGGATGTGACTAAAAAAAGGATTTTAGACAAAGAGATTATTGAAATGGAAAATAGTGGCATTTCTTTGAATGAATCTGATCAAAAAGATTACAATACAATTTCAGAGAAGTTAGGAGAACTATCAACAAAATTTAGTAATAACGTTCTTGATGCTACAAATAAATGGTTTTTAATTCTAGAAAACAAATCTCAAGTAGAAGGATTACCAGATAGAGTTCTTGAATTAATGGCAATATCCGCTCAAAGACATTTAAAAAAAGGAGGCGACGTTGATTATCAAAGTGGGCCGTGGAAATTGAGCTTAGATATTCCAACTTATACAGCTTTTATGAGTTATGCAGAGGATACTTCCTTAAGAGAAAAACTTTACAAAGCTTTTGTAAGTAGAGCCTCTGAAGGAGAGGAAAATAATAGTCAAATTATTGAAGAAATTTTAACTCTAAGAACGAAACAAGCCAAACTACTTGGATATGAAAGTTGGGCTGATTTAAGCTTATCAACCAAAATGGCTGGTGAAAAAAATAGAGTTGAAAAGCTTTTAGAAGAATTAAGAGAACCATCTTTCAAAGCAGCTGAAATAGAATTAGAAAATTTAAATAACTTTGCTTATAAAAATGGATTTAATTTTGAAAATCAGCTTAAGCCTTGGGATTTAAGTTACTGGTCTGAACGTTTAAGAAAGGAAAAACTAAATTTAGATCAAGAGGCCTTGAGGCCATGGTTTCCTCTACAAGATGTTTTGAAAGGATTATTTAGATTATGCGAAAAACTATTTGATATCAAAGTTGTTGAAGCAAATGGTGAAGCCCCTGTTTGGAATGAAGATGTTCTCTTCTTTAATATTTTTAATAATTCTAATAGTAAAATCGCCTCATTTTATTTAGACCCTTTTTCACGTCCAGAGTCTAAGAGAGGAGGGGCATGGATGGATGAATGTTTAACTAAAAATATTGATTCTGAAGGTAATCAAATCATTCCAGTAGCCTACCTCGTATGTAATCAAACTCCTCCCTCCAAAAACAAGCCAAGCCTAATGAGTTTTGATGAAGTACAAACTTTATTCCATGAATTTGGCCATGGCCTCCAACATATGCTTACAACAATAGATTTGCCTCAAGCCGCAGGAATAAATAATGTTGAATGGGATGCAGTTGAACTTCCTAGTCAATTTATGGAAAATTGGTGCTTTGATAAACAAACCTTACTAAATATCGCTAGGCACTATGAAACCGGCGAGAAATTACATGAAGAGGATTATGAGAAACTATGTGCTAATAGAACTTTTAATTGTGGAATGGGTACTTTAAGGCAGCTACATTTTGCCATAACTGATTTAAGGTTACATAGCAATTTGTCTTCATATAAGGATTTAAATTCTGATGAGATAAGAAGAGATATTGCAAAAAATACTACTTTAATTCCTCCTATTAATGAAGATAAGTTTCTTTGCTGTTTTAGTCATATTTTTGCAGGAGGATATTCAGCCGGATATTATTCATACAAGTGGGCAGAAGTTTTAAGTGCCGATGCATTTTCTATGTTTGAAGAAGCTGGTTTAGAAAATGATCAAAAAATAAAAGATATTGGGAAAAAATTTAAGGAAACCATCTTGGGTTTAGGAGGAAGTTTACCTCCATTAGAAATCTTTAAATTATTTAGAGGTCGCGAACCAAAAACTGATCCTTTAATAAGACATTTAGGTTTAAAAGCCTCTAAGTAATTATTGAATTAACTATTGCATTTATTGCAATTGGATTTCTAACCAAATTCCTATGCTTGTATATATTTAAGTTGTATTTCCTCCCAACTGGCAGAATAGCTCTAGAACCAGGGAAAACCATAAAATCCCATTTTGTATAAAAGCTTATACAGTCAATTTTTTTAAGTAAATAATCATATTCTGAAAGTTCTTTTAAAAGTGAACTGTTTATTTTCATTTCATAAATCCCCTTAAAAAGGATTTTTGGTACAAATTGAGCGGTAAGCGTTCCACGGTGGGGAGATCCAATACTAATAAATTTTTTTGTTTTCAGATATCCATTAAATTTCTTAATCCAATAACTTGCAATTATTCCTCCCATTGAAAATCCCAAAATATCAATTTCTCTCTCATTACCATATTTTTTAATTATTAATTCATCTATAGATTCAGCTAATTTTATTATTGAGATTCGACCCAAATAATGTTCTAATGTTGGCGCATAATATTCAACATCATAATAATCAAGTTTTTTGATAAGAGAATTAAAAATTGCAGAAGTATTCCATAATCCATGTATCAAAATTATTGGTCTTTTACTACTATTCAAGATTTTTCTCTTATGAAAGATCTAACAATTGAAACCTCTCCATTAAAACCAGAAATAGGAGGCTTACACTTTGTTAGTTTTATTTTTATACGCTCAGGATAAAATTTTTCAACAATAATTCTTAAAATTTCTGATGAATATTTTTCAATGGTAAAACAAGAAAAATTAATTGAATGAGTTTTAATATCGTTAATTAGAATGGCGTAATCTATAGTTGAACTTAAATCATCTGTTTTTGAACAAATCCTAAAATCAGACCAAAGGGATACATCTAAAGAAAATAATTGACCAAATTTTCTCTCCTCTGCTAAGACTCCCACTCTCGCCCAAATTTTTACATCTTTTATTTCTAAGAAAGTCTCTTCCATTTAATTAATTAGAGATCTTTATGAGTGAAGCTTTCTTTACCAGAATTAAAATCATCAACTATGTGGCCCTTACCTTTTAAAAAATATTTATACGTTACTAAACCCTCAAGACCAACTGGCCCTCTTGGAGGAAGTGATTGTGTACTTATCCCAACTTCAGCTCCAAATCCATATCTAAATCCATCAGCAAATCTTGTAGAACAATTATGAAAAACACCTGCACTGTCAACAGTATTCATAAAGATAGAAGCATTGTTATTATCTTCAGTAATAATTCCATCTGTATGTTTTGATCCATATTTCTGGATATGCTCAATAGCTTCAAACATTGAATCAACTATTTTTATAGATAAAATCAAATCCAAATATTCAGTCTCCCAGTCTTGATTAGAAGCAGATAATTTAATGCCATACTTGATTGATTTATCATCACCTCTCAATTCAACTTTATTGGCCTTAAATACAGGAATTGCTTTACTTAGAAATTTTGACGCAACATCTTTATGAATTAATAAAGTTTCTATTGCATTACAAGCTGCAGGATATTGTACTTTACTGTCTATAGAAACCTTAATCGCTAAATCAGTATCACAATAATTATCAATATACAAATGACAGATCCCATCTGCATGACCTAGGACAGGAATTCTTGTATTGTTTTGTATAAATTTTACAAGTTCATTACTTCCTCGAGGAATTATCAAATTAATATCTTTTTCCAAGTTCAACATCGCTATGCTGTCTTTTCTACTTGTTAATAAGCAAATTGAATCTTTATTAAGCGATGATTGTTCAAGCCCTTCATGCAAAGCTTTTACAATAGAACTATTTGTTTGATTAGATTCTTTACCTCCCTTCAATATTGCTCCATTTCCTGATCTTATAGCTAAAGAACTTATTTGCATCACAGCATCTGGCCTAGACTCAAAAATTACGCCTAAAACACCAATAGGAACTGTTTTCCTTTGAAGAATAAGACCGTTTGATAATTCTTTATTAATTTGTATTTGTCCAATTGGATCTTTTAAATTTCTTACTTTTCTTATCCCTTCAATCCCTAAATAAAGTTTATCTCTAGTTAATTTTAATCTTGCTAAAAGTGATTGAGAAATTCCATTTTCCTTCGCGTAATTAATATCATTAAGATTTGATTCCAATATATTATCTGAATTCTTAACAAGTGAATTAGCCATACAGCTTAAAGCATTTTTTCTTTCTTCATCACTGGACAAAGATATTTCATTTGAAGCATTTCTTACTTTTAAAGCTTTTTCTCTTAAATTTTTATCAGGAAGCTGAATACTAAAAGTATTTCCCATAATTTTATATTTTATTTAAATATTAATAAATAGTTCAATTTTACTATACTTTGAATCAATTAGTATCTAAAAAATAACTGCAACTGACTTTTCCAATCTCCATTTGAATCGTAGGAACCTAATAATTCTAAATATTGATTAGCTTGTAAAGTTAAAATCCAGAGAGGAGGTATATCTTCTCTATCGGGAGTTGTTTGTATAGCAAAATTCAAACTATCAGTAATATCAAGACCTAATTCAGCAATCCATGCTTGCGTTGAGGAACCATCATTTACTGAGTCTTCATCATTCGCCTTGTTTATATCAATATTCTCATTTGAAAATATATTATTAAAAGATTCATTGTTCTCTATTAGCGCAGGGTAGATAGACAATTGAAATCTTTCATTAAAGCCATTACTTCCACTTAATTGAGAAGTAAAAGCTCTATTAATTATATTCGCTGAATTACCGCCAATAAGTCCAATAATTTGTGATCTACTATATCCAGGAGTACTACGTAATTTTATTTTTTGATTTTGATCTTCAAAAGATAATTGATCTAAAAATCCTTTATAGGAGGCGTCTATTTTAATAGATCTAGTATTTCCTATTCCAAAAGAACCAAAACTATTATTTTCAAGGAATTCATTATCTTCTGAAATATTTATATCTTTATTATTTTCGCTAATTGGAATAATTGAATCAGGAACTTTACTTGTAAGAGCAAAATCAAGATATGGATTCAATGCATTTCTCGAAGCGAAAAGTATATGATTATAATTGTTTTTATCCAACTTAAATGGTGTTGTATATAAGTTAGCTTTACCCTTTTTAATTAGAATCAATCCCCTCGCTTTTAAATCATTTTTAAAATTTCCATTTATGTAAATATCACTTTTAGAATCTAAATATGCCTCAAGAATATTTGCATATTGAATTCTAAATTCAGGTCCAAGATTTAATTTTAAATTATTGAATTTTATATTACTTAGAATTAGAGGGAGGTTTTTATCAAATAAATTTTTATTCAAAATTGATTCATTAGAAATTATCTCAATATCTGTTTCCTTATTCCAATTAAGTTCAGGCCACAAATAAAGATTTTGATCTTTATTGTTTTCAGAAAGGTTTTCTACATTTTTATTCTGACTTCCCTTAAAATCTATGAAGCCGTTGTTTAAACTTACATTACCTCCAATAACTGGAGATAAAAAAGATCCACCCAGAAAAATATTACTATTAAAGAAAAAATTGATATTTCTATCAATCAAATTAAAATCTTTAGATATGAATTCTATTGTATTCTTCTCATTAACTAAAGTTTCATAAAAGGGTAATGATCCTTTAATCTTGATCTCGCCAGATTTTGAACCTTTAGCTTTGAACGTTACAATCTCAACCTTATCAAAATCAAAAATTAACAGAGCATCAATATCTTTCAAACTATTTCTAAAAATATCTAAGGATCCATTGTCTACACTTAAATACCCATTTGCCTCTGGTTTATTTAAAGGTCCTGAAAATTTCATTCCAAAATTTATATCACCATTCTTAAATGAAAAATTTCTACCATATAGCTTTTCATATAAATCAAAAATCGTCTCATCTGCTCTTAATCTTAAATCTAATTCTTTATTCTTCTTCAACGGAATTGAGCCTAAAAAGGTTATTGGGTTCCGAGACTGATTAAGAACTAAAGACAAATCAAAATTAAATGATGAATCTAAAAGAGAAATTTCACCTTTGTTAAAAGTCATACTAAGGTCATTTATTGATGCATTCTCAGAAGAAACTTTACTATCAAAGCTTTTATTATTAAGGTCATAATTTAGATCGAAAGTTAAATATCCTTTAAAATTTTTTGATTCACTAAAAAATAAATTTGCAAAACTAAGTGGTAGTTTTTTGATTACTAGTTTTCCTTTATTTTTAAATAATCCCCCTGTCAAATAACCTGAAAAATTATTTTTGATATTATTATCCAAACTATTTTTTTCTTTTAAGATACCTTCTACTTTTGCTTTAATTGCATAATTTGTACTATTTGTTCCTGAAATACTGACTTCCCCACTATATCGGCCATCGAACTTTTCTAAAAAATCATCAAGTCTTTTCTCCTTCTTAGAGACCTCTCTATTAGCCATAAAATCACTAAAGAATTTTATTCTTTCATTCAGAGTGATTTGGTTATTTTGTATTTCGATCTCATTAAAAGTTTGTTTACCTTTCGTTTTTAATTCTATTTCTTTTAACTCATCTAAATCAAATGCGGAAGTTACAGTATCTCTAAAATCAACCAAATCAAGAACTGTAATTGCTGTCCAATTAGAAGAAATATTTTTTAATTTGGCTTTAAGAAAATCATATGAATCGGATTTATATATTATGTCTATTATTCCTCCATCCTTAGTCTTAAGAATTGACTCTAATTGTATATTTTCTCCCTTTTGATCAAATTTAATATTTGATTCAGCAAAATTTAATTTTCTATATTCGCCATTTTTTAAAAGAATATTTCCATCAAAATTATATAAATCTTTAGAAACAAATCCAGATCCAGTTATTTCGCCCTCAACCCATTCAAAATCATTATTATCTAATATTGAAAACTCTAATTTCTTTAAATTTAATTTATTTGCTTCCCATTTATAAATATTATCTTTCTTAAATATAATTAAACTTCCTGGAGTTCCCGGGAAAAGTGTTCTTTCAATGTTAAGTTTATCTATTTTAAGATTTTTATCGAAATCAATATTTATATATGTTGGTACAACTGACTCTCTAGGTAAAAGTTCTAATCGATAACCATTTTTTTGATTTTCAATTTTTCCATCAAAAGTTTCTTTAATTCTTACTCCTTTATAGGTTGGATATTCAATATCAAAGTCAATAAATGTATTAATATCTTTAAGATTTCCAGATAAATTTCCCACTGCAGTTATAAAACCTGAAATACCATTATTTCTAAATATATTTAAGTTATCTAATTTTGTTCTTTCTAAGTTAATATTTGCATTTATCTCTCCAAAATTAATACCTTTATTATTAAGAAAATAAGGCAATTTACCATTTAATAAAGCGACATTTGGGTATTTCTTAAATCCTATTTTGCTATTAAAAATAATATCATTTTTACCATTTTTTAAAGGAATATTTAAATCTAAATTGGAGATTAATGTTCCATAATTAAGCTCATTTCCTTTAATTATTAATTTATTATCAATACAATCAAAACTAAATGATTTTGAATTAATATTTTCATTTAATATTACGTTATCTAAATTAACATTAGAAATTAAAATATTTCCTTTACAATAATTCTTATCAAAAGATCTAAAGAATTTAAAATTAGATTTTATATTACCTGTATTAAAATTAAATTTTTGATTTAAAAATTGATATTTTATACCTTTTAAGTCTAAATTAGCTGACTTTAAATATAAACTTAAAAATTGATTGTTAAATTTCTTATTTATTTTTATTTTTAAATTACCTTTTTCTTTTAAATCAGCTTTTAAAAAAGTTATTAATTGTTTTTGTACAGATCTATAAATTAAATTGCCTTTAATATTTCCTTTAATGCCCAAGTTATTAATATTTAATATTGATTTATTATTAAGGTTAAGTTGAACCTCATAGTTAAATCTTTGTTTATTTGTTCCATTATTTTTTGAAAAAGTTTTTCTTCTGAAAAAGAAATCTTCTCTAATATTAATTTTTAATTTATTTGGATTAATACTAAAAACCCATTCTCTATTAAGAAAAGATCTTATAGGCATTAATCTTACATATATATTTTCAGCTTCAATCTTTGAGTCTTTTTTTTCCAAATCTTCAATTTTTGTATTCAAAACTGAAATGCCTAAAAACCTTAAACTAGAAAACTCACCTAAAACAAAATTTTTATTTAGATTACGTTTAAGTATTCTTTCTAAATTAACTTTCTTTGACTCATAAATATTCTTTGATAATCGCGTTGTCGCAGTAGTAAAAACAAAACCTACTGCAAAAAATGATAAAACAGTATAAAGTCTTTTATTTATTTTCTGAAATTCATTCTTTTTCAAATTATGAACCGAAAATAGAGTAGGCTACCAAAATATAAGAAATTAAATCGACTAAAGCCAGTAAATGTCTTTTTTTGAACTATTAGAG
>Ga0163110_10002185_pt1 | contig 10069 bp, 8 predicted proteins | sample CRUFie1St17metaG_FD_108703 | JGI IMG/M metagenome (GOLD analysis project Ga0163110, IMG submission 108703) | Marine microbial communities from the Costa Rica Dome - CRUD Field 142mm St17 metaG | ecosystem: Environmental > Aquatic > Marine > Oceanic > Photic zone | place: Costa Rica: the Eastern...
TTATTCTGCCGTTTCTGCAGCTGGCTCAGGAGCTTCTATTGGCGCTTCTTGTGCCGGAGCTTCAGGTAAAGTGACAGCATCTGGAATTAAAGTATCTTCAATTCCAACATCTGCAGTTTTGTTTCCGTTGTATATACCTGCAAAAATGCAAGCAACGAACAAGGCAACAACCAAGTACCAAGTGCTCTTTTCTAGAAAATCAGTAGTGCGTTGAACACCACCCATTTGAGATCCACCAGTAAAACCAGCAGCAAGACCACCACCTTTAGGATTTTGAACAAGAATAACTACTCCTAGAAGGAAGCAGATGATTAAGATTACAACGGTTAAAAACGTTCCCATATTAGATTCTATTTTTTACTTAGCTTTTTAAGCTGGGCTGCAAAGTAAACACTTTTATCAGGGTATTTCAAGGCCAAAAGCTTAAATGCTTTGCGAGCACGACTAATCTGACCCTGTTTTGCATAAAGTTTGGCCATAGTTTCAGTGACTAGACTAGGGTCTTCCTCTAGACCCTTACTAGCCCATTCTTCAACTGGAAAATCAACGTATCTTGCTTTTCCAATCTGTGGATTCTCCTTGGACAAGAAAGCGTCGATAATGGCTGCAGAACCACGTTCTATAAGGGCTTCAGACTTTGACACTTCACCAAAATCAGTCGCTTTTGCCCTTTCACTAAGCCATTTTCCAAATAGTGAATTTGCTTCACCGCTTACCTTTATTTGCGGCTCATCAGATTCAAAAACTTCAAGATTTTCTACTAAAACCTCTTTGTTATCCAACTCTTCAAAAATTTCTTGAGAATTTGATTCTAAAACTGATGAAATCGCTTCAACAATTTCCTCCCTGTCTTGAATTTGTAACTCTTTCTCTTCCGTTGGCTCAACAATTGGATGCCAAATAAGATCAACTAATTCTTCCTCGCTTACTTCATCTAATGATTCAATCTCTTCGTGTACCTCCTTAGCCTGAGCTACAAACGAATCAGAGAATATAATGTCAAACAAAGCTTTTCTAGATGTGCAATGAGCTGCTGCTGCTAATAAATCCTTTCTTTGATCTAAATGACCTGCTTCCTTTGAAGCCTTTGCTAGCAACATCCTAAACGGACCGCTATACGGATATTCCTCAACTAACTTAACAAGTTCATCCCTTTGCTCTGCAAGAGAAGCGCCATCTAGTAGCATTAATTCGTTTAGCCTTTCTACGTTCATATTACCAATTCCCTAGGCTAGCATTAAAAATGTCTTGAGAGAGTAATGATGCAATTTCTTCCACAATTAAATCTGTGTTTGCATGAATGTCACTACTGCTTGGCAAATCGTAGAATCTGTTAAACTTCCTCTGAAAGCTTAAGTTTTCTTCAATTGTGTTTGTGAATATCACATCCACTGTAACTGTAATTCTATTAGCTCCTGCTGTTTCATCTCCCTTAACATTGATTGGCTGTACTGTCCATCCAATCACCTTTCCTTCAAATTTCAATTCACCTCCAGAATCAACAAGTTGAAGGGTAGATTGTTTTTGCACTCTATCAATAATTTCTTCACTAATCGTAATTGAGGTCGAAGCCGAAACTAGAGGGTGAACAGTATCAAAATACTTTACAGAAAAAGTAGAAGCACCTGAAGTTGCGGCTCCGTATGGAGAGTAGATACCGCACGTGCCAAGAGAAAATGCTAAAATTATCGATAGAAATACCCTCATCACTTCAAATCGTATTCCTTAATCTTTCTATAAAGTGTCCTTTCAGATATTCCCAATTCTGCAGCTGCCCTCTTCCTTTTATTCTTATGCTTATCAAGAGCTTTAATGATTAGTTCTCGTTCTGAATCAATCAAAGATAGGCTTGATTCAACTTCAACCGCATCTTGAACAATTGGAAGGTTTGACGGAACATCAGCATCAGAAAAAGCTCTTTGAACGGCAGCTTTATCTTCTTGTGAGATTTTGCCTTCATTCTCCATAATGCCCAAAACAACTCTTTTTAGATCATCGAGTTCCTTTTTCAAATCAAAAAGAACATTGTAAAGCATTTTCTTTTCATTAGTCCCAGCTTCACCCTCTTCGAATCCGTCTGAACCAGTTGTTATCCTTACAGGAAGTCTCGACCTATGATTATCAGGTAAATAGCTTAAAATCGTATCAGCATCAACTCGTCTTTCCGCTTCTAGAACAGACATCTGTTCAGTGATATGCTTCAATTGTCTGATGTTTCCTGGCCAAGGATAATTTTCAATTACTTCTATTGCGTCAGGATTCAAAGACAGAGGTGGCATCCTATGCATCTCGCTAAAATCTGTAGTGAATTTTCTAAAAAGTAAATGAATATCATCTGCACGCTTCCTTAGAGGAGGCATGTTGATGGGAACTTGGTTGAGCCTGTAGTAGAGATCTTCTCTGAATTTCCCTTTTGAAAATGCTTCCTCAAAATTTACGTTTGTTGCAGCCACAACACGCACATCTGTTTTTTGAGTTTGAGAAGAACCCACTTTCATAAATTCTCCTGATTCTAAAACTCTAAGCAATCTAACCTGAGTTGTCATTGGTAATTCAGCTACTTCATCTAAGAAAATTGTTCCTCCATCGGCTTCCTCAAAGTATCCTTTTCTAGATTCTGTCGCTCCTGTGAATGCCCCTTTAACATGGCCAAACAATTCGGAATCTATTGTTCCCTCAGGAATAGCACCACAGTTTACAGCTATGTACTTTCCGTGCTTTCTAGAACTAAACTGATGAACAATTCTTGGCATTGTTTCTTTACCTGTACCACTCTCACCGAGAATTAATACAGACAAATCGGTAGGCGCTACTTGAGCAGCAACAAAGATTGCCCTATCAAGAGACGGACAATTTCCAATTACTCCAAATCGTTGCTTTATGCCTCCAGTATTCATGCCTCTGCTTCTTGAGTTGTAATCGTGCCTAACAAAGTATTTGTTGTACAGTCATGTGTTTTAACATTTACGTACATACCAGCTTCAGCGTGCTCTTTTGGAAAGATTACCATTGAATTATGAGTAGTTCTTCCACAGTATTCTTCAGGATTCTTTTTACTTGGACCCTCAACTAGAACTTTCAGCACTCTACCAACATGAGTTTTTGTTCTAGAAGCTGCCTGCTTTCGTTGAATTGCAATGATTTCAGTTAGTCTTGCAGCTTTAACATCTTCAGGAATGTCATCTTCGTACTTCCTCTCAGCAAGAGTTCTAGGCCTTTCACTGTACTTGAAGTGGTATGCCATGATAAATCCAACCTCATCAAGTAGTGATAGGGTGTCCTTATGTTCCTCTTCAGTTTCTCCGCAGAATCCTGCAATGATATCTGTTGAGAGTTCACAATCAGGAATTATTCTCTTGATTGCTGAAATTCTATCCATATACCACTCTCGAGTATATCCTCTATTCATCCTTTTAAGCATACTGCTAGAGCCTGATTGAACAGGCAGGTGAATGTATTTGCATAGGTTGTCGTATTTAGCAATTGTATAAAGTACGTCGTCAATCATATCCTTTGGGTGACTAGTTGAGAATCGTACTCTTAATTTGGGATTTACTTTAGCTACCATTTCAAGAAGTTCAGCAAATCTTACAATTGGTTTATTTTCGTCTTTAACAACACCCTTTTTATCAATATTCCACTTGTATGAGTCTACGTTTTGGCCCAAAAGTGTAACCTCTCTATACCCTTTATTGTATAAATCCTGTGCTTCAGCAACAATGCTTTGAGGATCCCTACTTCTTTCTCTTCCTCTTGTAAATGGTACTACACAAAAAGAGCACATATTATCACATCCTCGCATAATGCTTATAAATGCAGTTACTCCGGAATTGTCTAACCTAACAGGACTTATCTCAGCATATGTCTCTTCTCGAGAAAGAAGAACGTTAACTGACTTTTGGCCTCCTTCAACTTTCTGAATAAGACCTGGAAGATCTCTGTAAGCATCCGGTCCCACTACAAGGTCAACAAGTTTTTCTTCTTCAAGTAACTTATCCTTGAGTCTTTCAGCCATACAACCAAGCATTCCAACTACAAGGCTAGGGTTATGGCGCTTGTATTTTTTAAAACTGTTTAAACGGTTCCTGACTCTTTCCTCTGCCTTTTCTCTAATTGAACACGTATTTATAAGGATTAAATCAGCTTCCTTCTCCTCCTTAGTAGTAGAATATCCATCTTCAGCAAGAATAGACGCAATGATTTCTGAATCTGAAAAATTCATTGCGCAACCATAACTTTCTAAAAAGAGTTTCTTGCCCTTTCCATTTGAGTCAACTACAAGAGCTTCGCCCTGTCTTGACTCATCAATTGTTTTGTCACCTAATCTCATAATTATAATTGCAAATGTAGTGTCTTAAATAATGACTGACAAATTGTCACCCCTAAAGGGGTCTCCGTAAAGTGAAGAAAACTTCTTGACAATAAGGTTTCGAACGAGAAGAGATTTTTATTTCTTTGCCTTCGCAATTTTAGAATCATGCCCAAGAACCTTGTCATAGTCGAGTCGCCTGCAAAGGCAAAAACAATTGAAGGATACCTAGGAAAAGACTTTGTCGTGAAGTCAAGTTTTGGTCACATAAGGGACCTACCAAAGGGAAATAAAGCCATAGATATCGAAAATGGCTTTGAGCCCAAGTATGAGATTAGTGCTGATAAAAAGCAAGTAATTAAGGATCTTAAGAAAGAGGTTAAAAGTTCTAAAGTAGTGTGGCTTGCGACGGATGAGGACCGAGAGGGAGAGGCTATTTCATGGCATCTAGTTGAGGCTCTAAAATTGAAGCCTGAAAACACTAAGAGAATTGTATTCCACGAAATAACTAAGCCGGCAATTCTTAAGGCAATTGAAAATCCAAGGGGTGTAAATAAGAATCTTGTTGACGCTCAACAGGCAAGAAGAATTCTTGATCGCTTAGTTGGATTTGAATTAAGTCCGGTTCTATGGAAGAAAGTGAAGCAAGGGTTAAGCGCAGGGAGAGTACAGAGCGTTGGTGTAAGAATTATTATTGATAGAGAGCGTGAAATTGAAGCTCACGTAGCTTCATCAAAATTCAGAGTAGTAGGAGAATTTCTTACTCAAGCTGGCAAAATTGTAAAAGCTGAGGGCAAGAAGCGTTTTGATTCTGAAGATGAAGCTCAAGCATTTCTTGATGCTTGTTCTACTAGCTCACACACTGTAAAAGCTCTTGAAACTAAGCCTGCTAAAAAGCAGCCCACTGCTCCTTTTACAACTTCTACACTACAGCAAGAGGCTTCAAGAAAACTTGGGTTTTCTGTTCAAAGAACTATGTCTGTTGCACAAAAGCTATACGAAGCAGGTCGCATTACATACATGAGAACAGATTCTGTGACTCTGAGCGATCAAGCACTTGATGGTGCTGCATCTGCGATTGCTAATAATTATGGTGATGAATATTGTCAGCGTAGAAATTTTATAAATAAGAATTCGAATGCGCAAGAGGCACACGAGGCGATAAGGCCGACAGATTTTGGTCTTAATAAGCACAATGGAACTTCTGATCAGGAAAAGCTTTACGGTTTGATTTGGCGAAGAGCGATTGCTTCACAAATGGCAGATGCTAGGCTTGAGAAAACAACTGCAACTATTGACGTTTCTAACTCAAGTGAATTATTTGTTGCAAAAGGAGAGGTAATCACGTTTGAGGGATTCTTAAAAGTATATTTAGAAGGCACAGACGACGAAAATGATGACGAAGCTAAAGGCTTACTCCCAGCTATGACTCAAGGTGAAAGCATGAATAGAAAAACTATTATTGCAACTCAACGTTTTGTTAATCACCCTCCACGTTACACTGAAGCTAGCTTAGTAAAGAAATTGGAGGAACTTGGAATTGGTCGTCCCTCTACTTATGCATCAACTATTAGTGTAATCCAAAACCGTGGATATATTGATATGCCTGAAAGAGACGGCACAAAGAGAGATTACAGAGTGCTTACTTTAGAAGGCTCTGAATTGAGCTCTAAAACTTCTACTGAGACTACCGGAGCTGAGAAAAACAAACTCGCACCAACTGATATTGGTATCGTTGTAAACGACTTCCTAATTGAACATTTTGGAGACATCTTAGAGTACAACTTTACAGCAGACGTTGAGAAAAAATTCGACGTTATTGCTAGTGGTCAAGGTAATTGGCAGGATATGATCAAGGAATTCTACAATCCATTCAAGGTTAAAGTAGATGACACTCTTAAAAACGCTGAACGAGCTTCAGGTGAACGTATCCTTGGTGTAGATCCGGAATCGGGCAAGCAAATTCTTGTGAGAATTGGTCGTTATGGGCCTATGGCACAACTTGGAAAGGCAGATGATGAGGATAAACGATTTTCTTCTCTTAGAAAAGGCCAAACTCTAGAATCAATTACAATTGATCAGGCGTTATTATTATTTAAATTACCAAGGAATTTAGGCGAATTTGAAGGGAAAAAGGTAGTAACAGACATAGGAAGATTTGGTCCATATGTAAGACATGACGGGAAGTTCATCAGTATCAAAAAGGATACAGACGATGACCCATATACTTTAGTGTTAGATCGAGCTGTAGAATTAATCAAAGCAAAAAGAGCTGCAGATGAAGCTGCGCTACTTAAAGTTTTTGAAGAAGACGAGACAGTCCGTATTATCGAGGGTCGTTGGGGCCCTTACATTAAAGCAGGAAAAACAAACGTAAAAATCCCAAAAGGCGAAGATTACACAACCATAGATTGGGAAAGAGCTCAAGAGCTTATTGAAACGAACTCTAAACCCCCATCTACAAAGCGAAATAGGGGAAAAGTTAAGAAGAAATAACAATCTAGTGTGGACTCTATTCTGAAACTCATGTAAAATGAGTAATATACAGAGCGTTATTGTGAACATCTGTATTAAGCACACATGAGCGGAAAGATATACGAGTTATTACAGCCAATTGACACTCCATTCTACGGAAACCCTGAGGGTTCAGCCCGTATAGCCGAAAGAATAGAGATGCATCAGTTCGACCACAAACCGGAGGTCGAGGGATGTCGTGTTGCCATAATTGGAGTTAATGACGGTCGAAATAGTGGTGACAATGAGGGGTGTTCGGGGGGACCATCTGCAATCAGAAATTATTTATACAGATTAACGCCGCACACACGTTGGGCACAAACTGCAGATTTGGGCGATATCAGAATGTCATTCTCTGAAAATGAAACTGAAGTTGCTTTAATTACAATCGTAGCCGAATTAATACAAATGGGGATAATTCCAATAGTACTAGGTGGCGGCCAAGACTTAACCTACGCAATGTATTCTGCTCTTGAAAGCATTGGTAGGCCAATGAATGTTGTAACTGTGGATCAAAGGCTAGATTTTGGTGGAGATCCACAAATAAGTACTTCTCGGAATTACATGAATAGATTGGTTTTACATGAGCCAAACTATTTATTTGACTATGTAAACGTTGGACACCAGGGATACCTTAGTGATCCTGATACATTAGAGCTTCTTGAAAAGCTTCAATTCGAAGCAATTAGATTAGGACAAGTGCACACTAATCCTAAGCTTTTAGAGCCAACTTTTAGAAATGCAGATTTAATATCAATCGACATGGGATCGATTCGAGCTGCTGACCATCCTGCATCCGTACATGCTGGGCCAAATGGTATTACTGCAGCTCAAATATGCCAAATTGCTAGATATGCAGGATTAAGTGATAGAATGCTAGCGATGGGGGTTTTTGAACACAACCCAGATCTTGATGACAGAGGTCGAGGTGCACACCTAGCTGCACAGGTTGTTTGGCACATGCTAGATGGAATTTTCTATCAACCTGGAGATCATCCAAAATGCAGTTCTGACGAATACACGAGATATGTAGTAGATTTACCTGGCAATGATCACGAGGTTGCTTTTTATAAATCCCCTAGATCAGATCGATGGTGGATGGATGTACCAATTCCAACTTCGAAGAAAAACAACAAGGATCATCATCACCTTGTGCCCTGCTCATATGAGGATTATGAGGAAGCTGCAAGTGGACAATTACCAGATAGATGGTGGAGGACATATCAAAAATTAGCTTGATGGTATCGAAAAATTCCGTATCTTGCCACACTTCGGGTATTAACCTATCCTGTGAAACCTTTGAAATCAACGAGTTAACATGATTCGTAGTTACATACTATCCTTTGCATTTGTAATGCTAGCGTCACTTTTGAACGCTCAGCAGGATCCTCAATTCACCCAATGGTTCATGGATCCAGTATCAGCAAACATTGCTGCTGCAGGTAATAATAACCTAACTAACATCAATGCTTTCCATAGACAACAATGGGTCAGTCTTGATAGAGCACCTGTTACAACTCTATTAAATTTAGATTCAAGATTTGGAGATAGCCCATTTGGAATTGGCGTTCAATTTTACCAAGATGAAATTGGCAATGTGAGCAACACAATGGTAAAACTGGGACCTTCCTTTACTGTAAATCCTAATTCTTCAGGAACTCAAATTAATTTGGGATTAAGCGTTAGCTATTTCGCAAAGAGATTTGGTAACTTCAATTATTGGCAAGCAATTGACGATCCAATTTCTGATAATGCAATTCCTACAGAAGGTCAAAGAGACAATACATTCGATATTGATTTTGCTATATTCTTGAAGAATTCTAACAAATTCTACGCAGGTTTATCTTCAACTCACTTGCTGCAGAATTCATTCAATCAATTGAGTATAACGCCTAAGCGTCACTATTACTTAATGGGTGGATACAATTTCTCACTCAATGGCGATAATTTAGTGCTAAGAACTAACTTTCTTACTAAATCAGACCTAGCAGCAACTGCTGTAGACGTGAACATAAACGTTCTATTTGACAATATGCTGTGGGCTGGTGTTTCTTACAGGCCTGGAGACGCTGTTGCTCCTGTTCTTGGCTATCAACTAAAAATGAATAAGCAAGACCAAATTAGCAGTAGTGAACAAATGCTAAGAATTGGATACTCTTACGATGTAACTACTTCTAAGCTTCAGACATACCAAGACGGATCACACGAAGTTTTCCTTTCTTACGGCTTTATGTTTGAGTCTACTCCTATTCAAAATAAATATGCAAATCCACGTTTCCTATAATATTTTATTATTTAGAAACGTATATTAGATACCACCTGCAAACGAAATTAAAACCACTCAATATGAAAAAGTTCCTTCTGTTTTTCATGGCTCCAGTACTGCTTGCTGGATGTTACATGGGACCCCAGGGCGAGCTCGTTGGGGTTCAACCACGTGATTACTGGGATCAACCAAACCCATATGGAATGAATTACATTCACTTTGGCTCATTTACAATGGGACCAAGTGATCAAGACGTTCCTTATGCTCTGAACACAAGATCAAAGACAGTGACGATGCCTGCTTTTTACATGGATGTTCACGAGATCTCAAATAATGAGTACCGTCAGTTTGTTCATTATGTCCGTGACTCACTATTCTTAAACACACTAGCTGAAAACGACGACGATAGATACTTTTACGCTGAAAACGCTGCAGGTCAAGAACTTGATCGTTTTATTGATAAGGGTTACATCCTAAATTGGGAAGAGCCTATCGATTGGACAGATGAAGACATCTTTGATCTTCTTTATGATGAATTCTACCTACAAGGATCAGATAGATTCTACAATAGAAAAGAAATTGACACTCGTAAGCTGAATTACCGCTACTATTGGTTCAATCTTGAACAAGCTTCAGGAAAACAGTCTAGAGATGAGGAATACGGAGAAGTAAATGAGTTGAATCAACTTCATTCTGTTCGTCGCTACTCGGATCGTTCACAGTTTGTAGTAGAAGAAACTATTAACGTATACCCAGACACTTTAGTTTGGATTCACGATTACACTTACGCATACAACGAGCCACTAGCTGAAAATTACTTTTGGCATCCTGCTTATGACGATTACCCTGTTGTTGGTGTAACATGGGGGCAAGCAGTAGCATTTAACGCTTGGAGAACTCAAATTATGAATGAGTGGAAGGAAAAGAATGGTGAAACATACATTCAGAAATTCCGTCTACCTTCTGAAGCAGAATGGGAA
>Ga0163110_10002186_pt1 | contig 10064 bp, 22 predicted proteins | sample CRUFie1St17metaG_FD_108703 | JGI IMG/M metagenome (GOLD analysis project Ga0163110, IMG submission 108703) | Marine microbial communities from the Costa Rica Dome - CRUD Field 142mm St17 metaG | ecosystem: Environmental > Aquatic > Marine > Oceanic > Photic zone | place: Costa Rica: the Eastern...
CACCAAAACCTCCGCCTGCTGAACCTGAAGATGCAGCTGTAACTCTTCCTTGTGCATCTACAGTAATTGAAGAAAGTGTATAAGAGCCTGCAGACACAGAAGTATTTGCAAGTTGATCCGCACCAACAGCATCGTCAGCTATAAGAGCAGTAGTAATTGCATCATCAGCAATTGCTGCAGTGCCAACAGCATCATCGGCTATAGCAGCTGCTACAACAGCATCATCAGCTATCTTAGCTGAAGTTACAGCGTCATCTGCAATAATTGCAGTTGTAACTGCAGACGCTTCTAAATTAGCAGTAGCAATAGTACCACCTAAAGTGTTTAATGAAATTTCATTTAAATTTGTTCCGTCTGAATATGCTGCAAAAATTTTTGAACTAGCAGCTCCTGCAACAGTTGGACTAAAACCAGTTCCTGATGCAGTTTTAATTGTTAGATTATTAGCATTTGTTAATCCTGAACAATCAAAGATATAAAATTTTTCTATTCCATCTGGGATAGTACAAACTGTGCTTGCTGCTATCGTTGCAGTTGCAAATTTTATTACAAGATTTCTTGCATTTGATATTGCACCGTCAGACATTACTAATGCAACAGTGCCTCCAGATGAAAGTGTTACTGCTTCTACACCCGCAATTGCTTGTTGTACTAAATTTAAGTTATTGTTAGTTTTATCTCCCCATGTACCAGCGTTTTCACCAGTCACCATAAGTTCTAATTTAAGATCACTTGAAAATGATGATGCCATAAAATTTTATCTCCTTAAATATTTATATTTTACATTAATCAAGCAGCTAAATCAACTGGTGACCAAGTATTTGATACTCCTGGGTCTATTTCAGCCCATGCAGTAATATTAACGCTTCCAATTGAAGCTGTCAATTCTATGCCCGAAACATCTACGCTTGCTCCTGCATCTATTGTAACTTGACCTATTGATCCAGTTGATTGCAATCCTGATACACCAATTATTTGTCCAGGAATTTCTGCGTGTTGACCAAGTGACAATGCAGCTTGAATTCCAGTTGGTGCTTCAACAGTTGTTTGTATTAAATTAATACTTCCTAAACTAAATGTTGCTTCAATTCCTGAAACATCAACAGGAGTTTTTAATCCTGCTATTGTAGATCCTTGAGAACTTGTTAAGGTTATACCTGATGGTGATACATTTGCATCAGCATCAAAATCTAATGATCCTATTGTAAAGTCTAATTGATCTTCTGAAGCAAATACAGTTATATCTTGATCAATTTTTAATGAGAAGCCATTAAAAGTAGTTCCTATTTGACCAGCACTTGTTACTGAAACTGTTACATCAGTAAATGCTGCTGTTGATGGAAAATTAACTGTTGAGGTTAATTGTTGTCCAGCTGGCAATACAGAAAATGCTTCACCCCATGCTAAATTACCCCAAGCTCTTCGTCCCCAACCAATACCAGTTAGCTCTGATTCATCTATAGTAGTTGAACCTATGCTTGAAGTTGAAGAAATACCAGTGACTGGAACCCCTATTCCAATAACTGCACTCCCTACTCCCATGGACTCTAAACTTCCAGTGACTTGAACGGTTACTGAAGTTCCTCCTACTACAGATCCTGCTGTAGAGGTAAATTGAACACCTGAAGGTGTAACTAATGCATCACCACTTAATGATAATGATCCAACAGAAAAAGAAGCTTGTATTCCTGTAATGGTAGGTTGTGATCCTGAAAGATCACCCCATTCGTTTTCACCCCAAGTATCTCCGCCCCATCCGACTTGAATAATACCTTCGGCTGTAATGCTACCAATGCTGTAGGTTGCACTTATGCCAGAAACAGATACATCGACATCACCTTGTGCTGCCCATTGACCTTGTCCCCAACTTAGTGCACCCCACGCATTTGACATTCATTCTTATCCTTATGCTAATCTTAAAATTGCAGCAGATGTTGTGAAAGCAGGGAACTGAATTGTAAACGTTCCTGAAGTTGCAGTCTTATCTCCACCGAAATCTAAAACAGCTACAGCGTCTGTAGTGTTTGAACCACCGTCAGTCGTTGTGTTATAAATTAGTGCACCTCTTGCAGTAAGAGTTACACCTACAAATGATAAATCAGCAAAGTCAGTAATTGCTACTGATGAAGAAACTTTAACACCTTGATTAACAAGTGCTTTACCACCCGCTGAATAACCAGACGGTGATGATACTTCATTTGAAGTTGTGTAATTTTCAGTTGATTTACCTAATGTTGCAGAACTTGTATACATCGCTAACTTATATGTGTCAGAAGATGTATCAAAGTCATGTTTACCTTGTAGTAATTCTTTTTTAAAAGAATCACAAATTGCGTTAGTTGTAATTGCCATAGTTGGCCTCCTTTAAATTATTGGTTAGGAGAAGGAGATGGAACCACAACTCTTGGTACTCCATCATCGTATTCTCCACGTCTTCTTCTACCCATTTGTTGTAGGGCAAAATTCTGTACTTCTTCAGTATACTTTGTTTGATAGAGGTTGTATAGATTATCGGGTCCTTTTAAAAATCTAAAAGCCTCTGCTAACACTCCATGTAATAACATAGACTCTTGATGTTGAGAAAGATAGGTATTATTTGAGCTTGTGAAATTTGGTGCATCTTTTATATAATTTATTTGTACTGTCAAAGCTGAAGCTGGAGTTGGTGCCACTAAAATAATATTACCTGTTTGTACGTTATCTTCCCAATTAGCATAATATTTAGGTGTGCCTTGTGCATCAGTGCTATTGAATTCAGATATAAAACTAGTATCTCTTTTTTCTAAAAAAATTCTAGTGCTGCCATCTATTACTTGCACAGACCTAATAACTAAAGCATCTGACGGTAAAGAAACATATCTATTACCAGCAGTAAAAGTTGAAGTAGCGTATTTTCTTAAATCATCATAATCTACTTTTCCAGCAACATCTAATTCGACATTTCTAATGAAACCTTGAATAATAGAGTCTGACAAAACAGTGCTACTTACTTCAGTATAGTCTCTTACTTGTGTTAAAAAATTTGAATGAGTGATCGCCATTATGAAATGCTCACCTCCACTGAACCTATGTTTGAAATAAGTTCTCTTCTTCTATTTTGTAAAGATGGATCTTCTGGAATCATGCTATGAATAGTTGTTGTTATACCATTAGTAGTGACATTAAATTCTTGAGTTTTAAAAGCAAAATCTCCAGGCAATGATAAGTTAGCAACACCAACATGAATACCACCAGAATCCGATATAGTATTATCATTTGAAAACTCTTGATTTGGTTGTTGAAATTTCATAACTCTAGGGTTTTTTAAAGCAATAGCATCAGCTTTATGGTATGGTGGATCTAATTGTGGATGTTTTGGTTCAAACTCAGATATGTGTACTAAGGAACCATTCCATTCTTTTACCATCTCTTTATAAGGATATGCCATTCCTGACCTATCAGAAATAGCTTTAGATCTTTTACCAGTTGCGTAAGACATTATACTCCATCTCCAAAATAAGTTTGAGGAGAAATATAAACAGATGCTCTTTGACCATCTTCATTAAGTGCTCTTAATAATTCATCCTCGTATAATTGTTTTAACAATTGAATTCTATCAGGTGCTCTTTTTTGTGCTAAATAGTAAGCAAGACCTGAACACATACAAGGTAAAAATCTATAAGCAACATCTGCTTGATTTGTATACACACCTGCATCTTCAATTCTGTTAATTGTGTAAAATTTTAATGTCGTAAAAGTTGTTGCATCAGGAGCTAAATATAAATTTATTGTAGGAGTTGTCTGCCTATCTACAAAATATTGCGAAGGTTGTCCTGTTTGTAATTTGTTTGGAAGAGCTGCATATGCAGATCTATCAATTTTTGTTAATGAAATATCGTTCGTTGATGAAGTGTTTCCAGCTGCATTTGTGGTTGATATATATGCCTCTAAAACATCATTTACATTTGACGCTACAGAGTAAGTAGCTGTTCCCGCAACCAAAGCCACTTCATTTAATGTAACTTTCCAAAGATGAATTCCTCTATTACCCCATTCAGAAAATAAAAGATTTAAACTTCTTCTTGCGCTACGTAAATCATTTCCACTATTAGTTCGCATACCACATCTTTCGTATGCTTCTTCAATAATGTCATCGATATTTAAATCGAATGCTGTAGTTCCTGACGTAGCCATAATTCATTACATTATGTCTTTGTAATAATCCAAAGACTTTCCTGGTATTAAGTTTTCATCTTGAAGACCTTGACCTTGAGTTCTAGCTGCACCATAACCTTTAGCCATATCGCCTTTGAATGCTTTCATCACTTCTTTTTCTCTAACTTTTTTAGCAGCCATACCGACATTAGCTTTTTTTACTTTCATATTTTTTTCTATTGCCATGCCTCTTTTTTTCTCGTAACTAGATAATTTGCCATCTTTATCTAAGTCAGCTTTTTTTGGGTTCTTTAACATTGTGTCTCCTCCAAATCTCATCTTCAAAAGATCAGCGTGATAATCTTTTGTAGATGTTTTACTTAATTTAGTTTTTAATTTTTTAACTTTAGCTTTTTTCTCTGGTGAAAGTGTTGCAACTTTATAAGCAAGACTAGCACCTTCAATTCCTAATGCTAAAGGAGTTGCAGCTCTAGCTATTCTACCTATCTTACCTAGCGTACCTAACTTTTTAGCTGCTTTAGCTGCTTTTGGAAGCTTAGCTGGTAATGCTTTTTTTGGATCAAACACTGTTAACGCTTTACTTTTACTTAAAACGTTTCCTGTACTAATAGGTGTTTTACCTTTAAATCTTTCTTTTAAAGTTGTAATTAAACCTTTCTGTGCAAAATCGTCAACTTTTTTATATGCTCTTGTTAGAGCTTGACCAGCTTTAAATAATTTTTCACTCATACTTCAATCATACCACCGTAATACTTCTTGGTAAAGGTACTGACGTTTGTTGGTTTACCACCGACTCCTTGTGGTTTAGCTCTTTTCCTTGCAACGGCACTCCGCCTCTGTGAGTCTGTCATCCTTGCTGCTTTTGCAGCAGGCACGCACTTTGGATATTTTCTTTTTCGATCCGCTGCTAATTTTGATCGACCGCAAGGTGCGTAAGATCCATCCTTTCGCTTGCTTCCAATATCTACCCATTTTTGTGAAAACCATTTTTTAAGACTCATTAGAATACTCCTTTGAATCCCATACCTCTTATTGCAATTCCTCCACCTCTAGAAAAATTATCTACTGTTGTAACTTTTTTACCGTAATCTACTAACATGGATTTAGATGGTTGAAGCTTATCTCTAGATTGAGGATCTCTTATATACTTTTTTTTCTTTTTCTTTGGAAAATTATCTATAATTTTTTGTGATTCTTCTTTTAATACTTTAATTGACTTACCACTATTTGCTTTTAAAGTTTCTAATGTTTTAGCTTGTGCTGCATGTGTTTTAGATGCTTTTTTTAGACCACCTATAACCTCATTAATTTTTACCTTGGCTTCTCCACCTATTTTTTTACCAGCTGGTTTTGGTCCTTTAAAATCTTTTCTTTTTAAACCTGATGGATCTTTAATTTTACCAGCACAAATCTTACTAGCGTAGGCATTAGCATATGCACTGGGGTAAACACGAAATTTTCTTTTAGCGGCAGCTTTGCCTCTTGCACATAATTTAGTCATGCAAGATTATAACATTTTTTACTAGGCAGTAAAAGTCCTAGACAAAGGATTTTTCTTACGCTTTATAGCTATCTTTACTCTCTTCTTTTTTTCCTTCTCGTCTCTCGCACCACGAAGTTTACCCTCAACTTGTTTAGATATTTGTGATCTAGATATTGCCATAATTTTTTAATTTTCTATTGAGATATTATACGATAAAATTATCTTTTTTTCATCACTTTTATTAAAACTAGACTCATGTTTTAAATAAGCGGGAAATGTTAAGATATGACCTTCTTCTATTCTAATATCAACCACATTGTTTTTAAGGTCATAAATTTTTGTAATTAAATTTTTGTTTGGTAAATTTAAAAAAACTATATTTGTAAAATGTGCATTACCATGCCTATGCATTGAGTGATGTCCGTTTTTTCCATATATTTGAAACCACATATTTAATAATGTTAAACTTTCACAATTAAAATTTTTACAGATATCTTTTGCAAAATCTTCAAAAATATGTTTTTTAAAATAATCAATGTATTCACGTTTCATCTTTGGTGTTACTTCCCAATCACTGTGCTCTACATCTATTCCATCTGAAATCAAAGGTGTTTGAGGTATTTTACTAATTAAATCAATCAAAACATTTTTATGTTTTTGAAAATTTTCAATATTAAAAATATTTAAATCTTGAATCAAACTAAATCTTTTGCTTTTCCGATAATAGGTTTATACTTAGTTTTACCCTCAGATTTATAAGCATGCAAGAATTGTTTTCTTGGTTGTTCTGAGACATAACTGCAGTGTATCCACCCACTGTTAGGTTCACTCGGATCATAAAATTCTAATATTAGCTGATCAAATTCTAGATTATCATAGATCCAATCCGCAAGTTCCGCATTATCCGTGCCCATACATTCGAAATCTGCAGCCTCTGCTTTCGCATGTTGGCTATTTACTGAGCTACCTATTTTTACGCACAACGCTTCGCTACGGAATCCGCTTGTGACCTTGACCCTACCGAAGTGGTCTCTTACAGGTTGTAAAATATTTTCACAAAGTAGTCTTAATTTTTCTATCTGACCAGAATTAGGATTATTGTTTATATCTAATCTGATTGCTGTATCTGACTTAATTAATTCTTGTAAAGAAAAATTACGTGATAATTTCATTTATATTTTTTGTAAATTTGGATTATTTGATAGTATGTTTTTTTCTGCTCTTGGTCTGGCTATAGAATCTTTACTTCTTTTTCTAAGAATTGCTATAGTAGACTCTTTAATTCTTTTCTCTCTAGTTGCTTTTAATAAATCAAATTTAAAATTCATGTCTTATTATAATATTATAAATAAATTACTTCAATATCTTAAACTGTACCAAATACCTTACAATCAAAAACTAGATATGCTTTATAATCCTCAACAAATCCCATACTAAAATTACTCATAATAGTATTTGAATATTCGTAAGCATATTTAGCGCATTCACCATATGTTTTAAAATGTGTAAATTCAGGTTCAAATTGCTTACATGGATTACCTTGAATTTGGCTACACAAAAACATTACCAAAACATATTTCATTCTATTATTAATTTTTTAATAGATTTAGAACCATCAATATTTGACTCTAATTCTGCAGAACCCTTCCAGCATTTATACATTACGGTTTCGGAATATTGTCTCTCAGCTTGACGCTTACCACGTAAACATTGTGCCATGCCTTCAGTCTGTAAACGAGCTTCTTTAATCTCTGCATTTACAAACATTAGTAAAGCCACTACAGACTCAATCATATTTCCTCACATATATTAATATTGATAATATTATAATTGAAACTATAGAACCTATAAAAAATAAACCTATCATTGTGGGTAACTACCGTTTGTATATTTCATTTCTCTATTTTGATCTTTTAATTTTTCAATATCAATTAAAACCTTATCCATTTGTTTTCTTAAAAACTCAATGTTTACTTTATTCAAAGCCATTGATTCAATATGTGCGTTTAACTTATCCGTAGTCTTATAAAGATCCTCGATCATCATAAATTGTTCTGAATCAGCGGGGTAAGGATCCGAGTTGCCCACGTGGCCACTTGATACGGAATTCCGTATTCTCCTCAAGATCCTTCTCCATTAATTGTAATCTAGTGTCTGCAACATTGAGACGTTCTATGATTTGAAAATAGCCCATTGTGCCGAGTGCCACGATAATTATCAAACTGGCAACCGTCTTCATCGGCATCTGTACTTTTGCCTCGTCTCCGATGTTTAATGGTTTATTACTCATTTTTTATTTTTCTTTTTAAATAAATTATCTATGAGTGAACTTAACTTGTCTAGTGTTTCAAAACATTTAAGAATAAATCTATCTATCATTCGTAAGTTTTATCCTCTTCTCTTTCCTTTTCAAAACCTTCTTGCAACATTTCGCTTAAAGTTTGTTCTTTTTTTTCCATTTTGTAGAACATTCTGTCGCTGTCTTCTGTAACCATGTCGTTATCTTCAGCATCCCAATATGTAGTTTGAACTTTGTAATCTGGCCAGCTGTCATCAGTAGTATAACTATTAATGTGCCAGAGAATACGATTATTAGGCTGAGCTGCAAAATTACCGTTATTAAGAGCCAATATATGTGCACACTTATGTTCTTGAGGTATTTCAGAATGTTCAGTATCCAAAATATTAACATCTGGATGACCCCAATCAATCGTGAAAAGATATTTGCCATGATAAAATTTTTTATCTAAACCTAAATATTTTCCGCTTACACCATCCAACCAATCAAAGCAAGTAACACTAGGCCAATAACTAAAACTGTTCCACAGTTCCAACTCGTGCGTCTGCATATTCGGCACATCGGCTCTATCATAATGTTTTTGGAAAAACGCTGAGATAGGCAAACGCCAATAGCATGCACCATTAGGTAACATGATATTAAAAAGGATTGCCCTCCCTGAAATTGATGTAATAGCGAAGACAACACACTCTTCACTTTCACCGTGATGTTCTTTAAGATCATATAGATACTCCTTTCTAACTTTACAATATATTGGAGGTATGTTTGCGTTCAGATAAGCCATGTTTATATTTTTCTCTCCAATAATTTTTTCTTTCTAATAGTCTAATTCTTTTATCTAGTTTATCATAACCAAATAATTTTTTAAAAAAGTTTATTAACATTTTTATCTCCTAAAATAGTTTACCATAAATTTTACCTTGTATAAACAAAGTTAATAACAACTCTCCTGCCTTGATTAGTGCAAGAAGTTCCTGTATGCCTTAAACTTGAATTAAAAATTACTAGTTTATTTTCTTCACTAGATATTTTTTCATTTCCTATGCGACAATATCCATCACAATCATTAACAAAAAAAACTGCAGAATGAAAACCTTTTCTGTCTACATCTGTATGTAAACCAGTTTCAATAATATTTTCTGTTTTAGTGTTTAAATTTGCTTTTATTCTTAACATGACAGAATGGTCAATTTTTTTTAATATTTTTTCAACACAAAAAAAATAATTACTAATTCTATAATCTTTTAGAAAATTATGTGTAAATTGTGGAGGTGAAGAAATGGCATGTGAATCTATTGAATGCTCATTAAAAAACCATGGAAATTCATCACAAAGAATAATGTTTTTTAATTCTACAAAATCTTTATTATCTAAAAGATTTGTTATTATTTTCATGATTTTTTATATCATGAGTAATTAACATTTCCAACGTCTTCTTGCTTGCCTTAATCTTGAATTAGGATCTTTTGCAGCTTTAGGAAATTTTTTCATTTGCCCCGCTGACCTTGCACAAAAGCTCTTTCTACGTTTAGCAGCTTTCGAACCAGGTTTGACTTTACCAGTCACAGCCGTTTTAAGTTTAGATCCAGGATTTTCTCTTCTGTATCTTGCAACCCCAGCTGCAGTCATTCCTGCACCTGATTTAGTTGATCTAAAATATTTTTTTGTTTTAGGTGGCTGTACATCGCCACCTCTTTTTAATTCTAAAATATCAGAATAATATTCTAAATTCATTTTACGTAAATGTAATTGTTACTCCACCAGTTCCACCAATAGTAGCATGAATTCCTTCAGGAAAAAAAATACCATTTCCTGGAAGATAAAAATCTAAACCTTCAGTGCCAAACAAATAGGTTGCTATCGTAGTGCCTGAAGCACCTCCACTTTTAAAAATAATAGATCCACTAGCATTACCCTTGGCTTGTATCGAAGTAAGTCTTGCTCTTTTCGTTGTAGGCACCATTTGTGCTGTAGACGTAGCATGAGCACTCGACTGATCTGATGAAAAACTTGATCCACCCATAATTTTCTCCTATAGTTGTGGCTCTCCGAAGAGAGCCACTAATTAATTATTACGCTGCAAATGCAAACGCACCAGTAACAGCTGCTGCTGCACCAGTCATTTCA
>Ga0163110_10002187_pt1 | contig 10062 bp, 9 predicted proteins | sample CRUFie1St17metaG_FD_108703 | JGI IMG/M metagenome (GOLD analysis project Ga0163110, IMG submission 108703) | Marine microbial communities from the Costa Rica Dome - CRUD Field 142mm St17 metaG | ecosystem: Environmental > Aquatic > Marine > Oceanic > Photic zone | place: Costa Rica: the Eastern...
ATTGAAATGCATCCAGAGGTTTTAAAAACTTTCTTTGAGTCTGATAATATACCGGTAGTTGCTCCATTAGGAACTGGTAGAAAAGGTGAAACATTTAACGTTAACGCTGATACAGCTGCAGGTGCGATAGCGGCGGCTCTAAAAGCAGATAGACTTTTGTTACTGACAGATGTTGCTGGAGTTAAGGATTCTGAAGGTGATGTAGTTACGCAATTGACTGCAAAACAGGTTAGAAAATTAACAAAAGATAAAATTATTGCAGGTGGTATGATACCAAAGACCGAAACTGCACTTTCTGCAATTAGAGGGGGTGTTCGTGCTGTAGTAATATTAGATGGTAGGGTTCAGAACGCAGTAATTTTGGAATTATTTACTGACCATGGGGCAGGAACATTAATAAGAGAGGCTTAATCTGTAGATTAAATCTATTCAGTTTAATATTTATACTTGTCAGCTCATAAAAAAAGACCCACTTAACAGTTATGCTTTACGAGATCACATTTAGATTTGGAATATTTTTGTTAATATTTTTCCTGGTACTGGGTTTAGAAGCGCTATTTCCCAAAAGAAAACTTGGTCAAAAACGTATAGGGCGTTGGATTACTAATTGGTCGTTGAGTATTATTAATACGATTGGTTTACGTATTATCAGCTTAATTATTCCTTTTGCAGCTACGGCAGCCGCGTATGATGCGTCAATTAATAGGTTGGGTTTGTTCAACAATATTTCATTACCTTTCTGGAGTGAGTTATTAATAACCATTGTGATCTTAGACTTTGTTATTTGGTTTCAGCACTTTGTAACTCACAAAATACCTTTTTTATGGAAATTTCATCAGATCCATCATTCGGACAGAGATATGGATATAACCACAGCTATTAGATTCCACCCTTTCGAAATATTGTTTTCTATGGGCATAAAGATTTTAGCAGTTTATATTTTAGGTCCAGTAGTGATTGCCGTCATATTGTTTGAAGTTATTTTAAATGCTTCAGCAATCTTAAATCATGCAAATTTTGCGATACCAAAGCCAATTGATAAGGCGCTCAGATTGATAGTTGTCACCCCCGACATGCACAGAATTCATCATTCGCGGGTTCACAAAGAACATAATACTAATTTTGGGTTTGCTTTGTCAGTATGGGATAGAATTTTTAATACTTACAAAAATGAGCCAGATGGTGGACAGTCTGAGATGCAAGTCGGGCTCAATTGGAAAGATGACAAGCCAACAAAGTTGTCGTGGGCGCTTTTGCTTCCTTTTCGAAATTAACAAAAAAAAATTACAAAATAATAAAAATACTCTTGTGTTTTTATAACTCAGTGAGCACACTTTATCAAATACTAGTCTGATTAGAGACAGGTTTTGGATTGAGTAGTAATAAATTTTATTGATAGGAGAAATACCATGAAACTTAAAAAAATGCATTCTTCCTTTTGGGGGGTCAGTTTGGGAGTATTAGGTGTATTTTTAACACCTAATATATCAGTTGCTAAATCAAATATTGTTATTGGGCTGCAACAAGAGCCAACAAGCTTAGATCCAACATCTGATGCAACAGCATCAATTGACGGAATGTTATCACACAATGTTTACGAGTCATTGACTACCGTTTCGGAGGCAGGTGAAGTTCTTCCAGCTTTGGCGAATAGTTGGACTATTTCTGAAGATAAATTGACCTACAGGTTTAATTTAGCTTCTGGAGTAAAATATCATGATGGAACTGACTTTGACTCCGCTGATGTAGTATTCTCTTTTGAGAGAGCTATGGCAGAAGATAGCGTAAATCCAACAAAAAAAATCTTTAAGGTAATTGAAAGTGTAACGGCAATAGATTCGCAAACTATTGAGATTAAGTTGAAGAAGCAAAATGCTTTTTTTCTGTTTAATATGGCAAAAGGTGATGCTTCTATCGTAGCTAAAGAAACGGCAGAAGATAACAATACAACTCCGATAGGAACTGGTCCATTTAAGTTTTCAAGCTGGAAGCGTGGTGACAGATTAATTTTAGTAAAAAATGAAAACCATCGTGAAGCTTCAGATGTGAGTTTAGAGAAAGTCGAGTTTCGATTTATTTCTGATGCTGCAGCGGCAAGTGCTGCTATGTTGTCAGAAGAGATTGACGCTTTCCCAGGGTTCCCAGCTCCAGAAATGTTACCACAATTCCAAGCTGATCCAAGATTTAGGGTTAATATTGGTAGTACAGAAGGAGAAGTGATTTTAGCAATGAATAATGCAAAAGCTCCTTTTAATGATATTAGGGTGCGACGAGCGGTCAGTCACGCTATCGACCGGAATGAAATTATTGATGGTGCGATGTATGGTAAGGCGGTGCCAATTGGTAGTTTTTACCCACCTCATGGTTCTGCGTATGTTGATCTAACTGGCGTATATCCACATGATACTGAAAAGGCAAAAAAATTGTTTGAAGAAGCGGGCGTAGCCGGGACTGAAATGACTTTGAGATTGCCTCCTTTCCCATACGCAATGAGATCTGGTGAAATAATTCAAGCACAATTAGCTGAAGCTGGCATTAATGCTAAAGTGGAACAAGTGGAGTGGGGGTTTTGGATATCAGAAGTTTATAAGAAGAAGGCTTATGATATGACAATCATTGCTCACACTAGCCCTAATGATATGGGAAATTTCGCTCGTGGCCCAAAATATTTTTATGGCTATGATGATCCAAAATTTTCTGATTTGTGGGGGCGAATTAAAACTGAAGCTGATCCATCAAAAAGAAATGCGATGCTTCAGGAAGGGCAAAAGTACTTAACTGATCAAGCGGTGCATGGGTTCCTATTCCAGTTACCTTTGTTAGGAATATTCAAGAATGAAGTAAAAGGCTACTGGTCTTCAGCTCCTGTTTTATTCCACCCTTTAAAAGGTGTTAGCTTAAATTAATTAATCAAAATAATAGTAGGCGGATTTAATCATTCGCCTACTATAATAGAAATGAGCTGACCCGAATCTTGGATTGAAAATTTATGGCATATTTCTTATTACGACGAACGATAGGTTTTATATTAACATTATTAACCGTATCAATTGTTGTTTTTGCTGTAATGAATGTTTTACCCGGTGATCCAGCCTTAACAATTTTAGGTTTAGAAGCAAGTGACGACGCAATTAACGCGCTTCGAATAAAGCTTGGTTTGAATGAACCGGTTATTACGCGCTATATAAACTGGATTCTTAGCGCACTTACTGGAGATTTGGGCGAAAGTCATTCATTTGGTGTGCCAGTTTCTGGATTAATTCTTGAGCGAATTTCCATGACTGTCGCTTTAGCCGTTTCTGGTATGTTGCTTACAATTATAATAGCATTGTTATTAGGGATTAGTGCTGCTGCAAATCACCGAAAAATTGGTGATTGGGGCATAATGTTTTTCAGTCAGTTAGGAATAGCAATACCAGCATTTTGGTTGTCAATTTTATTGGTAATTTTATTTGCTGTTAAGCTCCGATGGTTGCCCCCTGGGGGATTCCCTGGTTGGGATAGTCCCTTATTAGCGATTAAATCATTAATTTTACCCACTATTGCTCTAGCTTTGGTTCAATCAGCAGTATTAGCAAGAGTGACCAGATCATCTGCTTTGGAAGTGATGAGATTAGATTATATTAGAACTGCCAAAGCGAGTGGGTTCTCAAGGAAACGCATTTTATGGCGACATGTTTTGCCAAATGCCTTGGTCCCAATTGTGACAATAGTGGGGATGCAATTCGCAGCTGTTGTTACAGGGACAATCGTGATAGAGAATGTCTTTTATTTACCTGGTTTAGGAAGGTTGATATTTCAATCAATTGCTAACCGTGATTTGCCAACTGTACAAGCATTGGTAATGATGTTTGCTGTAATTGTAGTAACGGCGAATTTTATAGTGGATCTACTTTATTCAGTTATTGACCCGAGATTAAGGGAGCGAAACTGATGAATAAAATACCAGCTAATTTGATCATTGGAGGCGTATTAGTATTAATAGTATTATTCACCGCAATACTTTCATTTATTTGGACTCCGCATGATCACACTTTGATGAATATAAGTGAAAAGTTTCATAAACCAAATGACATTTATCTGTTGGGAACCGATCAGCTTGGCAGGGATATATTATCTCAGTTGATGGCTGCTTCAAGGAATTCGATGGCAGTTGCTTTGATTGCAGTTTTACTGGGGGGTTCAATTGGAACGTTACTTGGATTGTTAGCATCAATGATTGGTGGCTGGATTGAAGAGTTAGTTATGAGAATCGCTGATATTGGCTTTGCTTTCCCGGCTTTATTATTCGCGATTATGTTGGCAGCGGTATTTGGGCCTTCTTTGACAAACGCAATTTTGGCAATTGCATTTATAAATATTCCCATATTTGCAAGGATTGCTCGCGCGGCTGCAAATCAAGTTTGGAGCCGAGATTTTGTGACTGCATCTAAGGCTGCAGGCATTGGACGCATTATGATAACCTTTAGTCATATCCTGCCTAATATTTTGGCGCCTATAATTGTCCAAGCAACAATCGAGTTTGCTGTAGCAATTCTGGCAGAGGCTGCATTGTCCTATTTAGGCTTAGGAGCACAACCTCCGTCACCCTCGTGGGGAAGAATGTTATCTGAAGCGCAAACGCTTCTGTATTTAGCACCTCAGTTAGCAATATATCCAGGTATTTGTATTGTTATAGCAGTTCTTGGTTTTGGTTTGTTGGGTGATGGTTTGCGGGACGTAACTGACCCTCGATTATCACGGATACGCCAATGATCAATCTACGTAATCTCTCTGTATCATTTCAAAATAACTTAGCATTGAAAAATGCTTCAGTTGAAATCAAATCAGGTGAGAGGTTGGGTATAGTGGGCGAGAGTGGTAGTGGAAAAACTATGCTAGCTTTGAGTCTGATGGGAATGATTCCAGAAGGCGCTGAGATCTCCGGTTCTATAAAAGTTGAAGAACGGAATATGGAAAATACCTCCGATAAATTATGGCGGGAATTTAGAGCAAAAAAAATAGCAATGATTTTTCAAGAACCCATGTCTGCGTTGAATCCATTGAGACGAGTTGGAGAAACTGTAATGGAACCTCTTTTGATTCATGAGGGTATGAGTCGAGATAACGCCAAGGCGAAGGCGATCAAACTTTTCGAGGAAGTTGGAATATTAGATCCTATTTCAAAATTAAAACAATATCCTCATGAGCTGTCTGGTGGGCAAAGACAGAGAGTTCTTATCGCCCTGGCATTAGCTTGTAATCCAAGAATATTAATCGCTGATGAACCAACCAGTGCTTTAGATGCGAATATAGTAATAAAAGTAATCAACTTATTAGTAGATCTGTCAAAAGCACGGAAAATGGGGTTGGTGTTTATCAGTCATGATCTACATGCAGTTTCACGTGCAACTACTAAGTTATTAGTTATGCATAATGGCGATATTGTTGAACGAGGCTTGACCCATGATGTTTTGTCAAGTCCGCAACATCCATATACAAAAGGTCTATTGTCAGCTCGTCCTAGTTTGTCAAAACTTCTGAAACGTAATTATAGTAATCGATTTAAACTGCCAACTATTCAGAATCCAGTCTCAAAACCCAGAAATGATAAGTCGAGGTTAACTGAAGTTGAAAAAAGAAATCCATTGCTTCAAGTTAAATCGGTTGGGAAAAGTTATCGTTTGCCACGCAAAGCTATTTTTAAATCACCTCCGATAATTACAGCCGTAAGTGATGCTTCTTTTTCATTAATGAAAGGTGAGACGATTGGAATTGTTGGAGAGTCAGGTTCTGGAAAATCAACTTTGGCCAAGTTGATAATGGGATTTGAAAAACCAAATTTTGGCTCGATACTTTTTGAAGGTGATGATATTAATTTAATCCCGTCCAAGAAATTACAAAGACTTAGGCAACGCTTTCAAATGGTTTTCCAAGATCCTTTTGGTTCTTTAGACCCACGTCGAAATATTGGGTGGTCAATTGCTGAACCCCTGAGAGTGACAGGTGATAAAGATGATATTGATGAAAGGGTCAATGAAGTGTTATTGCAAGTTGGATTGCAAGTTGATGACCGTTTTAAATTTCCGCATGAATTTTCAGGAGGTCAAAGACAAAGAATTGCGATCGCTCGGTCTATAATAAGTCGTCCAGCTCTTCTTGTTGCAGATGAAGCTGTGTCAGCATTGGATGTTTCTGTTCAAGCTCAAATATTAAACTTATTGATGGATATTCAGGATGATTTGGGGCTCGGCATATTATTTATAAGTCATGATTTAGCGGTTATAGCCAGTATATGTGACAAGATTGTTGTAATGAATAATGGAAATATTCTTGAGTCTGGAACTTCAAAAGAGGTTCTTTATACTCCTAAAACAAAATACACAAAATCTTTATTGTCTGCAGCAGGAGTTTGATTTGGTACCGTTTATTCATATCACCGATTTACATTTATCTCACTCTGATTTGAAAGATCCAAACCTTCATTCTGATACTGAGTCAACTTTGAGAGAAATTATAAAAGCTATTTCATCAATAAAAGCTATGCCAAAGTTTGTAGTCTTAAGTGGTGATTTGACTAACACTGGTAACCTTAAGAGCTATGAATTACTCAAACAATTATTAAAAATGATCCCCGTACCAATAATACTAGCTATCGGCAATCACGATAATAGAGAAAATTTCTATAAGGTTTTCAAAAACAAAACATCGTCAGACCCTTATTTCCACGATGATGTTTATTCTGGCTTGCACGTTATAACTCTTGATTCAAGTATTCCAGGCCGTATTGCGGGGGAAATTTGTGATAACCAATTCAAGTATTTGGAGGTAACTTTGACAAAATTTGGATCAATTCCAAAGTTGTTAGTGCTGCATCATCCACCAAAAATGGATCCAGATGGATTACCATGGGGCAGTTTAAGTATGGAAAGTACGATAAAATTAGAAAACACATTAAAAGGAAAAAATATAGTTGGAATACTTGCTGGCCATATCCATATAAATAGAGTCAGTCAGTGGAATGGTATCCCAGTTTGCATTTCAAATGGATTGCATTCGTCGGTTGATATTTTGGAAACAGAAAATTTACGAATAATGGAAGGTTCTAGTTTTTCGATATGTGTTTTGAGAGATTGTGGGCTCAGTGTTTCATATGTACCAATAACTCCTAAACAAAAGGAGCTTGGTATTATAGATCAAAAGCGATTGAGGAAATTTAGTTAAGAAGGCTCATTTAATGGCTGAAAAGATTAGTCGACATATACCGCTCAAGGGTACTTACAATATGAGAGATATTGGAGGATACCAGACGCAATCTGGTAATATGACTCCATGGAAAACCTTTTACAGAGCTGACAATCCCCATTTGTTAGATGTTGAAGCAATGAATTATCTGTATAAGCAAGGTCTGCGACTTGTGATTGATTTAAGAAGTAATAATGAAGTGAAAGAAGCGCCAAATCTTTTTGCAAGTTTCCCATTGGTAGAATACGTTAATTTGCCAATTTTCGAAGATCTCGCACCTGTTATTATGTTGCAGAAACAAGCTGTGGATGAAAATCCTTTGATGCAATTTTATTTAGAAGCTATTCATGGACATGGAAAAGCTATAAAAGCAGTTTTAAGAAAAATTGCGACAATTCAAAATGGAGCAGTTTTGTTTAATTGTACTGTTGGAAAAGATCGGACAGGCATTATAGCTGCGTTACTTCTTGGACTTGCTGGTGTTTCGGACGAAGGAATAGTGTATGATTACACTCTCACTGCTGATCTAATTCCAGCACTTGCTTCAAAGCTTTTGGCTGAGTCAAAAGCTCGTGGCTTTAATATAGAGAAACATTCAAAAATGCTTGAAAGTCCAAGTGAAGTAATGCGAATGATGCTTTCAGATATAAGAACTAAATTTGGATCGATCGAAGATTATCTTAAAGAAATTGGAATGACTCACAAAGAATTGCAGCATTTAAAACAACTTTTGAACAATAAAAACAGTTAAAATGTCTTCTTAAATATATTGACTTTGAAATAAAATAATGTTGATAAATTATCGATACCCCAGTGAAAATTTAATTGATTTCTGATCAAAAGAGGATAAGATTATTGCCCTATTTATATGATAACCAGAACATATTTGCAAAAATTCTAAGGTCAGAGATTCCCAATGAAACAGTCCTAGAGACTGAGTTTGCTCTCGCGTTCAATGATATTGCTCCACAAGCTCCAATACATGTGCTTGTAATTCCTAAGGGCGCGTATACTTGCTACGATCATTTTTTAAGAGAGGGCTCTTCTGATGAAATATTGGGATTTAATGATGCCATTTTGCAGGTTATACAGAAGCTAAAGATTTCTCCAAAAGATAATAACTCAGGTTACAGGGTTATTTCGAATGCCGGGGCTTATGGAGCACAAGAGGTTCCACATTTACATATGCATATATTAAGTGGTCGTTTTCTTGGAAGAATGTTAGAATAGAGTTAAATGTATTAAGTTGTACGAAATTTTGATTTCTAAAAGTAGCTAATTAAGGATAATAGAAAAAGAGAGTAATATGGCGCAAGATGCACCTGAAGTTCAAATTGTTAACAAGCGTCGTATTTACTGCGATGGGTCAGATGATTTATTGGGACACCCTAGGGTTTGGTTGCAAATACCGATCGATGTGAATTTCGTTGAATGTCCTTATTGTGATAAAAGGTTTGAATTTGAAGCGTGATATAAAGAATTTTGCAGATGTTTTTTAAAAACATGGTATTATTTGATAGTCATCCAATGATAAATATCTATTTTTTTCATAAACTACGGAGAGTATTTTTTGACTAACAATTTTGGAAAAGGTCATCATCTCCATTTAATAGATGGATCGGGGTTTATATTCCGAGCTTATCACGCATTACCACCTTTAACACGTAAATCAGATGGCCTTCCAATAGGAGCTGTCAGTGGATTTTGTAATATGTTATATAAGTTTGTCGAGGATCAAAAAGGTATTGATGCTCCTACGCATGTTGCTGTAGTTTTTGATGCTAAAGGTAAAACTTTTCGTTCAGATATATATCCAGAATATAAATCAAACAGGCCACCTGCGCCTGATGATTTGATACCCCAGTTTCCATTAACTAGAGATGCTACGAGAGCATTTAATTTATCATGTATTGAACAAGTTGGCTTAGAAGCAGACGACATAATTGCAACATTGGCAACACAAGCTCGCAATAGGGGCGGGCGTGTTACCATCATCAGCTCAGATAAAGATCTAATGCAACTTGTTGGAAATGGTGTTGATATGCTTGATGCCATGAAAAACAAAAGAATAGATAGTGATGGAGTGTTTGAAAAATTTGGCGTGAAGCCGGATCGTGTAATTGATGTACAATCTCTAGCGGGTGATTCAGTTGATAACGTACCTGGAGCGCCTGGGATAGGAGTAAAAACAGCTGCACTTCTTATCAACGAATTTGGCGATCTAGAAAGCCTATTAGAGCGTGCATCAGAAATAAAACAGCCAAAACGTAAAGACACGTTAATTAACTTCGCAGAGCAAATACGTATTAGTCGTGATCTCGTGACCTTGAAAGTGGATGCTGATATTGAAATTTCCTTGGAGGAATTAGAGGTAAAAGAACCAGATTCAACAGAATTGTTAAAATTTTTGAATGAAATGGAATTCAGGACTTTAACAAACAGAATAGCCGCCAAATTAGGAGTGGATGCTCCAGTTAATGAACAAAAAATGGATCAAGGCTCCGAGGGTTCATTAATAAATACGAATATAATGTCTTTTGATTCCGTCGATTATTCTTGCGTTCAGGAATTAGGAACATTGCAGAACTGGATATCGAAAATTAACGAACGTGGTTGGGTAGCAGTGGACACAGAAACAACCGGGTTAGATGATATGGTAGCAGAATTAGTAGGTATCTGCCTGTGTGTTGAAGTGGGTGAGGCTTGCTATATTCCTCTAAATCATAAATCTGGGGATGATGATTTATTTGGTGGTAATAAACTCGCCCCAAATCAATTGCCTTTGCAAAAGGTATTAGAATTATTAAAGCCAATTTTTGAAGACCCTGCAATTATCAA